>CESO01134907.1_pt1 | contig 15125 bp, 11 predicted proteins | sample 356341 | NCBI WGS metagenome assembly CESO01 (sample SAMEA2621812, study PRJEB7988) | marine metagenome | biome: marine biome (ENVO:00000447); feature: deep chlorophyll maximum layer (ENVO:xxxxxxxx); material: "saline water (ENVO:00002010), including plankton (ENVO:xxxxxxxx)" | depth 35 m
TAGATGTGCTGCTAGATGTGCCGCTAGATGTGCCGCTAGATGTGCTGCCAGTAGTAGTTGTCGTTTGTGATGTAGATAAAACTGTATTATTAACACTAGAATTAATATTGTAATTGGTTACAGCTTTATGATTAAATATAATTTTTTCACTTTTAACTTTTGCGAAATTAAATTCTTTTTCTTTTTGCGTTTGAGTTTTATGTTTTACATTGCTATTACATCTAATTCTTGAAATACCAAGTATACCATGTCTTTTACATGGTCTTGTTGAAGCTTTGTTATCATTGTCAAAATATTTATTATTTCTGTATGGTGGTCTAATATGGTGTGAAGCACCCTGTCTAGAGATTAATGAATAATTTTTGGCATTTCCCGCTGATGCTTGTATTATAGTATTATATTTCAGACGAGCAATCCTATTTCTACCAGAAACAGCACCATTAGTACTAAAATAAATATTTCTATGTTTAACCACATTTTTATTACATTTAATTTTAAACATATTTTGATCTTGATTTGTTTGTGCTGGTGTTGTTATATAAACATTTGATATATCTGTTTTTGTTCTGATAGCACTTCTTGTATTTTGTTCGTATGTTATGCCATTTTTATAATTTAAATTGGCTTTGGAAAAAACAAAATTATTACTAAATACACCATCCTTATTTAAAATATTTCTTATATATGGATTATAACACGATGGCTTACCAAAACTCATAGCAACATTATCTTTAACAACCTTTGTATTTGTTTTGCAATTAGTCCCACATGTGGTAGTTTTTCTCCAATGATTGTATGGATTTCTGTATGGTGTTTGACAATCATTTTTTCTTCCTATGTTATTTTTTTGTAATTTTCTTGATTTTATTCCTACATGTTCTTTTTTATTTTCAAAATTATTATTAAATAAATTTAATGTAAATGTCGTCATAAAATTTATTATATTATACAGATATTTTTAATTTAACAATTATTATTATTTTCTCCTCTAGACCTAGCTAAAGCCGCATTTTGTGGGCAATTAATTTCTTTATGTCCAGTATTAAATATAAAACCAGTATTTCTTTGTTTATTACCAACATAAACACCGTTACATCGAGTTCTACCATTTGCTGGACCAGTTTTTTTTCCCGGGGGACATCGAGAACTACCTCTAATAGTATCTAATTTAAGTCTATCTAATCTAGAACTACTAGATACAGCGCTTTGTGAATAAAATTTAGCGTTTCTTGGTTTCCAAACAACTTTAGGTACTTTTCTATCACATGTTCCGTTTACATTTTTACAATTACCTCTAAATCCAACAGTTTGTGAAGAATTTATTGGAGGTTTTTTTGTTGGTAAATTATGACTATACCTTTTATTCCTTAAGAAATCATTGTAAGAATAACTGTATTTTTTTTCATTATTATTTGGCTGAGCATTAGACCTATATAAATGCTGAAGACTTCTATTATTAAAACATCCTTTACCTACACATGTTTTATTACGGTCAGCGTTGATAATCTTATTATTATAACTCTTTAAAACTTCATTTTTCCCATCCAATACTCTACTAGGTCTCTCACTACCATCAGCACATACGTATTTTTCAGCATGTCTCTTATCATTTTTATGTATGCCAATGTAATTACATTCTCTACAATCTGATAATTTAAATTTACGTGCCCAAAACATATATTATATTAAAAGAAAAAATAACTACATAATATATCAATGGAAGAAATAGTTTATCTTGCCATAATAATTTTTTTAAGCATAATTATATTTCATAATTTAAAACAGTATGTTGGTATTGAAGGAATGACTTTGACAGAAAGTAAAAAAAGAGAATTGGAAGCATCTAAAATTACTAATGCTAAGGATTGGCATTTTAGTGTAAAAGAAGATATGCCTAAACAAGAAGAAAAATTAAATACTCTTAAAAAAATATATAATAAATTTAAAAAAAAACATGATAAATATTTAAATGAAAAAAAAATAAGGGATAACCTTTATCCAAGAATAAGAAAAATAGCATATCCCGATGAAGAAAAAAAAGAAAATGAAGAAAAAGATGAAGAAGACAATAGACCACTATGTGAAAGAACTCCAAAACCAGCCGGTTGTGGGAAAATAAAAATGAAAGGAGAATACGGAAAAGTTCAGGATGAAATCCTAAAAAACGATGCTGATCCCGAAAAAGGTGAATTACCCAATAGTTTAGAAAAATGGACAAAAGAATAATAAAAATATATATATATAATTTATATGAAAATCAATAATATTATATTAACAACTTTAATTATTTTATTTGGTTATATATTAATAGTAAATTTAATAGAATATAATACATTATTAGAAGGAGTTGTTACTCTAGATTCTTCTGACATTGAAAGTATTTACACTAATAAACAAAAACTATCAAATATAGAAGCGCAACAAGCAAATATAGAAGCAGAAATATTAAATGTAAGCAAAAATATTTCAACCATACTTCCGACCTATAAACCGATAAATCAAAAAATGATAGATGTTACAAAAAAAGCTGAGAAAGAAATGGCAAAACAAAAAAAGGCAGCTGGACCTTAAAGTAAATGTTATACAAATTTATATATAAAGTTTTTACGCATAATTCCATGATTCTCCATCGTATTTATCTTCATTGTTTTTTGATTGAATCATGGCTTCAAGTTCCACAATACGTGCGTTTTGTCTTTTTAATATTTCCAGAATAATTTGAAATCTAGGGTTAGTCATCAGATTAGTTTGTTGTAATTCAAATTTTCCTCTATACTTTGAATCCTTACTTCTATATTTTTTAATAGATTCTGATTGATTATTATTTAATTGTTCTAAACGTTCAATAGTATAACTTTCTTTAAGTTTTCGTTCCTCTTCTTCTTTTATTTTTTCAGCCAAAGCATATTGTTGCTTTTTAAGCTGTCCCATTTGTTCTGTAAGAGACGTCATAGTTATAATATAAAACTATGAATAATAATTATTATTCAATTTATTTTACTGATAATGTCACGTTTTAAAATAAATTGAGTTAAATACTTTTTAAATAATTCTCTCCATATCACAAAATGAAAACATTAAGAGAATCAATAAAATCGAAAAAGAAAAGAAGCATGGAGAAAGTTTCTGCACAAGCTGATAAGATTAAATTAAACCAATGTGCGACTGATTCGGATATTCATCAGCGCATGACAAATATAGCCAAAATATTTGGAAATCAAAATATAAGTTATTTATTTACGGATATAAATCTTCATAATTACTTTTTGAATGATACAGTGAAAGAAAATGAAAATTTTAGAGATTTATTCGTGGAATTTTATGAAGATGGATCTCCGTGTATTTTAGAATATCGTGATAAAATTGAAGAAGACATTAAAAATGATAAAGCAATATTTATATGTACAGATTTTATTGGGTACGGATGTGACGAAGAAGATATACAAGATTATTCATCTCATTCTATATCTATTATTTTGATTCCCATGCCAACATATTATAAATTGGTATGTATTAATTCACATGGAAATGATATAACAACTGAATTTGATATATTTATATCAAAAACAAGACGTCCGCGTATTAAAAAGTTTAAATATGATACATCTATTGATGTAGTATTTATTAAGAAACTTGTATCAAATTTGAATGAACATTTAATGGATAAAAACTGTAAGCTAATAAAATTTAATGGGGATGATAAGGATACTTATTATGGCGCAAACCTACAATGTGGTGACAACTATGGTATATGTTATGCTTATCCTTATTTGTTTTATAATTACTTTTGTCAGTATTACCGTGATAGCAGACAATTAGAAAACTTAGTGATACCGAGTAGTTATAAGCTTTTAAGCCATGGAAAAATAACATCATTTGTACATGCGTGTATAGCAGATTTCAATAAAAAATTCAAAGAAAAGATTGTTGAAATAGAAAATAGTGGGAGTAAAAAGTATTTGAAATCCATTGAAGATGTGGTACAATCAGAAGGTACAAAATTTGTAAATGATATAGCTAATCCACTAATTAGTTATATAAACCAAAAAAAATTTAAATAAATGACTTTGAATATAAATATATGGAAAATAATAAGAAAAAGAAGAAAAACAAAAAGGAAAAAAAGAAAATTGTATATAGAACACGCGAAGAACGTCAAAATGAAGTTAAAACAATTATTAAACAACTAACTGATTTTGATTTAAACGCAAAGTATCAACCAGTACGTGATTTTTTTAAATTATGTAAAGAGTATGTGGACGAAGATCGAAGAATTGAGGTAAATATACCATTTCCTGAGATTAAACGGAGAATCCAAGGATTATTGGCAATCTCGGCGCGTGAAGAATGTTGGATCAATTTGAAATATGAAAAATAATTATATTATTTATAATAGTAAAATTATTTATTTAAGAAAATATTTTTCGGCACTAATATATCTTTAAATTTATTTGTGTGTATATTATTATTTTCACACCACTTTATACACTTATTTATATTTGAATGTTTTAATTTATTAATTTTTTCTTTAGAATATTTATCGTTATTATTAATAATTTTTATAGTAAATAATATATTTTCTATTTGTCTTTGACCTAAAATAATGTTTATTTCTTCAAGCGAATTTAAAAAATGTAATTTATGATTTATATTTAAAAAAGAATCAATGTTGTAAACATTAAAATCAATATTATTTAATATTTTTAGTGTACTCCAAAATTTATATTTAATAGATTGTGTTATATTATCAGTGAAATCCATACAAACGATATATTTCTCTGAGTTAGCATATCGACTAGTATATGGTTTCACAATGAAAACTTTTTTATAAAATAAGGTTAAAATATATAAACAATCTATGGAAGCTTTATTAAATATATCAAACATTTTTAATATAAAAGAGCCACCTTTTTTTTGTAACGATAAAGCGTAAAAAATTTGCGTAATAATAAGTCTCGTCGCAGTCTTTTCTTGTTCGTTATAATTATTAGAAAAATCAATACCACCATCACCTGTTATTATTTCAAATTTTCTTCTATATTTTTGACAACAATGTTTGAAATTTTCTTCATTAAATAAATCACCTTTTTCATCGATACCTTTTTCAAGATGAATATTTTTCATTTTATGTAAAATATTTTTACTTTTTTTCCACCCTGGTACAGTTGAATGAGTGTCAATTAATGTCATACCATAGTAATTATCATTTTCATTTTTTCTAATATACTTCGTAGCTTCGAGAAAACCACCGGGTCCTTCTGCCAAATGAAATGTATTAATTGGTTGCGTATAATTAGCAATATTAAATAAATTATAAATTTCTATAAGTTTGTAAAAAGCTCGTGATATAGGCTTGTATTTACTAACAGACAAATTATTATTTGGCACCATAGTATGAATAAATTCATATGGATTTGTATAAATTTTCACGGAATCCCATGTATCGTATACATTATCTATTTCTTTTTTCGTTTCTTTCAAATATGATGAGAGACTAAAGCTACATTTTTGAAAAATATTTTCATTTTTTTCTATTTTAAGCTTAATTTTTTTTTCATCTATCGTTTTATAAATATTTGTAGGTATTTTAAAATAAGTCATATTTACTATAATATTTAAATGTTATAAATTTAAATCATTTAAATAATAATATTATTTAGTTGGCAACAAAAACTTTTTTTTGAATTTTCTAATAAATACGCGCTGTATTCTTTGTGCCATAATATCGCGAATCATATCTTTAGATTTACTAGCACCTTCAAAATCTTTATGTTCTGTTTTTGCCATCTCAATTTCAAATACATTTTGAACATTTACATTCCTTATTTTTTTAAATACGAAATAGTTATTTAAAAAGCTTATATCTTTTTCTTCGTCAGACATGGCTAACGCATCACCTATATATTGTTTTTTCATTCTACCTGAATCATTTTCGGTTTTCATTTGACTGAATAATTCTTCAAAACTACCAACAGAATTAGGTAATCCCAATTCAGCAGCTTCATCTTTACTAAGTAAAGCAAAACCATATTTTATCATCATTGTTATAAAATAATCAAAGTTAACCAAATATTCTTCAAAATTTTTATTAATTGATTCTTGGAAAACATCAATTGTATAACCTAAGCATTTTTCATCGTTGGGGAAAGTCGTGTTCTCATATTTTTTTGTAATAGACCAAATCTTTTTCTTATCTTTAACATGGAAAATATTTTCTCCATTCTTTTTTTGCTTAAGCTTATCAAAAATTTTGCCACCATCATAACAAGTTCCGACTTTATAGCCCCCGATTTTACAGTTTTCAGAGCAGTTTCTTAAAAATTCATTTAATGTTCTATTATTCTGAAAGAAGTAATGAATTGAAAATTGATTTGAAATAACATCAAAACCATTTTTTCCTTTACCCCAGCATTTATATAATCCTTCCCCTAGTTTTTCTCGGTCTTTTGCGCCTCTTCCATATATTGCGTTAAGTATCATTTTTGATTTTGATGTAAAAGCTGCTGTAGTATTTTGTATATTTAAACTTGAATTACCATGAATGAATATAGCATCAAACATATTTCTTATTTTTCTTTTCATTTTAATGTATCGAGCGCATGATCCATCCATTCTATTTTCGATATTATCTTTGGCAAAATCAATACCAAATACGAAACTTAATTTGGAATCTAACCATTTTTGAATATCACCTGCTTTACCCACTGACATATCCATTAAAATATCACCTTTTTTAGATACAGCATTAATTATTCTTTTTTTAACAAATTTATTATGAAAATCTCTGAGAGATTTTGTATTTGTTTCCTTTGATTTTCTATTGTAATAAACATTTTCATCATTATTAGATAAAAGAATATTTTCACCTGTTTTAATAATTTCTTCAGTAATGGGATAATTGATAGACCTCCACACACTCTGGGCTACATGATAAGCATTGCCGAAATTTCTTCCGCTACTTCTCAGGTCAGCTGTTTTATCATATCTAACACGAATAGGTTTCCATTGCCAATTTTCTTCAGAATCTTTATCAAATCTAAATTCAACTATCATATTATCTGAAAATTCTTGTTTTCCATCTTCGGTAAGCATCTTTAAAGAATCTTTCTTTTTCTTTAAAGGGATGTGACATATATGAATGGGGAAATCTGGTGTTGGGTCTGTTGGATAAAATGGCGCTGGTTTATAGTTAAATTTTTGATCTCTGGGAGGATATATATTATTTTGTAGTAAATCTTCACATGGATTTATAAAACCATGTTTTCTTTCATCAAATCCTACTCGTAATATCATAGTTTTAAAAGATGTAATTTGATTATCTTTTGATAAGTCTTGACCATCTTTAAAGATATTTCCAACAAAATCAGAACCATTATCATTTTTTTTAGTTGTAACCAGGAAATCAATGGTATTATATTGTGGAGGTTTCCATTTAAAACTAAGATTCCACGTTTTCGTTTTTTCTAAAATACCAAGTTTTCTAGACCCTACACTTTTATCGACTGGCGTAAATATAAGCCCATCTGTTTCGTAAGGAAACAATCCATTCTTTTCATCTTCCAAAATTTTATTACATTTACTAAATATACTCCCGGGAACATTAGGGTCATTTAAATAAAACGTCTTTACAGAAACAGACAAATGTTCTTCTTCTTTTTTTGATACAGGAACTAAATCAAAATTTGTAACGGTTTTTACCAATTCATTGTATCTGAAAATCTTGTCAGATATTTTTGATTCGTATTTTAAATTTTCAATTTTAGCAAATGGATATATTCTTACATCTTCACCCTTTTGCCAGTATATATCAAAACATAAATAACTATTGAGATATTCACCTCTTTTATCATATAAAACATGTTCTCCATCAATAAGCGTATCTAAATAGTCTAGATTTTTACATATTAATCCTGTAAATTCAACTTGTAAATTTATATCTATTAGGTAAACTTTTTTATTTGGGGCGATATATAATAATTTTCGCGCACCATCTGCTTTTTCGGTTACAGAATATGGTAAGTTAATATTTTCACTTGTAGCTGTTTCCGAATTTAAAGGAACAATATTATTCATTTCAAGACTAATTGAAGAAGGACCAATGAAATATTTTCTTGATTTTCTCTTTTTTTTATTGTAAAAAGAATCATTATCTATTTCTTTATATTCCATATCGCTCAGTGTTAATTCCAAATATTTCTTACGAATATTATCAATCTCTTTATATGAGATAGGGAAATTTGTGTTTTGTAAGCCGCTCAGTATAAATTTAACACCCTTTCTAATTTTTTTTGTTAAAACTTCTGGCGATGGGTATTTATAACATTCATTATTAATTAATTCTAACTCTAGTTCATAATGTTCAATATTATTGAAAACATTTGATTCTTGGATGGAATAAGTTGGAATTAAATATTTTTTCCTTGGATTCCATGAAGATGTTTTTAAAATACTACAATCTATTTTAAATGGGAAATCAGGATGTTTTAATGTAGTTCTTTTGATAAGTCTAAATGTTTTTTTTGAATCTTGCCATGAATTTAAAATACTATTGAGAACAGGATTACTAGATGTTAATGTCCTTTCTTCTTTAAAATTAACACGAAACTCCCAATCATGGTAATCTATTGGGAAAAATCTTTCATTTGCGGTTCTGTCTTTTGTTTTATGAAATTTTTGCATAAATGATATATATTGTGGGATGTTTTCAATGTCAAATATATTTGTTTTACAATATTTTTGAATATTATGTAATCCATCTATAGTGGTTCTTATATTGGATAATCTATTTGTCCCAGTAGCAGGGTTTATATATTCATTCTGGATATTTAAATGATATTTATTCTCACTTATAATTTCAAAGCCTATAGACCTCAGTTTTTGTATTGTATTATCAAATGTAATTTTTTTTAAAGGATTATAGTTTGCCTTTGTAGCAAAACGAATTTCTAATTCATCTCTATTATTTCTATTTTCTAAATAAACATTTACATAATCTTCTAATTTATATTCTTGTTCATTTGAGTTCCTTTTACTCATTCTTATATATTTTAAACAATATTATTTTATGTTTATTTACTATTGATTATTTTTTAATAATAAGTAAAATCAATTTAATTCAAGGACATTAAATTATATGACATATCTTTTGATATAGCTCTTTCTTTGTAAATGTTTTTGTATAATTTTTCATAATATCTATTTTTAAAGTGTTACACATATTTTTGATATCATTTAATTTATAATATGATATTGCTCTAATTGGTTTAGATATGCTTTCTATAACTAATCTATTTGATTTAATTTCATCTATATTTATGTCTTCTTTATGCTCGTATATATTATTCTTTTTATCATGATACACTATTATTGTACTATCGTTATCATAACTTTTATATTCGTAATATAATTTATCTGTATAATAGATTAAATTTATCTTTTTTAAAACAAGCATTATAAAAAATGTTTTAATATTGATAGATTTACTATATAATAAATCACTTTCTAAATCTGATATTCTAATTTTATATTGTTTTAAATTTTTCTTATTTTCTTTAATTAGTTGAACTAAATTTGCCTTATATTTCATTTCCACAGAATATTTATCTCTCCCAATCATTTCATACGATTGAAACCCTTTTTCAAAAATATAAAAAATCCAAAATAACGTATCTTTATTATATATTTTTCTATGGCGCTTTTTATTTTTCGGTTCTGAGACCTTTTTTTCTTGTTGTGTAATATCCATAAATATTTGAGAATATTTTAATATTGTTGAAATATTTTTTTTATTTAAACAATATTTTTCAAGGATGTTTTTGAATTCATTATTCATTATTAATACTATTATTAGCCATATCTTTATTTTCTTTTACTATAACATTTTCTTCAATCTTATTAAAAAACTCTTTTTTAAATTCATTTTTAATTTTTTCAATATCACTAAATGTTTTTTCTTGTTTATTGATGTAAAGTAAATAATTATTTAATTCATCTAGTACTGATTTTGACAAATTATTCATATTTATAAATATACCATTTTTATTTTTACTGTAATTCATATTATACTTTTTAATGATTTCAAATATTTTTTTATGGTGAAATTCATCTATGTTATCTATTAAATTTCTCAAATTTTTTAATTCATCGATATTAATATCTTTATTCATTATAATAAAAAATATAGTTAATTATTTTAAGTAATTATATTTTCTTCTTATTTTTTTTGGGTTTTATATGTTTTCTGTGTTTTTTGTTTTGTTATTTTAATTAACTCAGAAATAATATAAATATTTGTATCATTTAATTCATATCTTATACCAATTACCTTTGTGCTAATAATATCGTCTTCTTTAATTTTTACAAATGTCGATTGATTAAAATAATGGTCTCTAGCTATAAAAACTGTTATTGGCGATTCAATATTATTATAATACGACGCGCGAATACCTGCTTTTGTAACATTATTTACTTTACATTTTATTATCATACCTTCAACTGGATTACACACTAAACATTCAAATGAAACATTAAAATTAACTAACCCACTTTCTAAAACCCCAGTAGAATATGTTAATATTTCAATGCTACCAATTTTAATATAACCTTCTTTTGAACATTTACCTTCTAATTTATTTGTTAACGTTGATTTAAGAATATTTTTTAAATTGGAGCCAATTTTATTGATGGGTATACTAATTTCACGAACTAAAACATTTTTAAAGTAAATAGTCGAGATAGTTTTTTTTCGAGACATTAATATATTATAAATATAATATATTTTAAATAATTATCAATTTAAAAATTTATTAGAGAGATTATTCATTTTTGGGTATTTTTTAAGATCGTAAAAATTTTCTTCTATTGTTGAAAAAAACCATCTTTTTTCATTTAATTTTATGAAATCATAATATCTAAATAATAATTCTATTTCTATACATATTTTTTGCGATTTTACTTTTATCGTCTCATCGGTATATATATCATTTTCACTTCTGAAACTCCTATATAAATTTTTTATTTTTCTAAGTAATTCTTTTTTATTGCCTCGACATATTTTACCAGTATTATTTTTTTCTTTAATGTTTAAATCTTTAATTTTGAATATAAAACTATTATGATGTCTTCCTAAGAATCCAAAGTAATTATTTATATCTAATTTACTTAATCTAAACCGCGCTTTTATTTTTTCAATAATAGCGCTATTAATTTTTTGAGGTTTTATTTTATTATTATCTATCGTTACAACTGAAAAATTATCTTTCTGTGATTTATAATTTTTAAATACATACATATTATTATCAATTTGATGTGTATCGAAAAATATATTTATATATGGAATAAATTCAGCATCAAATAAATTTGATTTACTTTTACTTTCACCACCACCATTGCCTTGTGTTTCAATATTAGCTTTACCATTTATCATCATGTCTAACACCTTTATAATATTAATATAATCCATTCTATCTAAAATATGATATATAATAAAGCCAAGCAATATATTATCAATATCAGCGATACCCTGTAACATATTTGTTTTTACATTGTAAATACTTTGACCAATTATATATTCTTGCGTTTTTTTTATTTCAGGATTGCTAATAGATTCAGCAATTTCTGATGATACTGTATATGATTTAATTTTTTTAAATTTTTTATTTAATAAATCTACTACTATATTTTTATCTAAAATGTCACTTTCAATAGAGTCTACTATTTTATTATTAAGTCTAAATATTAATTTTTCAGGTTTCAAAGAAATAGGGTGTTTTAATTTATAATTTGTTAATTTTGCTTCTTGTGAAACATCATATGGTTGAAATAAATAATAACTATTGATATTTTTTAAATATCCCAATCTACCAACTAAATCAATTAAATAATCATTAGGTGTATTTATTAAGTAATCTAACGCAGAGTTTATTTGTTCGATTGGGAATATCTTTTCCTGGTTAATATAATTTATTAGTTCATTTTTTGTGTAAACATATTTATCTTTAAACAAATTTTTTATTTTTTTTATAATTATTTCACTATTGACTATGAGAAATTTTTCATTATATGTAGTTGTGTCTATTGTTTCATTACCATCTAAACTATTTTTACAGTCATAAGCACACTTCATAAAGTCACACGCTAAACTATTTTCTTCATCACCTAAAGAATACTTAATAATTTCACCAGTTGATATTTCTTGTTCTACCGTTTTATTTATTAAACTTTTGTAAAGCTGTGTTTGAGGTCTATTAAGTAAGCAATCAACCGCATTTTCTTTCATAATTCTCGAAACCGCGCCAATTTTAATACCCTTTTTCTCTGCTAATCTATACATATATAAATCAATCGGCTCCATATTGGTGTCTTTTAATTCTGTACCATGTAAAAATAATTGCGTATTTCTTTCACGATAGGGTAAATTACAATGACTCAAATTACGAATACCTCTACCAGTTGTTTGAGATGTTCTCATTAAGTTATACCATGGTTCTAATATATGAATTTGTCGAATATTTTTAAAATCTAACCCCTCGCTTCCCGCTTTAGAAATTATAATAACTTTTATAACTTCGCCGTTAATATTTTGAGAATCTGTTGCTGCCTTTAATTCTTTTTTATTATTAGGTGATAAATAGCTATCACCTGTTATCATCGCGTATTTTGCTGGATAAAATATTTTTCCAGAATTTTCTTTTTCAAAATCTGTTTTTTTCTTCATGGTTACCGCATCAATTTCTTCATTAGGGTTTTCTTTTAAAAGTGTTAATTGACTCGTATATCTTTTCATACCTAATTCTTCAAGCGCCAGAGCTAATGGAACGCAACCTCCATCTATAAATTGTGAATATAATATGATTATTCCTTTTGATTTCTCGATTATTTCTATCATTTTAGATATTTTACCACTATATTTCCCAATTTCTTCTTTAGAAAATATTCTACCGAAATTAGATAATGTTTCTGGTTTATATTCAAAGTTTTTTTTATTTCTTTGATTATAATTCATCGTTCTAGATAATCCCGACTTACCATAAAGTTCTTTAATATCAATACTATTCATATTTTCAGCTTTAAAATTGGGATGTGGATAAGCAAAATTTAAAAGTTGTAAGGGAGCATCTGTTATTGTATATTGAATACCTTCTCTTTTCTGTCGCAATACTGGAAATTTTTTCTTTAACTTATCAACTAAGAATAAATACATATTATTTTGAATACTACCTATTTCGCTTACATATACATCAAGATATTTAATTGATTCTTTAATTTCGGTGTCATTAATTTGAAAAGATGGATATGTCCAATCAGTTGACAACATTATTTTTAACGAATTGGGGTCATCATAATCACTGGGATAAATAGCATTAGGAAATGTAAAAGGATTCTCACCTCTTACATATGAAATATATCCGCGCATTTTTCTTTCAAGGATTTCTTTACCAATTTGTTCTCCATTATTACTTACGAGTAAATTTCCCGCATCGTCAAATACATCTCTTATTGTAATTGGTACTCTATTATCATTTATATTCATTAAATTTAATAACCAAATAATTTCCTGTGGGTCATTGTACATTGGTGTTGCTGTCAGCAATATAAGTTTAAGATTATCCGCATATTTTACTAATTCTAGGAAATTATTAGAACTTTTTTTCATTTTTTTTACACTTCTAATGTTTTGTACTTCATCAATTATAATTAATCTTTCTGAAAACTCTTTTTTAATCAAAAGTCTTTTTCTTTTTTGCTCTGTTTTACTATCTTCATCCTTAATTTTAAATTTATTTGAAAGCTTTGTTATATAGTTTGAAAATTCCGTATAACCCATAAAAATATACCAATTTTTTATTATTTTTTTTATTTTTGAAATGACATTTCTTCGACTTATATTTGAATTAATTGGATTTATTTCTCGCAATAAATTATTACCAACACACGATTTCAAATCCCAAATACCCCCCATATTTTTAAGTTTACGTTCATCAAATAATTGAATTTTATAATTTTCTTGGACAACTGGACTAGCTACTAAAATTATTTTTTTTTTAATGTTAACTTGTTTTAAATAATCTCGCATCTCTTCTGCTATTGTAATACTTGAACATGTTTTACCTGTACCTAAACCATGATAAATAAGTAAACTATTATATGGTGTTTGAAATGAAAGAAAATTTCTAACGAACATTTGATGTGGAGATAATTGGAAATCTTCTCTTTTACACATCTTATCTACTTTTTCTTCTATGTTTTCAAAATCAACATCAGGATTAATATCATCATATTTTGTTTCATTAAATTCCTTTTTAAGAAATATTTTTTTATTAAATTCTTCATCATCTAAATGCGGGTATAAACCTTCATCTTTCGTTTCTTTTAATCTTTTTGTGTTTATATCTTCAACACAAATTTTATATTTTTTGTAATTAGGGTCGTCTATATTTAAATCTTTGTCTCTAAACTCTTTTATTATTTTATCGCATTTTTCTTCATTTTTAAAATCTTTTACAATAGACAATTTTTTGGTAGGCTTCACATTTTTAAATACTGACTTTTTAGATTCTCCACCCAAGTTACTATCCTTTTTCTCATCGGCTTCCTTTGCTTCCTCTGCTTCCTTTGCTTCCTCTGCTTCCTTTGCTTCATCGGCTTCCTTTGCTCCCTGTGCTTCCTCTGCTTCCTCTGCTTCCTCTGCTTCCTCTGCTTCATCGGCTTCTTCGTCATTATTATCGTCATTCGAATCTATCACAAGAGCTTTTCTAACATCTAATAAATCTTTTCTTAAATATTTATTCAAAAATACTTCAAAGTCATCATCGCGTTCAGACCAGTCGTTTGCTTTAGATAAATAATATTTAACATAGTCATTAACATCTTTAACTATGGCTATTCTAATATATGATTTCATTCCAAACAATGACCTCATTTCTTCTTTCTTTTTAGTTGGGTTCTTAAATTGTGTAACTCTATAGTCTTCATTCTTAATTAGTTTAGATAAACGTTCATTCGAAATTTTAATATATTCACTTAGAGAAACTCCTGAGATAATTTTATTATATATTTCTTGTATTTCATCAACAGCAGGGTCATCATCGCCTTCATCATCATCGCCTTCATCATCATCTGAGCTA
>CESO01059985.1_pt1 | contig 15069 bp, 11 predicted proteins | sample 356341 | NCBI WGS metagenome assembly CESO01 (sample SAMEA2621812, study PRJEB7988) | marine metagenome | biome: marine biome (ENVO:00000447); feature: deep chlorophyll maximum layer (ENVO:xxxxxxxx); material: "saline water (ENVO:00002010), including plankton (ENVO:xxxxxxxx)" | depth 35 m
TTAAGAGTTATGTATATTAAATTTATACTTAATTTGAGTAACTTATATGGCTGATCAAGATCAAAAGGGTAAATGGCTTTCGAGCAAAGAGGTCATTAAACATCTAAAAATAACAGACTGTGAGTTAATGCACCGCCGCGAGCGTGGTGAACTTAAGTTTGAAAAGCGTGGGCGGGCGTATTTTTATTATTTTGAAATCAAGGATGAATAAGTGATATTCCAAAAAATAGTGCTAGAAATGCTAGCCAAAGAACAAAAAGTATCTATTCCGCAAGGCTTCCAAGACTATGTTAACGCTAATAATTTAAAAGCGAACACGGCAGCATCAATATCGATAGATGCTATTAAGAAGCTGCCAAAGCTTTTAAAAGAGCAAAATACAATGGTGTTAAGGCTCGGCTCGCGCTCGGGTTCAAATCAAACTTATTTTTCGCTTGTAAAAACAAATGATGTAAACGATTTCTTTTTTAATGACCAAGCTCTGTTTGGTCAATTACAACCTGAACTGTTTTTACCGAACGTATCAATAAGAAGTTTATTTGCATTTCAACTCCTGCCTAAAGTTACTGAGACCTCAGTTGTAAATCTAGCTATAGCATCAGGGTTAATGGCTGAAGCTCTTAATCTCGAAGATGATAAAACAATAGTTGTGCCAGCAACGGGGCAAAGTACATTCACATTTAACTTTAAGCCACTGGCTAACGAAGATATTGTCCTTGAGCATATAAATGGTCAAGTTGAAATCGATGCTGTATTTGTTGCTAAGCGAGACGGTAAAGAGCACTTATTTGTGATTGAAGCAAAACATGGCGATAAATTTGATTCGTTGGCAAAACACAAATTGCTTTACCCTAGTTTAAGCCTATTACAAAAGCTGCCCTCGTCTATGCCTATAGTCCCTGTTTACTTGAGAAGTATAAAAACAGAAAAAGGGATCGACTTCTATATTGCTGAGTGCACTTGCATTGTAAATCAACAAGATGAGCTATATAGTTTGGATACATTAAGCCCCTGTAAAGTGCAGGCACTACATTTAGCAAATTATTAAACTATGAACGCAGAGCAATTTAAGCAACTTGTAAAAAAAGTAAAAACAGCCAAAAAGCTACCTGATGCCATTTATTTTCATAAAGACGCGTTTACTGATGCACCGGCTGAATTAGTTAAGTTTATAAAAGTTGTTGCTCAAGCTCTTAAAGTAGATGAAGCCGATTACGATCTCATAAAGTTATTTAAAAACGACTTTAGGCTTTCACTTTTAAGTTACCCTACATTTTATGAAGATTCTTATCCTGCCCTCAAGCAAAGCGTGACTATAGATTTAGCAAAGCTTAGCCATAAAATCACTAAATATGATAAAAGCGAAAACCCACCTATTTTGCACCGAAAAGAAACCATGGTTTCACCAACTAATAAACACTATCAATTATTTTGTGACTTAACTGCTGAGGGTGAACAAGCAGGCTTATACGAAAACACACGTATGATAGGCTTTAAAGGCTCTTGGGAACGTTTAATTGCTAAAAAAGGGTATGAGCTAGTTGATGGGCGTTTGTTTCGTAGTTCTGCTGTACAAAACCCTGAAGACGATAAAACAATAGACAGGCATTTAACAGCAATTGTGCGCCATGAACTTTCTGCCCCTCTAAAAACACTAGCTAAAAACGGCTTTTTAAATGGTGATTACTCAATTTTTGATTACGGGTGTGGTAGAGGTGATGATTTACGAGAGCTCGAAGCCCATGGTATTGATGCTCTAGGTTGGGATCTAAACTATCGTCCCGATGCGGACAAAGTTATTTCTGACATTGTAAATATTGGATTTGTAATAAATGTAATAGAAGACCGAGATGAACGAATAGAAGCGCTACTTGGTGCGTGGGAGCTTTCACAAAAACTATTGGTTGTATCTGCAATGTTAGGTAACGAATCACTCGTTAGTCAGTTTCAGCCATACAAAGATGGTGTAATAACAAGCCGGAATACTTTCCAAAAATATTATACGCAAGCTGAGCTTAAAGCATTTATAGAAATGAGCGTTGACGAAAACGCGATTGCTGTAGCTCCTGGTATTTACTATATATTTAAAGACAAACAACTAGAACAGCACTTTTTACAAAACCGTCATAAACGTACTTATAAGTGGCAACACCTAACAGCGCCTGAGCCTGTTAATGAAGAACAAGCGCGTATTTTATTTACGCAGCATCAGCAACTTTTTGAATCGTTTTGGTTAACGTGTTTAACGCTAGGCCGCTGCCCTGCAAACAATGAATTTGCGCAAAGTGACAAAATAAAAGAAGTTATTGGTTCAAATAAAAAAGCCCTACAACTTGTTTTAAAGTGGTTTGAAGAGGACGAGCTAAAAACAGCAGAAACAATGCGTAGAGAAGATTTACTACTTTACTTTGCACTAGCCATGTTTGAAAAGCGTAAACCATATGCACAACAACCTGAAGACTTAAAGCGTGATATAAAAGCATTCTTCGACACTTACAAAATAGCGCAGCATCAAGCCACTGAACTGCTTTTTCAAATAGCAGATAGTCAATTGATTGAATCACTATGCCTAGAAGCCGAAAAGCTATTACCAGCCAGTAAAGTCGACTTTGAAAACGGGCAACCTCACGCACTTACTTTATATAAAGATTTTATAACCCTACTCCCTTTGGTTTTACGCGTATATATAGGCGCAGCACTGCAAATGTATGGCGAGCTTGATGATATTCAGCTTATTAAAATTCACATACATTCAGGTAAAGTGACACTGCTAGGTTATGAAGGGTTTTATGATTCACCTCTTCCGCAACTAAAAGAGCGTGTGAAAATAAAAATGGCAGATCAAGATGTAGATTTTTTTGATTACATTATTGAGGAAAAGCGCCCACTTCTACTCAATAAAATTGACTATATTGATGACTCTTTTGATGATTATAAAAAACAAAAGGCGTTTAATAAACGCCTTTTGAAAGAGCTAAATAGGTTAGATCTGGAATATAGAAATTTAACTTATACCCAAACTTCAGCTTTTTTAGGACAGGTAAACTTGAAGATCGAGGGTTATCGTTTATGCCTCTTCAGTACTCTTTGAGTACTGAATTTTTGTGTAGCTTTCAAATCTTTAGTTATCAGCTTTTAACAATTAACCAATTAATTAAATTATTCCAACTATTATTTAAAAGATTTTCTGATCGCTCGACTATAATATCCGTACGCCATGCAGGAGCATTTGCAACTGATTGAATAAATTGATTATAGTTGCGAACTATACCAGTGGTGCTTTTTTTAATAGCAAGCTCTTTATAAAGTGCCTGTTTAGTTAGCCATGAATTATTAGAAGCTTCAGAGTTATCCCCTCTCGTTAGGATGACTAAATTACCAAGCGTATTAATCAGCTCGCCATCATCTAGGCTGCTATCCCAATCAAAATCTTTAGGTTGCTGTGGAGCAATATGCTCAATGGTAAATTAATCTATTTTTATTCTCAAAACTTCACTACGTCTACCTGGCATATAAACTTCTATCTCATCGCTAGCATACTGTTTGATATAAGAATATAAATTAGCTTGTAGACTCTTAATTTCTTGTCGGTAAGGTGCAGGATCATCAGCTAATTCATCATGTAACAGCCTTGATATTTGACCAAACCCTAAATCCCTATCCGTTTTATTATCTAAAATTTGTTTTTTTATCCAGTTATAAGCTTTACTTCGTTTGAACAACTTAGCAGCCTCGAATGAATTACCTTTATTAACTTCTATCTGAGCAAATGGTAAGGAAGGATTTAACTCATACTCATAAGTACTGATACCGGGCGGGGTTAAAGGAAAGTCAGATACGAACAAATCAGAAGATTGGGGGAGTATTTCTTCAGGCCAACTAGAGGGAATAAAAGACGCCTCTTGATGCCTGTATTGCTCTAAAAACAAGTCCATTCTTTCAAGAGTTAATATATCTAAAGGTACTGCTGCATTTACTAGTTTATTAATAAAACGATTAGACTCTGAACACCCTTCAACTCTCGTGCATGCTTCGTAGTTACTTTCAGCAACAATAGCGAGCCCTTTAGCAGTGAGGTTAGCACTACCATTGAATATTAAATCATCATCTATTTGGTAGATTTTCGCATGTAAGTTTAATAATGCTTTTACATGGTAACCTTTTTGAACCGCTCGCTTTATAGTGACAAAATCACTAGCCCCGCTTAAAAAGTCACTTGGTATCAACCTACCAATAAGTGAAACATTCGAGCGGTCGGCAGTAATTAAACTATCCATCCACTCAAAGCCAACTTTAGAAATAAAAGCTGACGCAATAACTAACTTTTTACAAGAAGGCAGGACTACTTCTAAATCAGTTTTTAATTTATCACCCGAAAATAAATTACTCAAAATTCATACTCGCCAATTTATCTTCAAGAAATTCACTCAATCGAGAAATATACTTTCTATCTCTTTCTTGTACCTTCTCATTAGTTGTTTCAAACGTCATTTGGCACATACTAATAATCAAGAAATCTATTATTTTATTTTGTTCTTTAGATGACTTTGAATAGACTTTTTCATAAAAAGGGTGGCTCCCATTTATACCTATATACAAATGATTATTGAAAAAATTAAATTCAAAAGCATCATGTGATTTATTTTTTACAATCTGGATACTTGTATTCAACTCTTTTGGAAACTGCAAAGCTACTTCAGCGACTTGCTGTTCCGGATCATTACGAACTATAGGATCTTTTTTTCTTTTTTTTAAAAAATAGTTAACTGGATCAAATAGTGTTTTCATATTCTACGCCTTATTTAAGGCTAACAACTTTAATCTTGTTAGCCTTATCCACATTAAAGGTCTAACTCTTCAAACATCTCTTCAATAACTTCACCCCAATCATTACGTGCTCTTTCCAGTTGGCGCCGTTTATTTTCATTAGTTGTTGAGTCTTCCATCAATGCCCAAGCTCCTAGCAGAACTTTAAATATCATTTTATCTTTATCTGACATTTGGCTTAAGAATTTTGTATATAACTCGTGCTCAGGATTAATAATAAGTACGGCAATACCTTGAAGGTTTTCTACTTCGAAAAAAGATTGATTAGAAGTTTTACTATATTGAACACTTATTCTAGATTGTAAATCTTCCATTTTCTTAGTAGTTAATTTTGCATTTGCCTCATCATAGCCAAAATCATCGACGAGCTTTTTCTCTAGCTTTTTATAATCAGGCTCTTGAGCTAAAGTATTCCCTGGGTTCACTTCATCGCGCTTATTCATTACAGTATTAACTAAAATACTTACTTTATCGTCTTCATTCAGCTCAGGAGTTACAGTACCTACTTTTGTTGTTGGTAAGAATCTTGCTTTTTTACGAGCGTTAGCAACTACTTTTTTAAGTCTGGTCGATATTTCAAAAAGTACAGCTCTCTCTTCATCACCATTCTCTCGTAAATATTCGATAATAAGATCATCTTTTTCAATTACATCCTTTTCATCTAAATCCATTTTATCCGCATCTAATTCTTTTAAGTTATGAGCATGCTGCTTATTATTTGTAACGCCTAAAACTTCATCTAATGAAGGAGGAATATCAATCTCAACTCCCATAAAACGCGCTTTATATGCATCATCCTTTAAGAAGAACTCATTGGTAATGAGCTCAATTTCACGGTCTGCTCTCATTACAGATATCCCGAAATTTCTTAAGCAGTCTTTTCCATAGTCAGTTTTACCAGCTTGGTTCTCACTACCTAAATTAAGAATCCTAGTGATCATCTCTGATCTAGCAACTGAGCTTCTAATATGAATCGTATGCTGAGCACCTTGGAAATCAACCTTAAAAGAAAAAGACTCCAGCTCTTCAAAGAAAGTAGGGGTTTCATCAACATGTAACCCAGGAAGGTCCGGTAGAGCAGAATCTGCAGTCAAGTAAAGTGGGTCATTTGCTTTAATAAAGCCTGTTTTAGTTTCGCGCTCTAAGGCCTGCATTTTAGAACCACCAAAAGTATCAAAAACTTTAAATTGAACTGAACACTGACCTTTAGAGATAAACCTACGGTACATTCTACCTATTTCATATTGTGATTTAGCAAATAATGTTGAAGAGCGCTTCCACTTTAATTTATCTAGATTCGACCATAAAACAAAAGTACCTGACTCAGGCATGCCTCCATCAAACATTGAATCTAAGTATTTTTCAGGCATTTCGACTAGAGTTGGTTCTGGTAAGTCGCTATAAATACCGTCTATAATTTCTTGAACATCTAAATATGTATAATAAATCTCATGTTTATTTTTCCAACTCCATACTTGAATTCTTTTACATTGAGAAACAGATGCATTAGGTAAACCCATACCAAACTTACCCATTCCTTTAGTATCATCATTTAATAAGTTGCCATCTTTATCTTTCTCGCGACCAGACTCACCAAAGCCCAAAGCTGAAGCTAATAAGCTTTGTGACATCCCAGCCCCATTGTCGACAATAGCAATCTCTTCAATAGTTCTTTTTTGGTTTTCAAAAATTAAGATTTCAACTTTGTCTGCCCCAGCCTGAATTGAGTTATCTGCTAACTCAGCAATAGCGTAAGCGGTGTCTTTATAGCCGTTAGAGCGCGCGGAAATAATATATTGTTTAGGGTTTACTAAAGACATTTTATAATCCTTTAAAGTTTTTCATTTTCAAGCTCTGTCCACATTTCATTCCAATGCTTAAAAGCTAAATTAACATTATTAAACTCTGATATTTCATCTAGCACTGTATATATACGTGCCGTTTTAGGAGTTAAAGAGGGATTACCGCGTAATGCGCGGCCTATCATTTGTAGATATAAAACTAAGGAGTTAGTGGGTCGGGCTATAATTGCAACATTTGTTTCTGGAGCATCAAAGCCTGTAGTAAGCATTTCGCAATTCACTAAAACATCTAAATCGCCATTCTTATAATTATCGATAATTTGAGTTTTTTCTTCAGAAGTAGTGCTTTTACTATCAACAGATGCAGCTTTAACGCCCATGCAGCATAAAGAAAAGGCTAAGTTTCTCGCATGCTCAATATCACAAGCAAAAATAATCAATTTTGAATGATTACTTTTTACTTCATGAACTGCTGTTTTAAGAATAATAGAATTACGATTGTTTGAACTACTAAGTTTTTTTAACAACTCACTCTCAGTGAAATGACTTAAAGTACTGGTATTTTTATAGATATCTATATCGTCATAATTTAGTTCGATAAACTGAGGATCAGCTAGATAATTCTCTTTTATCAAGAACTCCATTGGTTGATAAGGCGCAACATCCATAGTAATTTTATTATTACCAAAAAGCTCAGCAAGAGCTTTGTTCTCCGGATCTAATTCAGGTTTATCATCTTTATAAACACGCCCAGGCGTAGCCGTTAAACCAACTAACTTAGCTTGTGGAGAAAACTTCAAAAACCGCTCTAAAACGTCTTTATAAGTCGAAGCTAATGCTCGATGAGCCTCATCAAAAATAACTAATGTTATTTTTTTATCAAATGCTGCGGTTTGATGCGGTGTCATTGAGTTGTAATGAGAAACTAACTTTTGTAATCCCCCTACAACAAAGCCGCTTTTGATACTTTCAAGTGAAAAGTTATTAGAACCATAATAACGACCTTGGATAATTTCTCTATTGCCCAATTTTTGCCAAGCTTTACTGAATTCTTCAGATGCTTGTTCACATAAAATTTCAGAATTAGCTAACCAAAGTACCATCGCATCTTTTTTTGTCATTAAATGACGACATGCTATGTGCATAGCAGTTCGGGTTTTTCCAGCGCCAGTAGGTAGGTGAATTATCGCTTTATTATTGTTCCCAAACTCTATCGAATTAAAAACCTTATCTGATATTTCTATTTGATAAGGGTATAATCCATACTCAGGCTTTACAGTGCAGAACGCTTTATATTCTTCGGTTTTATTGCTGGAATCTATAAAACTAAACCCTAAAGAATTCAAAAATGCAACTAGCCCGAGCTGTGAATTGCAGAAATCTTTTACATTTACGTAGTGTTCAGGATTAATTTCGTTTACATAAGAGCCGTTTATTTTAAAGATTATTTCATTGAGGTCTTCTTTACTCAATCTATCAATAAAATACTCACGGCTTGTTTTAGTTAAAAGTAACCGTGTTGGATTTGAGTTTATTATTGCTTGAACTAATAACTTTTGCTGATTATTTTCATCATAGTATGACTTGTCTATGTTCAAAGTATTCTCAAAGAATGACAATGATTCTTGACCTGCGAGAAACTTTAAAGCATTGACACTAAAACAGTTTAGACACTTTTGAAACACATCTTCTCCTTAAGATTTAAAAATTAAAAGCACTTATTAAATTCACACGATTAAGTTCGCATTCATATTTCCAGAGACTACAACAAAAGTATGTATCTAACAAGGCGTTATATTAACAGCTAATAACCACTGTACATAAATACATATTCTGAGATAAAGTTCTTTCGCTGCCACAAAAATAAAGTTAACATTGCACTTGGACATTCTCTCCAATTAAAGGTTATAAAATTAGCATGAAAGCGAAATTTACAGGGCATGACACCTTCCCTTTACGCTATGGATGGCTATTTAAAGCTATTAATCACTTGAATAACAACGGTAATTTTTCATCAAACGAAGAGAGTATACGTTATTCTATTGTTGAATTAGGTGTAGGCAAGAATATGGTTAAAGCGATTCAGTATTGGGCTGAATCGGCTAATGTAATAGAAAAAGTTAGCAAAGGTGAAATAGTTCATTCTGTAGCAAATAACGGAAAGTTTTTATTTGGCGGTAAAACTGTAGCTGGTAGCGACCCTTTTTTAGAACTTTCCGGTTCTGTGTGGCTTATTCATTTTTGGCTAAACTTTAACAACATGAGCCTAACTGCTTACCGCTACTTTTTTAACTACTCTAACGTTCAATATTTTGAAAAAAGTAAATTAGTAGATGATTGTTATGACGATGCTAAACGCCTAGTTAAAACAGAAATAGGTAACCTAAGCACATTAAAAAAAGACGTAGATTGCTTTTTAAATACTTACAGCAAAAAACAAAAAAATAACACAGCTAAAAAATCTGTAAAAGTTGATGAAGACCATTTTACATCGCCTTTAGCTGAATTAAATTTAGTACAAGATAATGGTGGCGGCTTTTACGTAAGTAACCTTACTGAGCGCCCTGAACTACCTGTTGAAATATTTATTTATGCGTTGCTTGAATTTTTTAACGAGGAAACAAAAGACTCTAATGTAAGCACCGTTGATTTTGATTCTTTACTTACAAAACCTTGCTCACCTGGAAGAATATTTAGGCTCTCTGAGTCTGGGTTAGGGCAAAAGTTGGATGAAGCACAGGGCTTTACAAATAAGAATGTAACTTGGGTTGATTCTTTAGGCTTACGACAAGTAAGTATATCTGCGGATATAAAGAATAATGCAATCGATTACTTAAAAATGTACTACGGTAAATAACATGTCTGAATCTTTAATTACAATAAATCAACGCTACAAAAGTTCGACACGAATTGATACCGAGAGTACTGATTTTTCTCCATTTATTGATGAACTTGTACTGCATGGCACAGCTATAAATGTACTTGATACCATTAGCCGTGAATTTGAAAATAGCACACAACGTGCATTTACTATTACAGGGCCTTATGGGTCGGGTAAATCAACTGTTGCTTTATTTTTATCTTGCCTGCTTTCTACCGACACAAAACAACGTAGTTATGCCCTAAAAAAATTAAATAGCACCCAAAATGTTATTACCGATTTTGAAAAGCGCTTTGCGTTAAAAAAAGGCTGGCAAACTGTTAAACACGTTTGTGGTTTAGAAGCCCCAGCAAACAGTATTTTAGTTAGCTTACTTAATGCATTTAACCAAGATTTTGACTCAAAAGAAATTGCTGGTTTTGATGATGATAAATGCTTAGCAGAAATAAAACATCTCCTACAAAAACCTAGTGAAAATGAAGACGGTGTTTTAATTTTACTTGATGAAATGGGTAAAGCTTTAGATTATCAATCTCGTGAGAACAAAGATTTACATTTATTTCAATCTTTAGCTGATATTGTACAGCAGGCAAAACGACCTGTTTTACTTATGGGCTTTTTACACCAGGCGTTTTCTGACTACGCTAAAAACAAAGATGTTAAAACTCAAAAAGAATGGAGCAAAGTACAAGGGCGCTACCGCGACTTAAGCTTTAACCCATCTATTGACGAATCTTTAACGCTTGTTGGTGATTCGATATACCGCGCACCTAAAATAGCTAGTGCAATAGAGCGTAAGTACTCCGATTTAGTTAGTACTGTAAGCGGCGCTTTTACAAATCAAAATAAAAACAAGCATGCACTAAGCAAAACTTTACCACTAGATCCTATTGTTAGTTTATTACTTGGCCCTGTTTCTCGTCGTCGTTTTTCACAAAACGAACGTAGCTTATTTGGTTTTTTAGCATCTCACGAAAAATATGGGTTTAGAGAATTTTTAACTGAAAACTATACAAGCCTAAATGAAGAGCTTGCTTTGTATCGTCCTGAAATGTACTGGGATTACCTTTACCATAATTTACATCATCTAATTGTTACCTCGCAGGACAGTAAAGCATGGCTTGAAGGCTCTGATGCTATATATAGAGCAGAGCAAAAAGGTGACGAACTTCATATTGCCATTACTAAGCTTATTGCATTATTAACTATTTTTGGCTTTCATCATCAGTTACATGCAAAACGTAGCTTTATCAAAGAGTACTTTGTTTGTCGTGGTTATGAGTCAAATGACGTAGATGATGCAATTAAAGAGTTAGAAGCACGTACTGTAATTATTTATCGCCAGAAACATGATGCTTTATTTGTGTTTCAGGGTAGCGATATTGATATTAATAACCTTATTAGTGAGCAAATTGAGCTTATTAGCGAGGGTGTTGATTGGACTGAAGCATGCGTCGCTCCTCAAAATATTTTAGCTACAGCCCATTATCATAAAACCGGTACTATGCGCTGGGCAACTACAAAGCTTTTAAACAAATTTAACACTAATGTATCTGAGTCGTTTATAACTAAACCAAAAACAGGTGAAGCATTTGCGTATTTTGTTTTACCAACAGATCCCGTAGTTACCAAAACTCTCAAAGAGAACGCAAAAGAAATGCCATTTGCGGTAATAGGTACACTCAAAGATTTCACTAATCTGAAAACGGCAGCTATTGAGTTAATTGCTCTTCGTAAGATTTTAAAAGAAGAGAAAAAAATAGCGCATGATTTAATTGCTAAAAACGAGCTAGAAAGCCGAATAAAGTTTGCACAAGCGAATGTAGACAGCGAAATACGAAACGCATATGCAAATGCTAGCTGGTCCTACTGTGCCAAAAAATTAGCAAAATTACCTTTGGCTACAATAGCCTCTGATATAGCTGATAAGATATTCCATAAGTCGCCGTCAGTTATTAATGAGCTAGTTAACCGTTCTAAACCTTCTGGTAGTGCAAATAGTGCTATTCGTAAGTTAATGAACGCTATGTTTGAAAATGGCGACGAAAAAGACTTAGGCTTTGATGACAAGGCATTCCCGCCAGAAAAAGGCCTTTATCTGTCTTGTTTAAAAAGTAAAGGGTGGCACTGTGAAACTCCTGAAGGTTATTTATTTCCAAGCAGTTGGACTAAAGAAGCAATTGCAGCAAATCCTAAGATGCATGCTTTATTTGAAAGTGGCTTTGAGTTTATAAAGAACAACTCTGCCGAGCAGCATGTTACATTGGCAGAGCTTTATGAAATGTGGATGTTACCTCCATACGGTTTAACAGCTGGGTTATGCCGTATTTACGGTTTGGCACTTTTAAAATCATTAGAAGGCCAAGTTGCATTTTATGATTGGGATTCAACAAAACAATTTGTATTTATTCCTGAACTCGATGAAGAACTCGTAAATAAGATTTATAAGTATCCAAATGAAGCAGCTGTAAGATATTTTGAAATATCAGAAATTCAAAGTCACTTATTAGACAATCTTGCTAAAGCTACTTTAGGTGAAGGTAAAAATAACGCAGCAATTTTAAATATTGCAAAACATATTGTAGGGATTATTCACAAGCTACCTACGTGGGTTAAAAAAACAAGTGGTGAAAGCTTTACCAACTCAAACGAAAACGGACTTACAAAACAAGCAAGAGACTTTAGAAACAAAGTAATAGCAGCAAATGACCCCTATAAACTTATTTTAGATGATTTGCCTGCTGTTTTTGGGTTTAAGAAAGATGATCCTGATGTGGAAGAAAAGTTAGGGCAAAACCTAAAAACTGCAATAGAAGATTTAAGCGCTCAGCATGAAATACTGTTAAATGGCTTTAAACAAATTATTGTTAATATGCTTGGTGAAGATTTTAATACTGCTTTAAAAGAGCGCTGTGACGTTGTTGAAAAAGAAGCTAAACGCCCTAAGGTTAAAGACTTAGCTAAGCGTTTATCACAGTATATTGATGGCAAAACCAAATTTGAGTTTGTAATCAATATTTTAACCGGTGTGCCTGAACGTAACTGGACAGATAAACATTTACGAAGTGGATTAGACGAGCTACAAAATTTATGTGTACAGTTCAGACGTATAGAGTCCTTCAGTAATTTTAGTACTCAAGGCTCCTCTAAACCTCTCGCCTTTATTACAACGGATAAAAAAGGTAACCACCAAGAGTTTAGTAGCTTTACTAAGCATGATTTAGCTGTTGATAATGATGTGCAATCGGCTGTGAATAACATAGAACACGCTATTGCAAAAATGCCGAAAGAAAAGCAACTAGCAGCACTTACAAACTTATTAACTAATTTGATGGATCAAACAGAAACTGAGGTGCTAGATGACGGAAAAAGTTAAACATGTTTTAGGCCTCTCAGGCGGTAAAGACAGTAGTGCTTTAGCGCTATTTGTTAAAGAAACTTATCCAGAGTTAGATGTTGAGTACTTTTTTACTGATACAGGCTATGAGCTGCCAGAAACTAATGAATTTATTGACCAACTTGAAGAAAAATTGGGTTATATTCATCGCTTAAATGCACGCTCTCTAAATAATATAGAGGGGCGTGGCGAGAAAGATTTTGCCCATCTATTAAAAGAGCATGGTAACTACTTACCTTCGCAACGTGATCGTTGGTGTACTGTTCAGATGAAGTTAAAACCATTTGAACAGTGGTTAGATAGCTTTATTAAAGATGGCTACAAAATAAAAAACTATGTTGGCATAAGAGCAGATGAACCTGAACGTGTTGGCTACATGACAATTGAAAAACCAATCGAATCAGTTTTTCCGTTTAGAGAGCATGGCATAGTAAGAAGTGATATAGAGAATATATTACAGCGAAACGGTTTAGAACTGCCGGAATATTACAAATGGCGCTCTCGCTCTGGATGTACATTTTGCTTTTATCAGAGAAAGATTGAATGGGTTAAGCTTATGGAAAAGCACCCTGATCTATTTGAAGAAGCAAAAGCATTTGAAAAAGGCGATGACAACAATACGACCGTTGGTGAACGTTTTTACTGGATGGGCCAAGGCCAACCACTAGAAACGCTAGAAGACCCAGCAGTACAAAAGCGTATTATTGAAAATCACGAGAAGAAAGTAGCCCGATTTAATAAGAAAAAGCGCCGTAATGCACTGTTAGGAGATTTTGAAGGTGTATGTGAGTTTAACGAACTAGATGATATTTATGATGAAGCAGAAGGCGGTGGAGCCTGTGTGACGTGTTATAAATAATACTAAGCGGCTAAATAGCCGCTTTTTTTATAGCTTGAACTAAAAAATCAATGTCTTTACAAGTGATTTCATGAGTAAAGCTAATTCTAAACGTATGCTCTGCCTGTTCCCTAGATAAGCCTAAAGCAGTTAAAACATGTGAAGCCTCTATTTCTTTCGAAGAACAAGCTGAGCCTTGAGCTAGACACAATGTATCTTCATTTTCACGTACTAAAACACTTACATTAGTTTTCGGTAAAGATAGTGAGAAAATATGAGGTAATAAACTGCCTTGACCATTTACAGTATGTTCAATTTTATTTTCATTTAACTTTTTTAAAAAATAAGATTTTGGATCTTCATTTTTAAAATAACTATACGCCTCTTGAAACACTTCGATTGCTTTACCAAAACCAATAATTAATGGTGTTGCGACTGTTCCACCTCGCAAACCCTCTTCTTGTCCTGCTCCATGTATAACAGGTAATAAGTTTCGTTTTCTAAGGTCGCGAATGTAAACAGCACCAATTCCTTTAGGTCCACCAACTTTGTGCGCAGAGAATGACATTACATCAACATTCATATCATCTACATCTATCTCAGTTTTACAAAAGCTTTGAGCTGCATCTGAGTGAAATAAAATACCTTTTGAAAAGCAAAGCTCGCCAATTTCGCTGATCGGGTTAATTGTCCCTAGCTCATTATTAACATGCATTATAGATACGAGAGCCGTATCCTCTCTTACAGCAGCTTTAACATTCTCAGCTTTAATAACGCCATTCTCATCAGGGTCAACAAGCGTAATCTCATACCCTAAATTTTGAAAGTAGTCGCATATAGCAAAAATGCATTTGTGTTCAATTGAAGAGATCACTATGTGTTTTTTGTTCCTGAGGGTTTCATCACCTAATAACATACTTTTAAAAGCTACATTATTAGATTCAGTGGCACCGCTAGTGAACACAATCTCGCTAGGAAAGGCTCCTATTTCATCTGCTAAGAGCTCTCTTACTTCATTGACCTTGGCTAATGCAGATTCGCCTAATAAGTGGCTAGAAGCAGAGTTGGCATAGCAGCTCTCAAATGCATTCATCAGTGATTTTTTGACTTCAGGTAAAATTGGATATGAGGCAGCTGTATCGAGGTATATCATTAAATTAATCCTTCATTTGAGGGTTTAAGAATAACACAAAGAGATAAGGCCTTAACCCCTTTAACAGTATACTTTTAAAATAATGCGAAGACCCGCTACAACTCCCCCGTGATCACACCCGAGAGCTATAAATTGATGAGTAATCACTTGCATGGATGCAAGTTAAGCCGT
>CESO01058620.1_pt1 | contig 15058 bp, 3 predicted proteins | sample 356341 | NCBI WGS metagenome assembly CESO01 (sample SAMEA2621812, study PRJEB7988) | marine metagenome | biome: marine biome (ENVO:00000447); feature: deep chlorophyll maximum layer (ENVO:xxxxxxxx); material: "saline water (ENVO:00002010), including plankton (ENVO:xxxxxxxx)" | depth 35 m
GAGAACATCATATTCCTTAATTTGTTTCGTCATGTATAACCTCATGAAAATTTTGCAGGCGCAAACAAGCGCCCTATTCCGACTCCTTGTTTCAGTACAAACTGCTCTCGATTAGAACTCGTTACTGAAAAAGCTGTCTTTTAACTGACACATTAAAGCCGCACGCTTATGCGGAAATTCAAATTCTTTAACTTTGGCAAAGCCGTATTTTTGTAGATACCCAATCATTTTGTTGTTATCGGCTCTTGGCTCGCTAACAATCTTTTCTGTGCGAGGATCCGATAGATAGATGAAGTGACAAACAGAAGGCAACCAAGCAGCAACTTTATGTGCTCCGCGGTGAGACTCTTCGCCTACCAACATATGTATCCCACGATCGTAGTCGCCAGCTGCATAGTAAGGCGCGATACGATCTTCTTTTGTCCAATACACTTCGATATAAGCAAAAGGCTGGTTGTCTAAACATACAATTAGCAGTTGATTTTTATGGTTCTTGCAGGATTCTTCTAAATAAAACTTGTGCTCTTCTAACGAACCAGTCTGTTCCCAGAAATTGGCAACACGCTTTGTGTTCTGCCATTTATTGAACAACGTTAGATGTTTATCAACGTCTAACCCTTCTAATGTAAGTACAGCGTTTAGCTCTGGAATGTAGCGACGATATAGCTCCCCATACAAAGGCTTTGGCCTTGCCGGATGATACCCTGCAGCGTCAAGAACTTGCTTATGTGGGTAAAGGGCGTGATTTCGATTCTTAAGCCATAACTCCGGAGTTTGCATAACGGCTTCACGCCATAGCACTTTTAAGCCTTCGGCAGTTTCAAAGGACAAAGAATCCAACACTTCGCTTTTAAATTGTCCGAGTTCAATAGTTCGAATATCTGAGTTAGCGGAAAACAAAAGCGCAAACGCTGAGAGAGCTTCTTGTTCGGTAGCCGTCATCTCTGTAAGTCGCCAAAAATGATCCGTTTCTCGTACTACTTCGAGAGAACCGCTACTCACTTCAACACTATATCTATCTAGCCCTTCAGTTAAAGAAACACTCTGCCCATCGGGCAGAGTGTTCGCAGGCTGGTGGCTACCAGTCATAGGTTACGCTCGCAATCACGTTACGACGGTCACCGTAGAAACAGTAGTAATCACATGTAGCAACGTACTCTTTATCTGCTAGGTTTTTCGCTGCAACTTGGAACTTATAATCTTCAATACGGTAGCTTAACGTAGCGTCAAACAATGTATATGAAGGAACAACGTTTGTTTCGGTATTATCGGCATATGAATCACCAACGTAACGAGCACCCGCACCAATCGTTAAGCCATCTAATGGACCATTTAGGAAGCGGTAATTTGCCCAAGCTGAAGCGAGTTGGTCAGCAATTTGTGATGGCGTGTTGCCTACATTACTGCTTGTCGAATCTGCTGTTATTTCAGAATCAATGAATGAAACGTTACCAATCAAGGTTAATGCTTCAGTCACGTTTGCAACAGCTTCTAGCTCTAAACCACGGTTACGAACCTCACCAATTTGCGTTAGTTGGCCAGCGACCTGACGCGCTAAGTTTTCTTTCGATACTTCAAACGCAGCAATGTTGAAGTAACCGTCAAAGCTACGCGGTTGGTATTTCAAGCCAAGTTCGTACTGTTCGCCACGTTCTGGCTTCGCAGGGTCACCATTGGCGTCAAGTTGAATTATTGGGTCAAACGACTGAGCGTAGCTCGCATAAGGTGTAAAGCCGCTATCCATCAAATAAGCAACACCGAAGTTAGTTGTCCACTCTTCGTTGTCGACCTTAGTTTTTGCGCCCGTTGTCGTGTTATGTGTCTTATTTTGGGAATCGTCGTAACGAACACCTATTTGCACTGCCCACTTGTCCGCAATCATCATTTGGTCTTGTAAATACAGGCCTAGTTGATTGTTTTTAGTTTTAGTGGTTTGGCGGTCAGATTCATCAACAACACTAAAGTTAGAATCCAGCAAAGTGACATTGTTACTATAGGACGGGTTGAAAACATCAAACAATGGGTTTGCGATCGAAACGAAAGTCCCTCCAGCTGGAACAATAATCGAGCTATTACCATCGGCAACAAATGGGTCTGAAGCATAATCTTTACTGTCAATATCGATACTTTGATAATCGATACCAGCTAGCAAAGTATGTTCTACAACGCCAGTTTTAAAGGTGTGTACAACGCGGTTGTCTATATTAAACGCGTCAGACGTGCCTTCCTCTGTGGAAGCCCCGCGTAGAACCTTGCTGTTTGTTGGGTCATAAACACCTAAACCATAATCTGTCGCATAGCCAAGCGAATACATTTGACGGAGGTTAATGTCCATCTTGCTGTAACGCGTGTTCTGCATGAAGTAAGTACTGTCATTGAAATGATGTTCAAATTCATAGCCTACTGACAGTTGTTCACGCTCGAACGTTTCCCAATCGGTATTGCCTACCGCAGTGCTATCACTGATTTTCCCGTTTGGATTCGATGTTAACGTTCCTTCCATTGGCAAAAATTGCAGATACGGGTCGGAATCATCTTTTTGGTAACTGGTTAACAATGTTAATTTGGTGTCGTCTGTGAATTTATAAGCCAGAGAAGGGGCGATGAAAATACGTTCAGCTTCTACTCCATCAACACGGCTGCCATTTTTGCGACCAAGCGCTTGTAGGCGGAATGCCATTTTTTCGTTAACTTCAGAGTTCACATCTAAGCTAATTTGCTTACGATCGTCAGTGCCGTATTCAATAGCAAACTGACCAGAACCACCGTCAAATTGAGGGCGCTTGCTCACGACATTTATGACGCCACCTGGAGGAGTTTGGCCGTACAATGCAGAACCAGGACCACGTAAAATTTCTACTCGCTCCAACCCAAATGGGTCGATTTGCCAGCTGTAAAAGCCTGATGAGTACAAACGCGTTCCGTCTTGATACAAGCCGCTGTTTGCTTGCTTAAAGCCACGAATCACAAACCAATCTTGCTTGTTATCTTCACCGAAGTAATTTGCTTGGATACTCGGTGTGTATTGCAATGCATCGGCAATACTGATCGACGCTCTGTCGTCCATTTGCTCACGCGTCACAATGGAAATAGCACGAGGTGTTTCACCTATCGCAACGTCGGTTTTTGTTGCCGTGCGACTACTTAATCCTACGTAGCTAAAATCTGGACCTACTGAGCTGTCTTCAAGCTGCTGCCCAAGAACAACAACGGTTTCATCTTCGTTGGCCTGAACCATTCCTGACGATATAACTAAAGCGACCGCAAGTGCTGTTGGGGTGCGCATAAAGTGCCGATTCATATATTTCTCCTTCAATACGGCTATGAACCAATTGCAATAAAAACACAAACAATAACGATAATAGTTATCATTGTGATTAATGATAAGACGAAGTGTACCACGTAATTTTCAAAATAAAACATCTTAGTAATGGATATTTATAAAATTATTCACAATACAAATGTCTGTATAAGTCTTTGATTACTGTGTTGTTCTGAACAATACCTAAATGATCCGTGTCCACAGTGACGGAATATCTCTGCGCGTTGAGCTTATTCAACCCTTTGGATAACAGGTCGGAGCGACCATTTGGTTGCCCTGCCCACCAACAATGCAACTTGGTTTTTATGCTTGGTAATTGATATCCACGGCATAAAGAACGCATATGTTGTTCTACAGACCAGCTGTAGAGCATTTGTTTCGCGTTATCTGCCATATGTGGATCAAAGTGATTTTCCGCTAGCCATGTATTAAATACCTCTGGCCACATTGGTGGAGATACTGAATCGAGTAAGTCTATACATCGTGCCCCTTGCTGTACGGTAACCGTCCCTAGCAACAAGGAAATATGCTCTAATAATTTCGCTTTTGATGATGGGGAATCCCACTGATCACTCGCTATTTCTGTACCTGGGACATAACAATCTAGCAAGCCGGCAAACCTAATTTCGTCTCCATTTTTCTCGAGGCGACTCGCGATTTCTTGAGTAAGTGCACCACCGAGTGACCAACCAACTAAGCGATATGGACCACGTGGTTGTAACTGCTTGATTGTTTGAAAATAGGTGTCTGCCATATCGGTTAGTGAGGTATCAAAAGCATTATCTAAAACAAAGCTCTTCGACTTTATCCCATAAACTGATCGCTTCCCTTCCAATGATTGCGCCAAGCGTTGATAACCAGTAACACGCCCAGTAACCGGATGAATACAAAAAACGGGCTCATGCTCATTAGATGTAGTGTTAAGTTTTTCGATAAGTCGTTTGTCCGGCTTGACCGTTGGTTTCTCTTTAACGATTCGCATCACAGACACAAACTCAGTTAAACACTCTACATATCGTGTAGCGATTTCTTCTATCTTTTGGTGCGAGTAATGCGTAGTCGCATACTCCCACGCAAGGCTCAACTTGCCTGATACAATTTGGGCGTTGACAACAAGTGGGGTCAACATCTGGTTTAATTCGGATTGAGGTGAGCTACCTTCTTCTATCGGTGAACACCACTGCGCGAATCCGTGACTAGAATACTGACCAAGATAGTTAAAGGTAGCGACCATGCTTTGCTCCTCCAGTGTTCCTTGTTCTCGTTGTTCTAGGTACCTCAGTCCGTAACCAATACCACCATCTTCCTTAATACGTTCGAGAGCATCATGTGTTTTATCAACCATACTAATAATGTCTGGATGATATTGCCCAATAATTGGATACAAGCTAGTCGTCCACCCAACCATTCGCGATAGGTCGGTATTTGCAAAAACAGATGGTTCGCGTCCATGCCCCTCAAGATAGATAGGTACATTCGGATGCTCTTCACTTGCTAAGGCTGATACAAGCGCAGTTATCAAAGCGCTTTGGATATTAGCACCCAACTCCGAGCCTGAGATTCGCAATAATGCTTGAGTGAGATCATTAGATAACTCGGTTTTTTGACTTTGCTTATCTCGGTAAAGAGGCAACTTGAGGCCTAGTTCAGTACTCCCCAAGTCGTCGGTTATTTCCGACAAAAAATGCCAAGCCTCCCGCATCAATTTACCTTTTTCGCTCGATGACCACCTCTCAACAGCATTGACCGCTTCATCTAACGAACTTGAGTTCGGCATCAAGTCGATATCTTGGCCCGCGACTAACTGCTGATAAGCTTTCCATAGATCATCTAATAGAATTCTCCAAGACACACCATCTACAGCCAAGTGGTGGATTGCGATCATCAAGCGGTTAGGCGCGTCGGAAAATTTGGCAATGCCCGCTTGAATCAAGCGTCCAGAACTAATATCCATGCTTTGTTGGATTTCTTGCGTGAACGTTGAAAAAGCCTGTTCAGAATCGACGTTACTGACCCAAAGATATTGACGTTTTTGGTAAAGTTGAAATTGCTGCTTCCATTTACCTGATTCCTGGCTGAATGACAGCCTGAGGCTTGGATGCTGTTTCACCAAGGCTTGAATAGCCGACTCTAAGTAACCAATTTCCATATCTTGTTTTAGCTCAACGCAAATATGTTGGTTCCAATGATTTGGCTCTGGAAACTCTTGGGCAAAGAAATGCGCCTGTATCGGCATTAATTCAAAAGGTAAATCACTAAGCTCACGCTCTTTGGCTGTTTTATGAATGCTAAGCACACTCGCCAAATCACGTAATGTCTTGGCTTCAAACACTTGTTGTGGTGTTAAGTTGTAACCCGTAACACGGACTTTGCTGACCATTTGCAAACAAAGGATGGAATCACCGCCCAATGCGAAAAAGTTATCGGAGCAACTCACCTGCTCAGCACCAAGAAGTTGCTGCCATGTGTCCACCAACAAGGCTTCTTGTTCCGTTTCAGGTGTAACAAACGTTGCTTCAGATTCGAGTTTACTTCCAAGAAAAGGGAGAGACGCTCTATCAACTTTTCCTGCAGGGGTGAGCGGAAGCTTTTCCAATACTAATAATTGGCTTGGTACCATGTAATCTGGCAGCACTGTGGATAATTGGTCGAGAATGTCATCAAGATCGAATCGTTCAGGCTCACTGCTTTGGAGGTAACCAAACAATTGCTTCTGTGCCCCAACCTCTTTAAGTGCGACGACACAGTGTTCAACTTTTGATATAGATTGAAGGCGACTTTCTATTTCTCCCAACTCGACGCGAAAACCTCGAATTTTGATCTGCTGATCTACCCGACCTATGTATTCCATCACTCCATCATCGTTCCACCGCACCAAGTCCCCTGTACGATACATTCGCTCACCTACATGTTCGCGAAACGGGTCTGGTAGAAAACGTTCGGACGTTAGGTCTGGTTGATCGAGATAGCCTCTAGCCAACCCGACCTCGGCGCCAATGTACAATTCGCCGACTTTGCCAAACGCGACTTTATTCAATTGAGCATCTAAGACGTACAAGCGACGCTCACCGACAGGTTGCCCAATCGGAGCGTACGCACTGGTTAATTTATCTTGTGGATATGCTCGCCAAATCATTGGGGTAACAACGGTTTCTGTCGGTCCATAACCATTAATTATGCGTGGCGGGTTAACAACCTTTTGCAAACGCTGATAGGTTTCTGCGGTAAATGCTTCACCTCCTAGTGTCCAAGATCTGACACTGAGGGGAGGCTTTTGATAATCAATCCAATCCAATAATGGGCCAACATAGCTCGGCGGGAAGCACGCAATCGTGACTTTTTCTTTGCTGAGCACATCGCAAGTTTGTTCAGCGCTCCATAATTCCTGATCTCGAATAACCAACTTACTGCCAAATGCCAAAGGTACCGCCCAACGTTCAACGGCGCCATCAAAGCTAATCGATGCGAAATGCAGCTCTATGTCCTCTGGCGTCATGCCATACTGATGACCAATGGTTTGAACATGCATCGATAATCCAACATGATTAACCGCGACTCCTTTTGGTTTCCCTGTCGAACCCGATGTATAGATAATATAGGCCAATTGTTCAGGATGAAGTTTTGCTGCTGTTGTTTGTTCCTCTTCACGTTGTTGCTTTTTTGATCTCACAAGCAACAACTCTCCGTTTGAAGATCGTAGCTCACACTCATCAACACTCTCCCCTACCCCATAAAACAGAGGATTCGGTTGTGATAATGAAGCCTTAAATGTTGATTGAATGCTATGCCAACGAGATCCCAACCTATGCTGTGTAACCACAAAGCGAGCTTGAGAGTCCTGTATCATGTAAGCCAAGCGCTCGGTTGGATAATCAGGATCTAACGGCAAGAACGCCCCACCCGCTTTCATGACCGCTACCATTGCGACGATCATCTGTACCCCTCTCTCAAAGAGCACACCAACCGCTTGGTCACGTCTTACACCTTGAGCTTTGAGTTTGGATGCAAGATCGGATGATGAATGCGCTAACCCTGCAAAAGTAAGCTGTTGATCTTGATGCTTTAAGGCAATCGCATCGGGCCTTACTCGTGCTTGATTTTCCAGTAACTCGATAATTGACTGAAAATGCCAATTGCCTTCTGGTTGCGATAGATTTTTAAGGACAGCTTCATCATGCGGTGATAAATGCTTCATCTGAGCCAGGCTACAACCTAAATTAACGTCTAAGTCTCGTATTAGGTTTTCAAGAACTGCATTCAATTCGGCCATCTTGTCTTCGTCTATTCGGTCTTTCGAATAAGTTAATACGACACGTGTTTTGCTCTGGCTTTCACGTACATCTAATGCAACGTCGAATAGTGCGAACTCTCCCTTTTGGTCTTGAGCAGACAAAATCAGTTCGTTATCTAAGTGGATATCCCCAGACAAAGTGTTTTGATGATTAAACAACACTTGAAACAAGGGCGTCTGCCCAGCCTTTCTTTCTATCAACTTATGCTCATCGGACAATGCTGTGACAAGCTGATCAAATGGCAGCAGTTGATGTTCTTGTGCTTCGAGTACTTTGTCATGAGCACCTGCAATTGCTTTCGCGATCGAACATTTAGGTGAAATAGTTTGTTGAATCACCATGGTATTAACAAAGAAACCAATCAGGTTCGACACTTCGTGTCGGGTTCTATTTGCCATAGGGACGCCGACTGATATGTCAGAGCGATGTGTCACCGTGGCTAAAGCCGCTTGCCAAACGCCTAACCACAAACTCGAATTCGTTACCGATAATTGGCGAGCAACTTGGTTGATCTTGTTAGATTGAGTTTTACTCAGCTCATAGCTGATCGAATCGGCAGCACGCCTTTGATTTGGTGCGATTTCGCAACACCAAGGGAATAATAGCTCCGAGTTAGAATCTTTTAGTTCTCGCTTCCAATAATCAATGTGGTGAGCACCTTTACCAGCGTCAAGCAAAGCCGTTTGCCACTGGGAGTAATCACGATACTGAATCGGTAATTTCGGCAAATCACCTTGCTGATAGAGTGAAACAAGCTCACTCACGAACACGCCAATCGACCATCCATCTGATACGATATGATGCATTACGAGCTGCAACTTCCATGAACCATTGTTGAGCTTCAAGCATAGCATCCGAATCGGCAGTTCAGTTTCGAGATCAAATGCGTTTCCTATAAAATCTCGCTGTGTATCTTGAATTTGCTGTTGACTCCAACCTTGAGCATCTACAATCACCGGAAACATGACTGCCGATCGGTCGACAAACTGAACTACGGCACTGTCGGACTCATGAACAAAACGCGTTCTTAATACCTCATGACGATCCAATACTTTATTTACTAGGTTACCTAGCTGTGTTGTGTCTAACTTGCCTTTAACATCGAACGTACCTGACATATGGTAGGCACTGTTTCCTTTATCTAAACAATAAATATCCCACAGTCGCTGCTGCGCTGGAGAGAGCCCCACTTTCTGTTCAGCACCGACGGACACAATCGGTAGCTTTTCAAAATCTAATCCTTTATTACTCAGTAGCTCGATGAACTTGACCTGCTCCGGCTTACCTAATTGAAGAAACCGTTTTGCTAACGCATGCTTATCAATTTTTCCTGCACTGTTCGCACTTTGTTTCTCGGTATCGTTCTTCTTGCTAACAACATTCGATTTCGCAGTCGCCTCTGCTTGGACTGCAGATGTTGGTTGGTTTAACTCGTTTAAATCACTCATAGCAGCTCCAATTCGTCCATCAATGCTGCCATGGCATCGAATTCGTCTTGTTCATGTTGGTTTTGTGTTTGATATTGAGCTTGTAAGCTGTCTGATAAAGCTTGTAGGCTCTTGGCTTCGAAAAAATCTTTTAGAGCCACTTCTAGCCCCAACTCTTGGTGCGCTTTTGCGACTACGCGAGTCGCCAATAAAGAGTGGCCACCTAAGGCAAAGAAGTTGTCGTCCAAGCCTACTTGGGATATTTCTAAAACTTCGGCCCAATTTGCAGCGAACCAACGTTCCAACTCCGTTTCCGGAGCGCGATACTCAATTGATTGCCACTCAGGCGCAGGCAGTGCCTTTCTGTCTCGTTTACCGTTTGGAGAAAGCGGCATTTCACTCAAACCTAGCAATATAGTTGGCACCATATAATCGGGCAGTTGTTCCGACAGATGTTGTTTTACTATTTCTAACTTGAGTTCGTTGTCTTGCTTGAGCTCATTCCACATAGGGTCGACGACATAACCAATGAGTTGGTCACCCGTTTGATGTTTAAACGCAACAACCGCCGACTCTTCAACCCAATCGAGCTGGTTAATCACATTCTCAATTTCTTCTAGCTCAATCCTCAAGCCACGGATTTTCACTTGGTTATCCAAGCGACCGAGATACTCTAAACGTCCGTCTGCATATTGAACGACTTGGTCGCCCGTCCGATACATGCGAGAGCCCGGACCTCCGAACGGGTTAGGCACGAAACGGTCTGCAGTCAGGTCAGGTCGTGACAAATACTCACGCGCTAAACCGACACCAGCTAAATACAACTCGCCAGGCACACCAACAGGCACTGGGTTCCAGTTATCATCCAGAACATGTAGTTGCGTATTGCTGATTGCATAGCCGATAGGGATTCGCTTCGATACAGGTAATTCACAAGGCCAGTACGTTACGTCGATCGCAGCCTCTGTTGGCCCGTAGAGGTTATGTAGATCAACAGGCGCATGACTCAGTACTTGTTCTACAAGATCCGCAGGAAGCGCCTCACCACTACAGATAATGCGTCTTAGCGAAGTACATTCAGATATCGTCGTTTCTATTGAAAAGGCATTCAGCATCGAAGGAACAAAGTGAATGGTTGTCACTTTCTCTTTTTGGACAACCTCAGAAAGTAGACGAGGCTGGCGGTGTGCTTCAGGAGGAGCAATAGCAAGGCGAGCTCCTGTCATTAATGGCCAGAAGAACTCCCATACCGAGACATCAAAACTAAAAGGCGTTTTCTGGAGTACACAATCGGACTCGTTCAGCGCATATTCTTGTTGCATCCAATTCAAACGGTTTTGCAACGCAACTTGAGTATTCACCACGCCTTTCGGCAAACCTGTAGATCCAGAAGTAAATATCACATACAACGCCTGATCAGGCTGCCAATCGACGTGAGGTGCTTGGAATGGTTGGTTGGACACATCAAGCTTAGTCAAATCAATATACTCACAACCCTCAGTCTCTGGCCACAAGTGCATTGAATTGGAGTCAGTCAATAACAAGTCGATATTAGCTGATCGCAAAATATACTGCAGTCGATCCTCTGGATAACTCGGATCTAATGGCACGTATGCGCCACCAGCACGAGTGATAGCATGCAATCCAATCACTAAATCGAATGAACGTTCAAGACCTAAACCGACACGTGTTTCAGAGTTCACTCCTTTTCCACGTAGCCAATTCGCCATTTGATTTACACGCAGGTCAAACTCTTGATAAGTCAGGGCCTGATCTTGCATTGATAGCGCTATCGAGTCAGGTGCAGTCTGAGCTTGTTGTTGAATTCTTTGTGACGGCGTCACTAAACTGCCCCACTCAAGTTCAGTGTTGTTAAACGCAATGCATTGTTGCTTCGCGGTGTTGTCTGTTAAGTGAAGCTGGTTGATTGAGCAACGATTATCTCGCGAAACCTTCTCGAGAAGAAGTTGCCAATGATCAAGAAGTGCCTGAGCAAAGTCTGTGGTAAATATAGGTGAGGCATAGCTTATGAATCCAAGCCATTTATGTTCCGACATTTGCTGAATATCTAACCCAATTTCGAGCTGAGCATTCACTACGCCGGGGTCAAAGGGCTCGACATCAATATCATTCCAATCGAAAATCGCGTTCTCATCAAAACGTTGGAAGTTGAAACTGGTTTGGAACACGGGGTGATACTGTAAATTACCTTTGATACCCAATGACTCGACCAACATTTCAAATGGGAAGTCTTGTCTTTCCAATGCTTTTTCGCTGAAGGACTTCACTTGCATTAGCAAATCAGAAAACGTTTGTGATTCGCTAAATTGTGCGGGGATCACCAAGCTATTGATAAAACAACCCTGCATCACTTGTGTTTCTGGTTGAGTCCGCCCTGCGACTGGCACACCGACGCGTATTTGCTCTTGGCCAGAATACTTGTGCATCAACAAATGCCACAATGTCAGCATCACATTGAATGGCGTAGTGCTGTGCGATTTTGCCAGTTGGCTGATACTCGCAATCTGCTCGCGAGACAGTTCAAAATGAAGACGGTTGCCGCTCGTTTCGGTTTGCTCTCTTGGTACATCGCTGTGTAGCACTAATGGTTCAATATCGTATTTCAACGCATCTAACCACCAGCCTTTTTGCCTACTTGCATCTTCTGATTCAAGCCACTGTTTTTGCCACTGTGCGTAATCGATATATTGGAGCTCGCTTGGCGTTTCGCTTCCTTTATAAGTTGGATCAACTAGCGATTGATAACAGCCCGACAACTCCTTTAGGAGCAACTGCATAGAGATACCATCAGAGATAATATGGTGCACTACAATAAGCAATTCAGCCTTCTCGTCTTGCTCGCCTAGCTTACAAAACTCATCGAGGTCAGAAGTTTGCGGCATCCAATCAAATCGAATAAGCGCCCCATCAGCGAAGTTGAACGGTTTGGCTATTAAATCTTTGTAATGAGACAAGCGATCTTGATCATTAACAGCAGCTTCATGGATGCCAAGTTCAATGTAACGCTCAGGACGCACCTGTTGCATCAATTCTCCGTCGACCTGCGCAAAATTGGTTCTCAATATTTCGTGGCGAGAAACCAAGGTATTAATAGCTTGTTTAAGTACCGCAACGTTAACACGCCCAGTAAACTTCAAGCCCAGTGGCATGTGATAAGCAGCACTGGTTGGTAGTAGTTGTTGAACAAACCATAGCCGCTGCTGTACCGCTGACGTAGGCATATTCGGTAATCGAGGAGCTCGAGCGAAAACAGCGAGGTCTTGCGTTCCATGAGCCGACGACGAAGAAAGTTCAGAGATACATTGAGACGCAAGATCTTTGAGTACAGGCGTATCGAACACCGCTTGTAGCGATAACCTGATGCTGTCTTGCTGCTTTAATCTGCCAACTAACTGAGTCGCTAATAGTGATTGACCACCTAAAGCAAAGAAATCGTCCTCTCTGCCTATTTGGTCTTTTTCAAACAGCGCACACCATTGCTTAGCTAACGCTTGCTCTATCTTGCCAACTGGTTCGATGTAGTCACTTTTATTAGTTGCTAACCAATCCGGAGCGGGTAAACGTTTCTTATCAACTTTACTCGCAGGCGTAAGTGGTATTTTATCTAACTTTATGAATTGGCTTGGGACCATGTATTCTGGAAGATCTTTTGCTAGATCACTTCGCATATCTGACATTGATAGTGAACTATCACTCTGTAGATACGCGACAAGCTGTTTGCCACTCGGGCTATCACAAGCGACAACCGCACACAGTTCTGAGTCAGTTAACTTCTGAAGTCTAGATTCAATTTCACCAAGCTCTACACGGAAGCCACGAATCTTAACTTGTTCATCACTACGCCCGAGGTACTCCATCACACCATCTGAGCGCCATTTCACAACATCGCCAGTTCGATACATTCGCTCCCCGTTACTCGCGAATGGATCTGGTAAGAAACGCTCTGAAGTTAGGTCAGGTCGCTCAAAGTAACCTCTCGCTAACCCTACCTCTTCGCCAACATAGAGTTCACCCGCAACGCCTGCTGGTAACCTATTCAGCGCGCTATCCAATACATACAAGGTTCTACAGCCGACAGCTTTACCTATCGGGGCATACGCACTGTCTAAGCCGGTATCGAGATACGCTTCCCAAATCATTGGCGTTACAACGGTTTCGGTCGGGCCGTAACCATTGATTATTCTTTGCGGTTTCAATACTTGTTGCAGTTTGAAATAAGTATCTCGAGTAAAGGCTTCACCTCCTAATGTCCATGAACGAACCGATAACTCTAATTGAGTTCCTTCAATCCACTCTAGCAATGGGATCACGTAACTCGGAGGGAAACATGCGATGGTCACTCGCTCCCGTGCCAATACATCACACGTTTGTTGAGCACTCCATAGCGATTGGTCTCGAATCACGAGGCGAGAACCAAATGCCAACGGCACAGTCCAGCGCTCTATCGCACCATCAAAGCTGATCGAAGCAAAATGAAGCTCGACGTCGTCAGGCGTCATTCCGTAACGTTGACCAATAGTCTGAACATGCATGCTCAAACCTTGCTGTGATACACACACGCCTTTGGGCTTACCTGTAGAACCAGATGTGTAAATCATATACGCCAGCTGATCAGATAAAATCGCAGGCTTATCGATTAACTTGGCGTTGAGATCCAACGCGTTGAAGCTTACAGCCTTGGCTTGATTACAAATCTCATTTGCTAGGACCCCGCTAAGTGCATCGTGCACCAGTATCCGTGCTCGACTATCTTTAACCATGAACTCAAGACGCTCTTGCGGATAAGCCGGATCCAAAGGTAAGAATGCCCCTCCTGCTTTCATTACCCCCATCATCGTAACCAACATGTTGCAATCACGTTCAAATAACACGCCGACGATATCGTCACGTGTTATACCTTCGCTAATCAATCGAGCAGCGACGGCATCACTTTGTTCAACCAACTGCTTAAACGTTAGCGACGCTTTATGAACACCAAGTTCATGCTCAACATTAGAAACCAATGCCACGTTATCAGGACGCAATAACATCTGCTTAGAAACTAAATCGGTAAAAGGTTCAAACGTCCAAGGTTCTGATACACGGTCGAACTTCGCCAATTCATTAAGCTGACCTTTCGCTAACACAGGGATAGAACCTAACTCTTTCGATAGGTGCTCAACCAACTTATTTAAGTAATGTCGATTTGTAGCACACAGCGTTTCAATTTGCTGTTGAGAGAATTTGCTTTCATCGTAGGCAAAAACGATACGAAGTGATTCGCTCGGCAGAATCGCCAACGTCAGTGGGTAGTGGGTAAACTCGTAGCTTTCAGGTTCCCCGATGCTCAGTTCCCCTTCGCGATTACTTTTAAGAAGCGCCTCGTCCAGTGGGTAATTTTCAAATACGACCAAGGTGTCAAATAAGTTATCGCCAGTCCAACCTGTTTGCGCTTGGATATCAGACAGAGATGAATAGCTGAACTCACGCTGTTCACTTGATGAGTTTTGAATATCCAACAACCATTGCGAAACTGATTTGGAAAGGTCGACTTGGTGTGCGATTGGCAGCGTATTAATAAATAAGCCAACCATAGAATCACTGTGGGTTAGATCCGTTGGTCGCCCCGCTACGGTATTACCAAACACAGGTGTCTGTTGCCCCGTGAATCGGTGTAATGTCAGCAACCACGCCGCTTGCGTCAAGGTATTCAACGTCACACCCGCTGCGCTGAGTTTTGGCAACCATTCACCGACAGTCTCTTGTGAGTAATCATCATTGAATCGATTATATTTAGACTCCAGAGAATCCGAACTGCCGAAAGACTCCACCAAACGCGTTGGAGATTCCATATTTTGCAAGTAACGTTGCCAGTATGCGTTCGACTGCTGGTGGTCTTGTTCACGCGCCCAAGCGAGGTAATCTGAAAACTGACCTTTAACCGGTGTAATCGTGCCTCTTTGATAAATAGCAAACAGGTCACTGAGCAGCACCCCAGTGCTCCATCCATCCATTAA
>CESO01134945.1_pt1 | contig 15001 bp, 9 predicted proteins | sample 356341 | NCBI WGS metagenome assembly CESO01 (sample SAMEA2621812, study PRJEB7988) | marine metagenome | biome: marine biome (ENVO:00000447); feature: deep chlorophyll maximum layer (ENVO:xxxxxxxx); material: "saline water (ENVO:00002010), including plankton (ENVO:xxxxxxxx)" | depth 35 m
GCTGTCCATCATGTTGGCCTGCTTCACGCTTGCGGATGATCTCCCGTTCAGAAGGCTCTGCACCATTCTGGCGGTCTGTCCTCTGGCCGTTCCCTGCTATGTCGGTGCTGCGGTCTACATCGGTGTCTTCAGTCCGGGCGGACTTCTTGGTGGTGTCACCGCATCGCTTGGACTCTCCCCGGGTTGGTTCAGCGGCTTCTGGGCTTCCGCGTTCGTGCTGACGATGTTCGTCTATCCATTGGCCTATCTTCCGATTCGGGCCGGACTTCGCCGAGTCGATCGCAGCCCATACGAGGCGGCCAGAATGCTTGGCCGCTCCCGTTTGATGGCGATCCGGTTCGGTGTCCTGCCACAGCTTCGATCATCGATCGTCTCGGGCGGTCTGCTGGTGGGGCTCTATGCACTGGGTGAATTCGGGGCCGTTTCACTTCTTCGCTGCAATACCTTCACCCGGGTCATCTACATCCAGTACGAATCGGCATTCGATCGAACAGGTGCAGCCGTATCGAGTCTGGCGTTGGTCGGTTTGATCGCCCTGGTCCTGTTGCTTGGTCGATGGATGCGTGGAACCTCCTATCAGGACCGTGGTGGTCGTGGTGTCTCGCCGCTGAAATGGAACATCGGTCATTGGAGATGGGGGGCGTTCCTCGTCTGCCTGTGTCTGGTCGTGCTCGCGATCGTCATTCCTCTGCTGAGTCTGTTCTCCTGGTGGGGGCGGGGATCGGGTTCGATCGATGCGTCGAGCGGTCTGGTCGATCCACTTGTGAATTCCCTGTTCCTGGCACTGATGGCAGGTGTGATCGTGGTCGTTCTGTCTATTCCCATCGCCCTGCTCGCGACACGATATCCATCGCGTCTGTCGGGCATGATCGATCGCATGTCCCACATCGGCTTCGGTCTGCCGGGTCTGGTCATCGGTCTCTCGCTGGTGTTCGTCGCGCTGCGTCTGGTACCAGCGATGTACCAGTCCTGGTTCATCCTGATCCTTGGCTACTGCGTGTTGTTCCTGGCGTTGGCGATCGGTCCTGTCCGAGCTGGATTCGAACAAGCTTCCCGGACCGTTGATGAAGCCGCCCGGACGCTCGGCGCCGGATGGTGGCGACGATTCAGATGTCTCCTGCTGCCAGTCGTCCGTCCGGGTCTCTTCGGGGCCTTCCTGCTGGTGTTCATCAGCACATCGAAGGAGCTGCCCTGCACGCTCCTGCTTTCCCCAGCGGGTACGCACACCCTCTCGACCAGGGTCTGGCAATACACCGATGAGGCCATGTATGCGGAGGCTTCATTGCCTGCACTGGCCCTGATCTTCCTTTCAGGCGTTCTCGTGGCTATTCTCACATGGCGTGAGGAACTTCTGGAGAAGTCATGATCGAGCTCAGCGGCATCGCCAAATCATTCGGTCGACATCCAGCTGTCAGCGATGTCGGCTTCGCGCTCGACAAGGGCGTCTTCGCCGTGTTGTTCGGGCCAAGTGGCTGTGGAAAGAGCACCTTGCTTCGAATGATCGCAGGCCTGGAAAGGCCGGATCACGGGACGATCGCCATCTCGGGTCGCCTCGTCTCAGGCGACGTCCACGTGCCGCCCGAATCGCGTCAGGTCGGTCTCGTCTTCCAGGATCTGGCGCTGTTTCCCAACATGACGGTCGCCGCCAACATCGCGTTCGGATTACGAGGAGCCTCCGGCGGCTCATCGCGAGTCGAGGAGATGCTCAAGCTGCTTCGGCTCGAGCCCCTGCGTGATCGACTGCCTCATGAACTGTCCGGTGGCGAACAGCAGCGGGTCGCCGTCGCCAGATCACTGGCGCCCGATCCCGATGTGCTTCTACTCGACGAGCCCTTCGCCAATCTGGATGCCGAACTCAGGGCACGAGTCCGAGAGGAACTGATCGAGATCCTCAAACGAACGGCCACGACGGTGATCATGGTGACTCATGATCGCGAGGAAGCGCTCAGCGCAGCCGATGAGTTGATGGTCATGATCGATGGAACACTGGTGCAGTCCGGTGATTCCCGCGAGGTCTACGAGCAGCCCGTGAACAAGGAGGTCGGATTGCTGCTGGGTGATGGCAATCTCGTAGAAGGGCTTGTTCGCGATGAAATCGTCCATTGCTGCCTTGGTGAATTCCCCGCCATGAGCCATCCCGATGGCGCCTGCGAACTGTTTGTGCGCTCGGAGCACATCGAGTGTTCCACCGATGCCTCGCTGTCGGCACGAGTGGTTGGTGGCGACTACTACGGGCATGACGCATCGGCCAGCCTGCTTCTGGCGGATGGGACGGCCCTGTCCCTGAGGCAGGCTCATGGAGACCTGCCGATCATCGGTAGCCAGATCGGCATCCGAGTCAGTGGGCCGGTCTGCATCTTCGATTGAAAACCGGTCGAGCCGCCGAATCCGACGGATTCGATTCCGGCACCATGGATCTTCTTGATATCTTGTCAGTCGATGTATCTGATCGTTCTTCTCAGCGTCTGCCTGTTCGAGAACCCGCCTGTGCAATCCACGCGGGATCTCCTTGTGCGGTACTGCCTCGATTGTCACGAGGCGCCTCGACCCAAGGGCGGACTCGATCTGGCGGCGGCCGTTGAGGATCCCTCAGGTGTCTCACCCACCACCTGGTCGTCGATAGAGTTCCATCTTCGAGGACGGACGATGCCTCCTGCGAAGATGAGGAATCGTCCGCAGGAACCCGACTATCAGGCGTTGCTGGCCTGGGTTGATTCATCGAGACCCTCCACCGGACCGCGTGATGTCACGCTCAGAAGACTCAATGAAACCGAGTATCGAAACACCATTCGTGATCTCCTTGGAATCGAGTTCGATTCCGATGCGTTCTTCCCGGACGACGACATCGGCTACGGCTTCGACACCATCGGCGACGTCCTGACGATGTCCCCGCTGCTCACGGAACGGTATCTCGATGCGGCCGAACGGATCGCCGCCGATGTGATCAGGGATCCAGACGATCCGAGACTTCCGGCCATGCGAGTCGAGTCGGGCCAGCTGCGAGTCGAGGGTGCTGGTCGAACCGGTCCCGGCGGGGTTCATCTTCATTCGAGAGGTTCCGCCGTCGCCGACTTCGAACTGGTCAGTTCGGGGCGATATCGAATCCGATACGAAACATGGGGACGGCAGGCCGGTGATGAACCGGTTCGAATGGCGGTCCGTCACGGCAGGAAGCGACTCGCGCTCCATGATGTGACCGAGGTCGAGAGTGCGCCGGGCATTCGAGAAGTCGAAGCCGATCTCCCCGGTGGGCTGGTCACCATAGAGGCGCGTTTCACGAACGACTACTACAAGCCCGACGATCCGGATCCATCCCAGCGCGATCGCAATGCCGCCGTCACCTGGATAGAGCTGGAGGGCCCGCTGGATCAGCCGATCATCGGATCCTTCCAGGCCGCGCTTCCATCGACACCCGTCGATCCACGGGAGTGGGTGAACGTCGTTCTGATGGAGTTCCTTCCGCAGTTGTGGCGTGGACCAGTCTCGGAGGCTGATCGGATGTCCCTGCTGGATCTGGCCATCGGTGTCAACGAGGAGGGCGCCTCGAGAGAGCAGCTGCTTCGTACCGCCTTGACGGCTGCTCTTGTGAGTCCACGATTTCTCTACAGGCTCGAGACCGCGCCGAGTTCGGAGGTCGTCATGCTGGAGCCTCACGAGATCGCGACCAGGATGTCCTACTTCATATGGAGCAGTTCGCCCCCGCAATGGCTCATGTCATCGGCGAGCAGCGGTGAGCTGTCCACCCATGAGGGTCGAGTACACGCCGTCGATCGTCTCCTCGAGGATCCACGTTCGATCTCGATCGCCAGGAACTTCGCCACCCAGTGGTTGCAGATCAGGGATCTGCCCAGCAGAACACCCGACCCGGCGAGATTTCCCGGGATCAACCGGGACATGCTCGAATCGATGCAGCTGGAGACGATCCTCTTCTTCGATGAGATACTTCGGGAGGGCTATCCGCTCGAGGATCTTCTGTTGGCTGATTTCACCTTCATGGATGATCGGCTTGCCGCTCATTACGGTGTGGAGAATCTGGAACTCGATGGTTTCAGAAGAGTGGCGCTTCAGGACAGATCGCATCGAGGTGGTATTCTCAATCACGCCGCGATCATGACGGCGACCTCGAATCCGACCAGAACATCGATCGTCAAGCGTGGCAAATGGGTGCTCGAGGCCCTGCTCGATCAGCCACCGCCGCCGCCGCCGCCGGGCGTGGATGGGCTGGCTCAGGATGGAGGAGGAACGACGGCCTCCCTTCGAGAGCAGATGGAGCGACATCGTGCGGATCCGTCCTGTGCGGCCTGTCACGCGAGAATGGACGCACTTGGATTCGCATTGGAACCACTCGATGCCGTCGGACGTTGGCGTGAATCGGATGAGAGCGGTCCCGTCGATGCCAGAGGTGAACTGCCCGATGGCAGGATCATCAATGGCCCCGTGGAGTTGCGAGATGTTCTCGTGGCCGATCCGGCCCTGCGGCGTTCATTGGTCACGCACATGCTCATCTACGCGCTTGGTAGGGGCTTGTCCCAGGACGACGAGCCCGCCATCGATTCACTGTTGGAATCACTTCAGGAAGACCCCAGCCTTCGCCGTCTCGTCACCGAGATCATCGAATTGGACATCTTTCGGATGAGACCGGCAACGCTTCCATTATGATCTGGACAGGTGGCAAGGAGATCTCATGACTGGTTTTCGACCAATTGATCGTCGCACCATGCTTCGCGGAATGGGAACGGCCATGGCATTGCCCTGGCTGGAGGCCATGGTCCCTGTCAGGGGTGTCGGTCAGGCATTGGCCGGTGCGAGTACGGGATCACCGCCGGTCCGAATGGCATTCATGTTCATACCAAACGGTGTTCATGCGCCCGAATGGAAGCCGCAGGGGACGGGGCTCGACTGCACGCTGCCGGCGATGCTCGCGCCGCTTGAGCGACATCGTCAGAACATGTCCATCCTGACCGGTCTCGGACACCACAACGCCATGGCGCTTGGAGACGGTCCCGGTGATCATGCCAGATCGTCCGCCTGCTTTCTGACCGGTGCGCATCCCTACAAGACCGACGGGTCGGATATCCGTGCAGGTGTCTCCGTGGATCAGGTGGCGGCATCGCAGATCGGTTCAAGCACCAGATTCTCATCGCTTGAACTCGGGTGCGAACCGGGGTTGCAGAGTGGCTCGTGTGATTCAGGCTACTCGTGCGCCTACTCCGCCAACATCTCGTGGCGCACCTCCAGCAGCCCGATGGGCAAGCAGATCAATCCCCGTCTGCTGTTCGAGCGTCTGTTTCAAGTCGGCCCACCGGGGGAATCGGCCGCTCGCCGGGTCGAACGCATGTCCCAGAGGCGCAGCATTCTCGACTATGTCGCCCAGGATGCCCGTCGACTGCATCGCAGTCTCGGTCTGCGCGACCGTGACAAGATGTCGGAGTATCTCGACGGGGTCCGCTCCATCGAACAGCGTCTCGAGCTGGTCGAATCGGTATCGAGGGATCCGGAGGACGTCGCCGGGATGGCCACGCCTGCGGGTATTCCATCGGATTATCGCGAACACCTTCGGCTCATGCATGAACTGATGGTCCTCGCCTTCAGATTGGATCTCACCCGTGTCTGCACCATGATGTGGGCCAACGAAGGAACCAACCGGACGTTTCCATTCCTCGATATCCCACAGGGTCATCATCATCTGTCGCATCACAAGGGCGATGAGGGGATGATCGAGAAGATTCGCAGGATCAACCAGTTCCAGTCGACCATGTTCGCCGAACTCCTGGACATGCTCGCTTCGACTCCTGAAGGTGAAGGGCGACTTCTGGACAATGTGATGCTGGTGTACGGAGGAGCCATCGGTGATGGCAACCGTCACAATCATGATGATCTGCCGATCATCTTCGCCGGTGGTGGAGGTGGTCGATTCAGCGGGCAGGGGCATGTCGAGTATTCCAAGGGTACGCCTCTGTGCAATCTGTATCTGACCATGCTCGAGCAGGCCGGTGTATCCGAGGAACGATTCGGCGACAGTACTGGTAAGCTGTCCGGACTCGCCTAGGCCGCAGAACCCAACAGGTTGACCACATGTCGCAGAACACATCGGAAGCCCAGCTTGAATCGTTCATGAAGGCCGGCGATCTCGGCAGAGCTCTTCAACTGGCGACGGCGATGACCGGCCAGGATCCCGCACATCACTCGGCGAACATGGCTCTGGCGAAGATACGGCTGATGCAGGGCCTTTCATCGGATGCGCAGATCGCCGTCGAGAAGGTGCTCGGTTCGACCCCCGACAACGAAGAGGCGATGTTCCTGATGGTGGGCATACTGGCTGCCAGAGGACATACCGCCCAGGGACTCGAGTGGTGCGACCGAATCCATTCGATCAATCCCGACTCGGTCCGATGCCAGATCAGGAAGGCTCAGCTCCTGGAACGAGATGGGAAGAGTTCCAAGGCGCTCGAGTTGCTGGACCAGCCGATCGTCCCCGCGGGCGATCTCGAAGCGGGGCTCATCAACGCTCGATGCCTGATCGCCTTGAAGCGATACGAGGAGGCGATCAAGGTCGTAGATGAATGTCTGGCTTCATGGTCGCTGACCGGGTCGGCGTCCACGGACAGACGAGCTCGTTTCCTGTATCTGAGAGTCAAGGCCAATGATCTTCTGGGGCGTTACGACGACGCCTTCGCGGATGCGAAAGCAGCCAAGCAGTACACGCAGATACCGTTCGATCCCAAGGCGTACGTATCGGAGATCGATCAGATCATCCAGACCTTCACGAGGGACAAGCTCGAGCCGCTTCCGGGGTTCGAGGCCAGTGAACACAGGCATCTCTTCATAGCCGGGATGCCTCGCTCGGGAACCACTCTCGTCGAGCAGATCCTGGATGCGCATCCAGAGGGAACCGGAGTGGGCGAAGCCAAGGAGATCCACGTCATCGCCGCTCGTCTCCAGCAGACGCTGGGGTCGTGGGTTCCATGGCCGGGATGCGCTGCGAGCATGACTGCGCAGCAGAGGCAGCAGTTGTCCGGGTCGTATGAACAGGCGCTCATCGGATACGGGTTCGATTCCAATGGTTTGTTCGTGAACAAGAACCTGCTGAATCTCAAGTTCCTCGGCTTGATCGCGATGCTCTTTCCCGGTTCCAAGGTCGTCTTCACTCACCGGGATCCCAGGGATACGGGGCTGTCCTGCTTCCTCGGCAACTTCTCCACCCGCGTGCATCCCGAGCTTCAGTCGATCGAGCACATCTCGCTCGCCGTCGAACAGAATCGCCGTCTGATCGACCACTGGAAGTCGGAGCTGCCGCTCGAGTGGATGGATGTCGAGTATGCGGACATGATCAATGATCAGGACCGTGTCAGCCGATCCCTGGTCGAGTTCGCCGGTCTTCCATGGGACGATCGTTGTCTCGCCTTCTACGATTCAGGTCGTACGGTGATGACCTTGAGCTACGATCAGGTCAACAAGCCGATCTATTCCAGTTCACTGGGACGATATCGAAACTACGAGTCTCATCTGGGTCCCTTGCTGGCTGATTGAACAGTTCGGACGGTGGGCTGGTCGATGAACCAGTGGTACACTTCGATCAGGAGTACCGCATCTTGTCCATGTCATCGATGAAGAACCATTCTCCAATTCCATGTCTGATTCGACTGCTGGTCGTGGGAACGTGCGTGTTCCTCTCCAGTTGTGGTGGTTCCGAGTCCGGTCAGGCGAGCATGGAGATTCCAAGGCCGCTCAAGAGCGACTTCGAACCGGAGATCACCAAGGCATTCGACATGGCCGCCAAGGCGGTTCAGGAATCGCCCACGTCCCGGAACTGGGCGAGGCTGGGCGTCATCTATCACGCTCATCTGGAATTGAATGCGGCGATCGCCTGTTATCAACGAGCGGTCGAACTGGGAGATGTCCACAGCCGATCCGCTCATCTGCTGGCTCTGGCTCTGGATGAAGTGGGCAATCGTGAGGCGGCGATGGTTTCTATGGAGCGGGCCGCTGCGCTCAAGCCGTATTCGCAGCCGAGTCAATGGAGACTGGCCCAGTGGAAGTTCGAGGCGGGCGACAATGCTCAGGCCGAGGCGATGTTCCTCAAGGCCCACAACAAGTATCCCGAGGACAGATTGACTCTTCAGGCGACATCGAAGTACCTGATCGATTCGGGGCAGCCGGAGAAGTCCATTGGATTGCTCGTGAAGCTCAGTCAGTTGAGGCCATCGGATCGATACCCTCGTTTCCTCCTGGGGACGGCCCTGCAGCGTGCAGGCGAAAAACCGGACTATGCCAGAGGTCTTCTCGAGATCGGTCGCCATGCCAAGCCCGATTGGACGGATGTCCACATGCAGGCGCTGTCGCTGCTCACGACCGGCCCAAGGGCTGATTTTCTCCGCATCATCCAGCGTTCCAATTCAGGTGAGGCGCATGAATCAATCGCCGCGCTGGAATCGTTGGAGCCGCGATTGGGCGATGATCCGGGGTATCACATCGAGGTGTGCAAGTGTCTGCGCCAGATGGGTTCGTACGCCAAGGCGCACGCCGCCATTGAAAAGGCCTTGTCCATCGATTCCGCCAACTTCCGTGCGAACTATCAGTTGGCCGGTCTGTACCGCGACGACTGGATCGCCATGGGGCGGCCGGCTGATCATTCCTCCCTGGACAAGGCCCTCGAGAAGATCCGGTACACGATCGAGTTGAATCCAACCAATGCGCCTTCCCATGCGATGCATGCCCAGATTCTCGAGAGCATGGACAAACCACAGGAATCCTTCGAGTCCTGGATGAAGGCGGATCGGCTTGATCGCTCGGATGAGCGCTTCAGCTATCAGGCTGCAAGGACCATTCTCGATTCCGGCGATCGTCAGCAGGGAATCGAACTGCTCGGCATCTACTGTGAACGGTTCCCGAACGATCATCGCGTCCTCAAGCAGTTGGGGCTTGAGCAGTGGAAAAGCGGCGATCTTCGCAATGCCCGTGTGAATCTGTCCAAGGCATCGAAGAGTCTTCCAGGTGACCCTGAAATCCAGAACGCCATCGATGCCATGAGTCGACAATGATGCAGTATTACCCGTCAGCTCTCAGAGTTCTTGTTCAGTGGGGGCTCGTCATGGTGTCGCTTTCGACACTGCATGGTTGTGGCCGGGATTCCTCGGAGCAGTCCGCCGAGCAGGGGTCCTCCTCCTCGGATGTCTGGTTCGAGAACGTGACGCAATCAGGTGGCGTTGATTTCATCCACCAGTCCGGTCATCAGGGGGACTTCCTGATCCCCGAGATCATGGTGGGTGGTGTCGCGGTATTCGACATGGAGGGGGATGGGGATCTCGATCTCTATCTTGTCCAATCCGGTTCCATCGTCGATGGTCCGGGTCCATCCGGTCGCAATGTCCTGTACGCCAATCAGGGCGATGGAACCTTCGTGGATGTCACGGCCGCCAGTGGAGCGGGGGATGAGGGGTACGGGATCGGCGTGGCGACCGGTGATGTCGACAATGATGGGGATGTCGATCTGCTGGTCACGAATCTGGGGCGCAACGCGCTGCTGGTGAACGACGGCCAGGGACATTTCCAGGACCAGACCACGCAGGCGGGTCTGCTGGACGAGGACTACAGCGCGAGTGCATCCTTCTTCGATGCCGATTCCGATGGTGATCTCGATCTGTTCGTCTGCAACTATCTCCATTGGAGTCCGGATCAGGAACAGAATTGCCTCAACAGCATCGGCGAGGCCGATTATTGCGCTCCGATGTCCTACAACGCACCGGCAGCCGACCGCTTGTACCTCAATGACGGCAATGGACGATTCGTCGATATCTCCGACTCCTCGGGGATCGCCGGGATTCCCGGGACGGCGCTTGGTGTCGTCGCCATGGATGTCGATTCCGACGGAAGACAGGATGTCTTCGTTGCCAACGACGGGATGCCGGATCACCTCTGGATGAACCAGGGGGATGGTGTGTTCATCGAGAATGCCCTGCGTTCCGGCTGTGCGACAGACATCAGCGGCAAGTCCAAGGCCGGTATGGGCATTGCAACCGGTGATGTCAATCTGGATGGTCACGTCGACCTGATGGTCTGCAACCTCTGGCGTGAAACCGATTCGCTCTACCTGATCGATGGAAAGGGCAACTTCGAGGATGCGACCATACGCAGTGGTCTGGCGGCGCTGCCGAAGACCTTCACGAGATTCGGACTTGGATTCCACGACTTCGACAACGATGGTCATCTGGACCTCTACGAGGCCAATGGTCGAGTCGCCTTGCTGGACCAGAACTGGGGTGACGATCCCTATGGTGAGCCGAATCTGCTGTTCAGTGGACATGCGGATGGCCGATTCAGGGAAGTGACCCCCAGATCAGGTACCACCGAGCCGGCCAATCTTGTCAGTCGTGGGGCGGCCTATGGCGACTTCGACAATGACGGTGGCATGGATATCGTCGTGATCAATCGAGATGGGCCTCCCCAGGTACTGCGCAACATCGTCGCTGGTCGTGGCAACTGGGTGACGTTCAGGGTGCTGGATTCATCCGGGCGAGATGCCCATGGAGCCACGGTGGAAGTGACTGCCGGTGGAAACTCATGGAAGGCGATCGTCCATACGGATGGCAGCTACTGCGCTGCCAGTGATCCGAGGATTCATGTGGGCCTCGGCGATGTCGATGCAGTGGATGAGGTCGAGATCACCTGGCAGGACGGGACGAGTGAACGGTTCGGTTCGCAGCCGATCAATCGAATCACGCCGCTGCGGCAGGGTTCCTCCCCGGCTGGTGAATAGTTCGATATCGATGTTCCGATTCACGCTTGCGTGGAAAGGTATGAACCTAGACTGGTACACACGAACCCGATCACCCATCGCAGGAGACCACCATGTCCAGCAAACCCAACGAATCACTGGCGACCCCGACCGATCTGGCTGCCGAAGCGTCCGGCGAGATAGCGGCGGCGCTCAATCCGCTGCTTGCAGACATCTTCGCACTCTATCTGAAGACCAAGAACTTCCATTGGCATGCCAGTGGTCCGCACTTCCGTGACTACCATCTGCTTCTCGATGAGCAGGCCGATCAGCTGTTCCAGATGACGGACGCCATCGCCGAGCGTGTTCGCAAGATCGGCGGCACGACACTGCGTTCCATCGGCAACATCAGTCGACTCCAGAGAGTCAAGGACAACGATGCCGAGTACGTGGCTCCGGTGGAGATGCTGGCCGAACTCTGTGAAGACAACAAGATGCTCGCCGCCTCCTTCAGGCAGGCTCATGAAGTGACGGGCAGGCATGGTGACATCGCCAGTTCAAGCCTGATCGAGAACTGGATCGATGAGACCGAACGGCGAACCTGGTTCCTGTTCGAGGCCAGCCGTGTCGGCGATTCAACCGGTCATTGATCCGCCTTGATTTGACCAGTCGTCTTCCCTGCATTTGCTGGCGTCAGCATCTCCGGTGTCGCCACGGTTCGGAAGCCCAGATGGGACATCCCCGTATCGGGTGTCGTCGCCATGCGTGCACTGGGGCGATAGCTGTCGCAGTAGACGGCGTTGCAGAGGAAGGACCCCCCACGATGGACCCGGACATCCTTCGCATGGGGGGTTCTGGGATCGAACGCGTCTGCAGGTCCGGTGGGATTCCTCACCAGATCATTCGATGTCAGGCGTAGCGTGTACGTGTCCGGGCGATACCGGTCCTGGCACCATTCCCAGACATTGCCCGCCATGTCGTGCAGCCCATAGCCATTGGCCGGGAAGCTGCCGACGGGTGCGGTCATCAGATAGCCGTCCTCCAGGGTGTTCTCGTTCGGGAACCGGCCTTGCCAGATGTTGGCATGCGTCGGTTCGATCGGATCATCACCCCAGGAATAGATCCCTCGTTCGAGTCCTCCTCGTGAAGCGAATTCCCACTGGGCTTCCGTTGGAAGTCGACGGTTGGCCCATCGACAGTAGGCCGTTGCATCCTCGTGACTCACATGGACAACGGGGTGCTCGAGGAGATCGTCGATGGTCGAGTCGGGTCCTTGCGGCTGTTTCCAGCTTGCATGGCTCGTCCATCGCCACCACATGGAAGGGTTGTTCAGATCGACTGGCTGATCCGGTCTTGCAAAGACGAGTGAGCCTGGCGCAAGCAGCTCATCCGACGGCTTGGCCGTGCCTGGTGGTAGTTGCTGTCTCAACTGTTCCCAGTCGACGGGTCGTTCGGCGACGGTGACGTAGTTCGTCGCATCGACGAAGGCCTTGAACTGCCTGTTGGTGACTTCATTGACGTCGATGAGGAAGCCGTCGATCGATACCTCGTGAACGGGACGCTCGTCGTCACGAGCCTCTTCGCCAACGCCTCCCATCTGGAAGGAGCCGCCTTCGATCCAGATCATGCCATCTGGAGTGGTCGGCTTTCGTTCCGGTGAAGCGATGGCGGGGGATACATGGTCGGAGGTCGCCTCCGGAGTGGTCATCAGCAGTATCAGGAGTGGCAGCAGGTTCATCCGGCAGGGCTCTTGGGAGGGTGATTGTCTGGTTCAGGCTGATGATAGGTCTTTTTAGTCCTCTAAACCCATTTTCGAGGCATGATGAGATGGCACATAAATATGAAAAAGGGCTCTTTTTCATGGTTGTAGTGCTGTTTATCGGGACTACTATCTAGTCAGGTATTCACTCATGGCAGTGGTGCCAGGCGACACATTGCGTTGCCGGAGGAGAAAGAACCATGCGTCTAGTAACTGCTTCAGCTTTGCTCATCGCCGTACCGGCAATGGCAGCAACGTACACCGATCCAACTGGTGATATTGCCACTGGTAACCCCAATCTTGACATCGTCTCGGTCGATGTGAGTCACACCATCAGCGACGTCGTGATCTCGATGAAGCTGGATGATCTGAATGGCGATTGGGGCAAGTATGGACTCGTCCTTGATTTCAAGTTCGGTGGAGCCGGCGACAATGACAACCCATGGAGCCGCGACATCGCTGGCCTCGAAGGCATAGACATGTTCGTGGGCACCTGGATCGACAATGGCGGTGGCATTGCAGAGTACTACTACACGCCTGCAGGCTGGGCTCCAACACCGTTGGGCGTCAGCATGAATGTCGACTTTGCCAACAGCACGATCAGCTGGACTCTTGGTGGATTCGCCTCTCAGCTTTCCGCCTTCGGTGCCGATACCTTCGGCTTCGAACTCTTCACGACCGGCGGAAATGAAGGCGACCCCGCTATCGACTTGCTCGGTGGTGAAGGAACGCAGCCGGGTTGGGGCAACGGTTCGGTCTCGACCGATCTCTCCTACTACAGCATCCCGGCTCCAGGCGCTCTGGCTCTGCTGGGACTCGCGGGACTCGCCGGTCGACGACGTCGCCGCTGATTCTCCCACATACGTTTGATCTTCTTTCAACCCCGCTGGCCATGCCGGCGGGGTTGTTCTTTTCGGATGATCCAAGGCCGATCTGGGATGGAGTGGATTCAATACCAGGCTCTTGCAGTGGTTACAGGCCCACTGTGGCAAATTCAGGCCCCCATGATGGTCCTGAGTACAATCTCATCAGATGACTGAGCAGCCTGAACATCCTGATCCATTGGATTCCAACGAAGCGGAGACGGTCAATCTGGACCAGTCCCCTCATCTGGATTCCAGCTCGAGTCCGCTGCCGAGTCTCGTTGGCACGAAAATCGGTTCCTACACATTGAGGCGAGTCATCGGTTCCGGTGGCATGGGTACCGTCTACGAGGCTCAGCAGGAGCAGCCCCGCCGGCGTGTGGCCATCAAGATGATGAAGCAGGGCATCACGTCCAGTTCGGCGCTTCGTCGTTTCGAGTTCGAGTCCCAGACGCTTGCACGACTTCATCATCACGGCATAGCCCAGGTCTATGAGACCGGTACGCATGATGATGGTGCGGGCGGTGTTCCGTACTTCGTCATGGAGTTCATTCCCAACGCACTCAAGATCACAGAGTATGCCGACAAGAAGAAGCTCGGCACCCGTGAGCGACTGACGCTCTTCGGCAAGGTCTGCGATGCGATTCAGCATGGACATCTGAAGGGGATCGTCCATCGAGACATCAAGCCGGGCAATGTCCTCGTCGACTCCAATGGCCAACCCAAGATCATCGACTTCGGTGTGGCCCGTTCCACGGACAGTGATCTGGCCGTGACCACGTTGCAGACCGACGTGGGCCAGTTGCTTGGAACACTGCAGTACATGAGTCCGGAGCAATGTGGTTCCGATACCAGTGACATCGACACCCGTAGCGACATCTACGCATTGGGTGTTGTCCTCTATCAACTTCTCACGGGAAGGCTTCCGTACGACATACGAAAGGCGGCCATTCACGAAGCGGTTCGGATGGTTCGTGAGGAAGAGCCGCTGAAGCCATCAAGCATCGATCGCCATCTGCGCGGTGATATCGAAACGATAGCGCTCAAGGCGCTCGAGAAGGAACGTGAACGCAGATACCAGTCGGCAGCCGCCCTGGAGCAGGACATAGACCGGTATCTGATCGGCGATCCGATATCCGCCCGTCGAGCGACCATCTGGTATCACTTCAAGCGTTTGGCCATTCGCCACAAGCTCGCCTTCACGCTGGCCGGTTCATTCATGCTTCTTCTGATCGCATCAACGGTCATCTCTCTTTCGCTGATGAGAAACGCCATGAACTGGCAGGCTCAGGCATTGGACATGAGAGATCAGGCCATCGAGGACAGGCAGCTTGCCGAGCAGCATGCAATCAAGGCCCAGGCGGCTCAAGTGATAGCGGAACGATCGACTGAAGAGGCTCTACGGCAGGCCTATCTGGGCAATCTCCGTGCGGCATCGATTGGACTGCAGCAAGATCAAATCTGGGAGGTCAAGCGAAGGCTCGAGGAGGCTCGTCTGGCGTATGGAGACCTCCCTCCAGAGGAGATGCCATTTGAATGGCGGTGTGTCAACGCTTCAAGTGAGCAATCCAAGCTGGTCATCCCTCCCAGCGGTCGGCTTATCCGGGGGGTGGGATTCACTCCTGACAGCACTCGATTGATCATTACATATGAGGAAAATTCCAA
>CESO01055444.1_pt1 | contig 14986 bp, 12 predicted proteins | sample 356341 | NCBI WGS metagenome assembly CESO01 (sample SAMEA2621812, study PRJEB7988) | marine metagenome | biome: marine biome (ENVO:00000447); feature: deep chlorophyll maximum layer (ENVO:xxxxxxxx); material: "saline water (ENVO:00002010), including plankton (ENVO:xxxxxxxx)" | depth 35 m
ACAAGGGTTTGAAGGTAATTATACCCAAGCAAAATTACTTATAAAAGCTGCTGCTTCTGCAGGAGCAGATGCAGCAAAATTTCAGTTAGTTTATGCAGATGAATTAGCTACGCCTGATTATGAGTATTATAATCTTTTTAAATCTTTAGAAATGAAAGATGAAGAATGGGCTTCGCTAGAAAAATTTTCAACTGCAAATAATATAAAATTATATTTAGATATTTTTGGAATTAAAAGTTTAAGTCTTTGTGAAAAAATCGGAATTAAAGCTGTCAAATTACACCCCACAGATATCACCAACCTATCTCTTCTAGAAAGTGTGTCTAAATCAAAGATTAACAATATTATTATTGGGGCAGGTGGTGCTAATTTAGATGAAATTGAAATTGCTTTAGACATTCTTAAAAATAAAACAGTTGATTTATTGTTAGGTTTTCAATCTTATCCAACAGAAACTAAAGATAATCATATTTCTAGAATGATAACTTTAAGAAACACTTTAGAAAAGAAATTTACTAATTTCAGAATGGGTTTTGCAGATCATGCTCAGCCGATTGATGGTTTAAAATATTCTTTAGGCTCTACTGCAATTGGTGCTGGAGCCAAAATTTTAGAAAAACATTTAACACTTGGTAAAGTAATGGAGATGGAAGATCATGAATCTGCCCTTAATCCTGATGAGTTTAAAGAATTTGTATACTTAATAAATGAGTGTAGTTCAGCTTTTGGAAATCAAAAATTAATTTCTAATGATTTTAATATGACTCAATCTGAAAAAAAATATAGAGAAGTCATTCGAAGACACGTAGTTACATCAAGACTGCTTAAAAAGGGACATAAAATATTGAGTGGTGACGTAGTATTAAAGAGAAGTTCATCAAGTGAAATTATACATGACGTCAATAAGGTATATGGAAAAACACTAAAAATTGATGTAAAGAAAAATTTCCCTTTAAATTTTAATAATATTAAATAAAAATAGTCATGAAAAATCCTTATTCAATTGGAAATAATATTTATTTAAGAACCCCAACCAAAGAAGATTTAAATGGTAAATGGCACGAGTGGTTTAGTGATCCAGAAATTACTAAATATTTAGCTGACAGATGGTGGCCTAACTCAGTTGAGATGCAAGAATCTTTTTTTTCTGAAATCAATAATTCAAAAACAAGATTAGTTTTGTCTATTGTTGATAAAAAAACAGATAAGCATATTGGAGTTGGAAGTTTAAGCTCTATTAATTGGGTGCACAGATATGCGGATTTAGCTGTAGTAATTGGAGATAAAAAATTCAGAAAAGGAATTTATTCAATTCAAGCTTTTCATCAATTAATAAGTATAGCATTTAATAAATTGAACTTAATAAATCTAAGAAGTGTTTATGTTTCGGAACATCAATCAACTAAAACAATGAATGCTATTTTTGGTTTTGAGGCTGCAGGAAGTCTAAAAAAATTCTTTTTTAATGGAGAAAAATATGTTGATATAAATATTGAGCAACTTTCAAAAACCAATAAATTATGGAACGACAACAAATTAATTAATTGGATAAACAGTAAGAATTAATATGAAAAAATTAGTAGCTGCTTTAGCTTGTAGAAACCAAGGGACTAGATTATATGGAAAACCCATTCAAAACTTAGATATTGAGAATGGAACTCGAATAATTGATAATGTAATCTCTTGTTTACAATCTATATCGTGTATTGATGAGGTAGTCCTTGGAATTTCAGAGGGTTTAGAAAATAAAATTTTCGTTGATATAGCTAAAGAAAAAAAAATAAAATATATTATTGGTGACCAGGAAGATGTTTTATTAAGACTTATTGATTGTGGAAAAATAAGTGATGCAACTGATATTTTCAGAGTAACTAGCGAATCTCCATTTTTATTTTTTGACCCCGTTGAAGATCTTTGGAAGAATCACATTAATAATAAATTAGACGCAACATTTTATGATGGTGTAGTTGATGGGTCTGGTTTTGAAATTTTATCATTAAATGCATTGAAAATTTCTCATAAAAATGGTGAGGATAGACACAGATCTGAAATGTGCACACTTTATATAAGAGAAAACTTGAATCAATTTAAAATAGAAAAACCTATCCCTACAAAAGAACTAGTACGAAAAGATTTAAGGCTAACTGTGGATAATCCTGAAGATCTTGTTGTGTGTAGAAAATTATATTCGGAGTTTAAACAATACTCACCAAGAATCCCTGTTTTAGAGCTAGTAAAATTTCTAGACAAGAACCCTTCTTTGAAGGAACTTGTTTATCCGTTAACTGAGTCGGGATATAAAACAATGTATTTATAATTTATATGGGAAAAGGACAAGAATTATATAAGAAAGCTAAAAAAATCATTCCAGGAGGAACAATGCTTTTATCAAAAAGACCAGAAATGTTTCTTCCAGAAAATTGGCCATCTTACTTTTCAAAGGCTAAAGGTTGTAATGTATGGGATTTAGATGGAAATAAACTAATAGATATGTCTATTATGGGGATTGGAACAAACTCACTTGGATATGGAAATGAAGAGGTTGATAGTGCGGTTTTAGAAACTGTAAAAAAAGGAAACATGAGCACCTTAAATTGCCCTGAAGAAGTTTATTTAGCTCAAAAACTCATTGAACTGAACCCCTGGGCAGAAATGGTTCGTTTTGCTAGGAGTGGAGGAGAAGCAAATGCAATTGCTATTCGCATTGCTCGTGCCGCTTCTGGCAAGGATAATGTTGCAATTTGTGGTTATCATGGATGGCACGATTGGTATTTGTCTGCCAATCATAATGAAGGAGATGAACTATCTGGTCATTTATTACCAGGATTAAATCCAAAGGGAGTTCCGAAGAACTTAAAAAATTCAGTGTATCCATTTAATTATAATAATTTTGAACAACTATTGTCTATTGTAGAAAATAATGACATAGGAGTAATTAAAATGGAAGTGGTTAGAAATTTTGGACCTGAAGACAATTTTCTACATAAAGTAAGGGAATTGGCCACAAGAAAAAATATTGTTTTAATTTTTGATGAGTGTACATCTGGGTTTAGAGAAACATTTGGAGGGATTTATCAAAAATATGGACTGGAACCTGATATGGCCATGTATGGAAAGACTCTTGGGAATGGATATGCCATAACAGCTGTTGTAGGTAAGAAATCAGTGATGGAAGCAGCTCAAACTACATTTATAAGTAGTACCTTCTGGACGGAACGAATTGGTCCAACTGCCGCATTAGCAACTTTAAAAGAGATGGAGCGTTTAAAATCTTGGGAATTGATTACGGAAAATGGAAAAAAGATGCAAGAAGGCTGGATAAATTTAGCAAATCTACATCGTTTAGATATTATCCTTTCTGGGATTCCGGCACTAAGCACATACAGTTTTAAAAGCAAGGATACCTTATCCTATAAAACATTAATAGCTCAAGAAATGTTAAAGAAAGGAGTTTTAGCAAGCACCAATTTTTATGCATCAACGGCTCATATGGAGCATGAATTTGAAGTTTATTTTAATGGTTTAGATGAGGTTTTTGGAAAAATATCAAAATGTGAGATAGGAGATGATAAAATAGAAAATTTACTTGATGGACCTGTTTGTCACTCAGGGTTTAAAAGATTAAATTAAAGTTATTTTAATGAATCTTTACAAAGCTTTAAATAAACAAGAATTTATTATTGGAAACTTCTCAATTGTACCCATTCGTTTTGAAGACCGAATGGATATCTTAAAATGGAGAAATGAACAGATTTTACATTTGAGGCAAGATAAGCCTCTTACCGTAATTGAACAAGACAATTATTTTTCTAATGTGATTTCTAAATTATTTGAGACAGACCAACCAAATCAAATTTTGTATTCGTATTTAGAAAATGGAGTTTGTATTGGTTATGGGGGTTTGGTTCATATAAACTGGATAGATAAAGATGCTGAAATTTCATTTATAATGAACACAAAATTCGAAAAACAGTACTTTTATAAATATTGGAATATATATTTAAAATTAATTGAAGATGTAGGCTTCAAAGAGCTTAAATTCAGTAAATTATATACATATGCTTACGATTTAAGGCCTGATTTGTATGTCGTATTAGAAGATTCTGGCTACAGTAAAGAAAAAGTAATTAATGATAAACCTATCAAAATAGTTATTCACTCAAAATATAATAAATTTTTATGAAAATCTCAAAAAATATTATTGATAAATATACTTTTGAATTTGAAAAAGCAATATTAATTAGAAGGTGTGAAGAAAGATTACTTGAACTTTATAATGAAGGAAAGTTAAATGGAACAGTTCATACATGTATTGGCCAAGAGTTTTCTGGAGTGGCGATTTCAAAATTCTTATTACCTCAAGATTTTGTTGTATCCAATCACAGAGGCCACGGTCATTATATATCGAGAACTGGAGATTTATCAGGTTTTTTTGCAGAATTAATGGGTAAAATATGTGGCTGTTCAGGTGGAATTGGTGGAAGTCAGCATTTTTATAACAAGAATTATCTATCAAATGGAATTCAGGGTGGAATGACTCCTGTGGCTGCGGGTATTGGACTTGCAAATAAAATAAAAAATAAAAATGCAGTTGCAGTAGCTTACATAGGAGATGGTACTTTGGGTGAGGGCGTTTTTTATGAAACACTAAATTTAGCAAGTTTGTGGAAAATACCGATAATTTTTGTTTTAGAAATTAATGGAATTGCTCAAACAACAAATAATAAACAAAGCATTTCCGGCTCTGTGGAAGGAAGAGCAAAAGCATTTGATGTTCGTCACTTATCTGCTACTACTGATAATATTCCAGAACTATTCAATATTTGTGAAAGTGCAATTAATCAAGCTAGAGTAAATGAAGAGCCAATATTATTAGAAATTAAAACTAACAGATTAAAATCTCATTCTAAAGGTGATGATAATAGAGATCCGAATTTTGTTAATTCTTTAAATATTTTGGATCCAATTAATCAGTTAGAAGACCTAGACCCCATTTTATTCAATACAATTGTAGAAAAATCAGATTTATTAATATCCAGAGTATTAGATGAGGTTGAACTTATTGATGTTCTCAAGAAATATGAAAATACAGTTGATAAAAGAACTAATAAAGATATTAATTGGAAAGATTATAATTCTAATATTAATATTAGAGGAAATGATTCTATTTATGAAAGTCTAAAAAATGTAATGAAGTTAAATGAGAACGTTATTTTACTGGGAGAGGATATCGAATCATCAAATGATTTTAACCCTGGAGTATATGGCGGAGCTTTTAAAGTCACAAAGGATTTAAGTATATTATTTAAAGAAAGAGTAAAAAACACACCGATTAGTGAACAAGCTATAACTGGTATATCTACAGGTTTAGCTGTAGCGGGCATGAAACCAGTATTAGAAATAATGTTTGGAGATTTTATGACCTTAGTATTTGATCAAATTTTACAACATGCTTCTAAATTTAGACTGATGTTTAATAATAAAGTTAAAGTTCCTTTAATTATTCGAAGCCCTATGGGGGGATACAGAGGTTACGGTCCTACTCATAGTCAAAGTATAGAAAAACATTTCTTAGGAATTCCAGATTTAGATGTTTTAGCATTAAACCATAGATTAGATCCCAAAATTATTTATGAAACAGCGTTTGAAAATAATGAATATCCAACTTTTATTGTTGAAAATAAAATTGCATATACGCGAAAGATAAATGAAAACTTACCAACTTCCTTAAAAGCTTCAATTACTGACGAGCAATATCCTACCTATAGATTACAGTTTGAAGATGAGGAAGTTTCAGACTGTACAATTGTATGTTATGGTGGAGCTCTTTTACCTGTGGAAGATGCTGTGCAAAAAGCATTTTTTGAGCAAGAATATATATGTGAAGTGATTTGCCCAACATTAATCAATCCAATAAATATTATTCCAATTTTAGAATCTGTCAAAAAATCTGAAAAATTAATATTAGTGGAAGAAGGTTCTTCAGTAGCAGGTTTTGGATCAGAAATAATTTCTCTTTTGTTAGAGAAAGGAATACGCTTAAACAAGGTTATTCGAATTTCAAATAACACTATTATTCCATGTTCTTTTCAAGCTGAAAATGATTTGTTACCAAACGAAGATAAAATTTATGAAAAGATTAAAGAAATACTAAAATGAAAATAATTCAGAAGATTATAATAGAAAAAGAATCGGTTAGTGATGTTAATTATGAAATAACAGAATTATTAATAGCTTCAGCAGAAAAAGTGTCAACTGGTGACGTTTTTTTAACCTTTGAAACATCTAAAGCAGATATAGATTTAGAAATATCTTGTGAAGGATATTTAATTCATAATTTAAAGTTAAATGATATTTTGATGCCAGGAGATATTGCAGCAATAGTAGTAGATAATATTGATGAAAGTAATATAGAGATCTTTAAGACAAAATACTTAACAGCAAAAAAAGTGCAAAATATTATTAAATCAGATGTAAGTTTTAGTAAAAAGGCATTAGTTGCAATAAAAACCAATAATTTAAGCATTGATGATTTTGATTCATTTTCACATGTTAAAGAGAAAGATGTTTTAGAAATGATTGATCATAGAAAAATTTCTAATTTTGATTTAAACTCACTTGGAAAACCTGTTAATGGTGATGTTATATTGATAGGTAGTAAAGGAGGTTCTAAAATGGTTATTGATGCTATTCGAAGTATGGAAAATTTATTTCCAAAAGCAATTTTAGAAGATAATCCAGTTGGAATTAAAGATGTAATGGGAGTTCCAGTAATTGGAAATTCACTTCTATTAAATCAATTGTTAAAACTTGGTTATAATAATATAGTTTTATGTTTTGGAACTATTTTTAATAGACAGAAGCGCCTCGAAAAATATTTAGAATTAAAAGAAATGGGATTCAATTTCCCTAATATAATTCACAAAGATGCATCAGTTGAACCCTCAGTTTTTATAGGTTCGGCTAATATTATATTAGCAGGTGCTATAGTTGGTAGTGAAGCCAAAATTCATGATTTAAATTATATAAATACTGGATCTATACTTAGTCATGAATGTGTGTTAAAGAGTAATATTCATTTATCTCCTGGCTCTACTATTGGGGGAAGAGTCTCGATTGGTAATAATACTTTAATTGGTATGAATTCAACAATATATTTCGATGCAAAGATAGGTGCTAATGTGACTGTCAATAACGGTGTAAATGTTAGTGCAGATGTTCCTGATAATGAGATTATAAAATAAAAAAAATGAAAATTAATAATTTTGAAATATCTAAAAAATCTAAAACTTTCATAATAGCTGAGCTATCTGCTAATCATAATGGTAGTAAGGAAATTGCTATTGAAACAATCAAAGCTGCTAAAAGAGCCGGAGCTGATTGTATTAAGTTACAAACATATACCGCTGACACAATTACAATTGATTGTAATACTGAAGATTTTAAGAACATTCATAAAGGTACGATATGGGAAGGCAGAATGCTTTATGATCTTTATAAAGAAGCTTATACTCCGTGGGAGTGGCATAAAGAATTATTTCAAGTTGCTGCAGAGGAAGGACTAATTTGTTTTTCGTCTCCTTTTGATAAAACCGCAGTTGATTTTTTAGAATCCTTAAATACTCCAGCTTATAAAATTGCTTCCTTTGAAATTACAGATATTGCATTAATTGAATATGTAGCTTCAAAAGGAAAACCAATTATTATCTCTACAGGAATCGCTGAGATTGAAGATATCGAATTAGCAATTAATGCCTGTAAAAGAATGGGTAATAATGATATTGCTTTATTAAAGTGTACCTCTAGTTATCCTGCACCAATAGATGAGGCCAATATGTGTATGATAAAAGATTTAGCTGAACGGTTTGGAGTCATTAGCGGTTTGTCAGATCATACTATTGGGGCTACAGTTCCTATTGTTGCAACTTGTTTTGGAGCAAAAATAATTGAAAAACATTTTATTTTGGATAAATCTATTGGAGGAGCAGATGCTTCTTTTTCAATGGATGAAACTGAATTTACAGAAATGGTACAAGCTGTTAGAAGTGCGGAAAAGGCCATAGGGAGTGTACAATATAAATTAACCCCAAAACAAATTAAAGGAAAAGAATTTTCGAGATCACTATATGTTGTTAAAGATGTTTCAAAAGGGGAATTAATTACAGAAAAAAATGTAAGATCAATTAGGCCAGGATTTGGTATGCATCCCAAACATTATAATGACATATTGGGTAAGGAATTCAATAAAGATGTTAAGAAAGGCGAAAGAATAAGTTTTAAATTAATTAAATAATATAATAGTTATGAATTTACAAAGTAAAATTTTTAATATTTTAGCTGAAGAACTTGAAATTACAGCTGAAAAAATAAGTTTAAGTGCACCATTCGGAAGTTTAGAAAACATGGATAGTATGACTCAGGTTTCAATAACAAACAAAATCGAAGAAGAAATGGAAATAGAATTTGATTTTGATGATTTATTTGATATCGAAACTGTAGAAGATTTGGTTGAAATAGTTATAAATAAAGTTCAATAAAAAAAAACATGAACCATATATATGCTGATGACAGATTATATAGTTATGAAAAATTAGAAAGTGATATAATTAAAAATTTATTACAACTAAATAAAGAGGATATGGGTCTACATGTTCTTGAACCAAATCTAACTTATAATTTTATTGTTAAATATTTGAGTTTACAAAGAAGTAAACATAGCGTTTTTTTAGTTGAAAAAATTGATGATCTAAAAATTGAAATTTTAAATCAATTAGATTCTGTTTTTAATTTTATTTTTATAGAAAACAAGAAAAAAATAGTTTCAAGTTTTAATAAAGATAAAACTTTAGATGATGTAGAGCTCATGTTAAGTTCAGGAACATCCTTAAAAAAAAAAATTGTTGTAATTAAAAAAAACACTATTTGGGATAATGTTGATAGGATAAATGAACAATTCAAAGTAGATGAATCAGTATGTGAATTAGTAGTAATGCCATTGCATCATTCTTTTGGAATTACAAGATTGAGATGTGGTCTTAAAAGGAAATCAAACATATACCTTTCAAAAAAACTTTTAGACTCAAAGATGTTAAAAAAATGTTTTTTAAATGAAAAAAAAATATTTCTTGGAGCAGTTTCAAAAGCAATGGAGTTATTTGTTTCATATTTTGGGAGATATATAAAAAAACAAAATAACATTTTTTTTTATTTAGAATCTGGATCGATGGAGATTAGTAAAAGTATATTAGATTCCATAAATGAAAATTTTACCAATTATTTACATTTTCATCATTATGGCTCAACAGAGTCATCAAGATCATTTTTTTCGGGAACTAAAGATCTAAACAAAAATATTCGAAATATTGGACAAATTAGTCAAGGATTAAATTATAAAATTAAAAATAATGAGTTGTTAATTAAGGGGAATAGTTTATTTCAAGGTTATTTAAGTGAAGGTAAAGTTTCTTATAAATTAGATAATGAAAATCTTGTAACAAAAGATGGGTATTTTAAAACTGGAGATTATGTTAAGTTTGATAATGAAATTTTGTTATTTGAATCAAGAAAAAAAGATATTGTTAATTTGAATGGTTTAAAATATTCACCATTAATTTTAGAAAACGAGATATTAAAAAACAGTAAAGAATTAATTGATGTTGTTGTAATTCAATATCCTGGTGATCAGGATTATTTTATAGTTTATGAACTAAATAAAATTATTAATAATAATCAAGAAATAATATTAAAAATTAATAATTTGTCAAAAAAATTATTTCAAATAAAACCAGTTAAAATTTTTAATCAAAAAATTGTAAAAACAAACTCTGGCAAAAAAATTAGAAAACATGAACTATACTCAGATCGATTTTAATGTTTTAATGAATGAAAATGCAATTAATGTTATTAAAACCATTAGGTCTAATAATTTGCTAATAATCTCATCCAAAAGGCACTCTGAAATATTAAATGATTTAGTTTTAAGCGCAAAAAATATTTTCAATTTTAAAATTGTTGATTATAATTACAAATCTGAACCTAGTATTGAAATTATTAAAGATTTAATTTCAAATATAGACTTTGTTCCAGATACGATAGTAGCAGTGGGAGGAGGAAGTGTTATTGATTCGGCAAAAGCAATAAAGGCTCTTTTTAACGAAGATTTTCCGTTAAGAATAGGTAAAAGAAAAAATATAGTTTCTAATTCAGATTTTTTAAATGTTGAATTAATTGTTATTCCATCTGTAGTTGGATCTGGCGCAGAAGTATCCTCAAGCTCAGTGATCTTGGATGACAAAAAAATATATTTAGCTTCCAAAAATTTAGTACCAAACAAAATAATTTATGATTTGAATTTATATAAGACTTTAAGTGATGATCAAAAAATATTTGGTTTAGGAGATTCGATAGTTCACTTAATTGAGTCAACTTTTTCAAAGTTAAATAATGGTATTATGAGCTTACAGTTAAATAATTTACTATTAAATTCTTACAATAACCTTAAAAAAATTAAAAACGACAGTATTTTAATTGATGATTTGGTGTATTCTTCATTTTGGGGTGGAATAGCTCAAGATAAATTTCTAGTTGGCCCTGTCCACTGTATTGCTCATAATCTTTCAAAATCTAATTTAAAAACTAAACACTCAGAATGTGTTAGCTTTTTATTGCCAGATATTTATATGGCTTTATATTCCGAAAATGCAAACAAAAAACAAATTGATAATATTTTTGAATCCATAGGGATTGATTTTGAAAAATTTATTATGTTATTTGAATCTACTATTTCAAAAAGATCTTCAATTAAATCTATTAAATCAACTAGTATGGATGATATTTTGAATGATCCAGCTGGAATTTTTTTCAAATTAAATACAAACAATATTTATGAAAAATTTGTATAAGAAGGACGACGCTAAGTTTTATGCTGAATTAAATGAATCGATAGTTCATCATAAAAAAAACTGTAAGTCTTTTAAAAGTTTTTTAAATAATAAAAAATTTAACACAAGTGTTAATAAAAATAATTTAAATAAGTTTCCTTATATACATGTTAGTGTCTTTAAAAGATATTCAAAAAATTTAGTTTCTATCCCAAATGATCAGATTGTAAAAAAACTTTCTTCATCTGCAACTAGCGGTATGCCTAGTTCTATTTATTTAGATAAAACGGCTTTGAAAGATCAAAGTAGGATGATGGGCAATATATTAAAAAATTATCTGGGTGATAATAGAAGGCCAATGATTGTGTATGATTTGAAACCTGAAAAAGAAAGTATAAGTGAAATTGGAGCCAGGTATGCTGCAATTGTTGGTTATTTAAGATTCTCGAACAAAGTTTTTTTTGCACTAAAAAAAGTAAACAGTAAAATTGTTTTAGATGTTGAAGGTTTAGAAAATTTCATTAATGAAAATAATAACATTATACATTTCGGTTTCACTTACATAATATTCCAATACTTACTGAAACAAAATAATTTAAATACAATTGTAAATAGTCAAAATAATGATTGTTTAATTCATATTGGAGGCTGGAAAAAATTAGAAAATGAAAAAATTTCAAAAGAAAATTTTAATAAGCTTTGTGAAGAAAAAATCAACACAAATATTGTCATAGATATATATGGATTTACAGAACTCATGGGGATAAATTTTCCAGATTGTGAATTTGGATGGAAACACTTGCCAAATAATGTTAAGATAATTATTAGAGATGAAGAAACTCGAAAGGAAGTTAAAAAAGGTAACTCTGGTTTAATTCAGTTTATTTCTCCTTTTACTAAAAGTTATGCTGGAGTAAGTATATTAACAGATGATGTAGGTGTTTTAAATAAAAAAAAATGCAAGTGTGGTAGAGAAACTAATAGTTTTAAAATTTTGGGCCGTAAAAAGAAATCTGAAATCCGAGGATGTGGTGATATATTAGCTAACAAGTTCGATGATTCAAATTCTCCACAAAAAAATAAAATCCTTTTTCATAATTTTTTTGATAAGCATATCGAAAATATCGAGGATTATATACCGGAATTAAAAAGCTTACATGATATCCCAGCCATTGTATTGTGTAAAATGATATGTAAAGCATCATCTTATTGGATGAATGATCCTAAATTAAATACATACAAACAACAAGGTCTCAGTTTTTTAGTTAAATGGTGCTCTGAAAAAAATTTACTAAAATTATTAAATGAATCATTATTAGGAAATTATACATATTTAGATGGATTTCAAAAATCTTCAATCAATCAATACACACAAATTCGTTGTAATCCAAAAGGATTAGTGTCTCATTGGGTAGCAGGAAATGTTCCATTGTTATCTATGCTAATTTTAGTTCAATCTATTATTACTAAAAATAAAAACATAGTCAAATTAAGTACACAAACTGAAAATACTCTAATACATTTATTAGAACCTCTTAATAAAATAAAAATTAATTATTTAGGAACCACATATTCGGGAAAAAGAATATTACACTCATTACTAATTTGTAGTTTTTCCAGAAACGATATCAATGAAAATAAACTAATTTCTCAAGCTGCAGATGTAAAGATTTCGTGGGGTGGTGGAAACAGTATGGATGCAATAAAAAAACTTCCTTCAAAAACAAATTGTCATAATATTTTGTTTGGACCAAAAACCTCTTTTAGTATTGTTTCTCAGGATTATCTGGAATTTAATAATAATCATAAAAGATATTTTCTAAAAATGGCTAGAGATATTAGTTCTTTCGAACAAAAGGCTTGTAGTTCACCTCATACTATTTTTTACAAAGGAACACAAATAGATGACTTTTGCTCAAAACTTTCTAAGGCATTGGATATTACTTTAGAAATGATTCCAAAAGTTAACATGGAAAATGAACAATCACATATATTAGATGCGATTGAAATGGGCGAGTTTACTGGAAAAGTTTATAAAAACAAAAACAATGATTGGGTAATAATTAAAAATGATAATTTCATGTTAGAGCTTCCGGTTTTTTCAAGAGTTATTTTTGTTAAACAAACTAATGACTTAAAAAGTATTTACCCATTAATACATGAAGAGGTACAGACAATCTCTTTGGGCTTGATTGGAAAAGAAAAAATAAATATTGCTAATGATTTATCTAATTTGGGAGTGATTAGATTTCCAGACCCTGGACTAATGACAAACTTTGACAATCCATGGGATGGAAAACTAGTAATTTCAGAATTAGTAAAATTTTCTACATTGGGAGGACCTTTTTTAAAATAATTATTGATATGAATTATTCATTTTTTTCTAGAAATTTTGATTTTGACTATGCCTTGGTTAATTCGGATATTAATTATGGGTTTAAAATTCCATTTGAAAAACACACATTTTTAAGAAATCATTTAAACAAATTAAAAGATTTAACCAAAGATTCAAAATTATTTTTCCCATCATTTAATTATTCTTTTTTAAAAAATAAAATTTATAATGTAAATGATGATAAAAGTGAGGTAGGATTGTTAAGTGAGTTTTTTAGACTGAAAAGCTCATCATGGCGATCAAAAGTTCCAGTATATTCATTTAGTGGTGAAATAAATATTGATATTTCAGAAAATTCAATTATTGATCCTTTCGATAAAAAATCATTTTTTAATTTTTTAAATTGCAATAATAGTTGTATGATTCATTACGGATCAAGTTTTAGAACAACAACACTAATTCATTATGTTGAAAGAATCTCAAATTCTTTAGGTTATAGATATGATAAAATATTTAAAGGTAGGGTAATTAATGAGGAAGGTTTAATTAACGAAGTTTCATTGAAATATCATGTAAGGCCGCTTGGCAGTAATTTAGATTATGATTGGATAAAATTGGAAAAAGATCTAATTGATGAAAATATCTTAAAAGTTTTCAAACAAGGAAAAACAAAAATCATGTATTTTTCAGTTAAAGAATTAGTCTGTTATTGGCTGTATAAGCTAAATGAGGATTCCTTTTATTTTTTAAATCAAGAATCAAAAAAATGGGTATTGCCAAAGTTGGAAAAATTAGGTAGAAAATTTCAAATTGATGATTTTGAATAATCACTATTTATTAACTAATAAATATTAAATATCTTCAAAAAAAAATTAAAAAAACGAGAATTATGTAATTCCATTTATTCTTTTATTAATTTAAGATGTAATAATACTTTTAAATATTAAATTTATTTCAAATGAATAGTATGAAAAATAATATGTATGAATGGGCTTCAGATCTATTTCCTTTAAATAGAAGTATAACTGGTCAAGGAGTCAGAGATACATTAAATTACTTGAAAAATCTACTGCCTGAATTAAAAATAAACAAGATTAAAACAGGAACTAAAATCCTAGATTGGGAAATTCCTAATGAATGGAATGTAAAAGAAGCATATATTGAAGATGAAAATAAAGTAAAAATTGTTGACTTTGCTAGTAATAATTTACATTTAGTTGGCTATTCTGTACCAATCGATACTTGGTTAGATTTAGATGAATTACAAGAAAACTTGTATTCAAGCGAAAATCAGCCTAACATAATTCCATACATTACTTCATATTACAAGAAAAGATGGGGTTTTTGTTTAAGTCATAATCAAAGAATTAATTTAAAAAAAGGAAAATATCATGTTGTAATTAAAAGTGAATTAAAACCAGGGTTTTTAAACTACGGAGAGTTATTAATAAAAGGAAAAAGTCCTAAGGAAGTTTTATTGTCATCATATATTTGCCATCCATCTATGGCAAATAATGAGCTTTCGGGTCCAGTAGTTACTACTTCACTTGCATTATATATTCAAAATCTTAAAAGCAGAAGGTTTTCATATCGAATAATTTTTATTCCAGAAACAATTGGTGCAATTGCTTATTTGAGTGTTAATCATAAAATAATGAAACAAAAAACAATTGCAGGTTTCGTGCTAACATGTGTTGGTGATAATAGGGCATTTTCATACATGCCCTCAAGACTGGGAGAGACGTTACCAGATAAAATAGCACAACATATA
>CESO01024724.1_pt1 | contig 14943 bp, 12 predicted proteins | sample 356341 | NCBI WGS metagenome assembly CESO01 (sample SAMEA2621812, study PRJEB7988) | marine metagenome | biome: marine biome (ENVO:00000447); feature: deep chlorophyll maximum layer (ENVO:xxxxxxxx); material: "saline water (ENVO:00002010), including plankton (ENVO:xxxxxxxx)" | depth 35 m
GATGTCTGAAAAGGGAGTAGTTACAATTGTTGCCGAACTGTAATATGCCAAAGAGAAAGGGAAATCGATGCAATTTTTGCATTTCGATTTATTTGATTGTGTGAGAATTTTGATTTTTGTGAAAAAGTCATAAGTCTTTGCACCCGATGATCTTCCCGCTCCAAAGTTGAACCACTTCTTTGGTGAATAACTATATTCAAATCGTATTTGAGCCATATCCATACCAAATAAGTTGTAAAGAGGTTGATCATTTAGAGCCCCAAAGCGATGACCAACAATAAACTGACCAACTCCCCTACCTGGCAATTCTATCGATTGCAGATTTATAACTCGGGTCCCTTTGAATGTGCCAAAAACGAATGATTTTTCAGATTCAGATGTTATCGAATTCAACTCACTCAACAAATTACCCTGACCAAATAGAGGGACAAATGAGATGCCAAGGAGTAAAATTAAAAATCGAAGCATGGAAATCTTTTTATTTTCTTTTAAATTCTGAACGAACAGTAACTTTTATTTCTTCCGCAATTCTGGTTACCATTAAATTTGGAATCTTAATTTTAAAATCACTGGGTCTTACAATAAAATCTGACTCTAAAGTTACTGATTTATCCTTCAGAACCCTTATAATTGCAGGCTCATTAATGAACCTTTTAACACCGTGCATTTTTAGTTTACCATTAATTTTGACATTATAAGTTCCAACTTTTTCAAAATCAATATCACCTAAGAATCGGCCTTCTAAAGTGGACTTTGGATAAATATCAGATTCTAAATAATTCTCATTAAAATGTTCTTGCATTAACGCGTTCTTGAAAGTTAAAGATTGAATATTTAAAACATAAGCTAATTCCCTTTTTTCTGGATCTAATATTGCCAGGCCATCATTTAAAAAAGCTTCTATATCCTCAATTGGTGTGTAGGAATAAATATGAACATATGAGTCTTCGGACACCAACCTTTGAGGCTCCTGAGAAAATAGTTTTGATATTGATAGAAAAAATATCAGTAATGTAAGAGTATATTTCATGATCGATTAGTTTTCAAGTGCGCCGTTGGCTATCCAAATATTTATTTTTTCAATTGAGCAAGAGTCGATAATAGCATTGGGGGGCATTTTTAAGGGATCACTTGGAGGTTTATTTATTCGAATTGAAAATTCACCCTGTAAAACTGAAGCTTTAACATCTTGATAATCCTCAAGTAACAAACCCGCTGCAGGTGAACTCCCTTGATGGCATGCAACGCAAAATTGATCAAGCAGTGGCTTGACGTCACTGGTCCACAAAATATCGGACAAATCGCATCCAGACTTATTGTACTTTGTTTCGACATTGTCATAATAGCATCCAATTTGGAATAAACTAAAAATAATTAAAAAGAGAATTCTAGAAATACCGATAGCTGTTAAAGATTTCATTATATCAAAACGTTTAATCTCAACCAAAGTTCTTTTGCGATCTGTAAAATTTATTTACTCCAAACCATAAAAACACGGCAATCATGAAAAATACAGAAAGAACTAATGGAGATAATCGCAAATTTCCTGTTACTGTTTCCACCCAACCAACAGCCACCATTCCCAACACAGTGGCTAACTTTTCAGCAATGTCAAAAAAACTAAAATAAGTAACATGTTCATCTTCGGGTGGTAGCATTTTAGAAAATGTTGATCGCCCGAGTGATTGTAAACCACCCATTACCAATCCTACTGCGGAGCCAAGAAAATAAAATTGCAATGGAGAATTTACAAAAAAAGCTAAAATGCAAATCATTATCCATAGTAAACAAGCTAAAATCAAACTTCGAATATTTCCAAACCGATCAGAAAGCTTTGCAAAAATCCAAGACCCTAAAATGGCAACAAATTGAATAAGTAATATAGTCATTATCAAGGAGCTAGAATCAAGACCAAGAACTTTTGTACCGAATAAAGAAGCAATTAAAATAATAGTTTGCACACCTGCCGAAGCAAAGAAAAAACCTAGTAAAAAACGATTTAAACCAGCAATATTTTTGAATTCTTTTACAATTAAAAATAAACGTCGGTAACTCTCTATGACATACCCTTTATTTTTTTTCATCAAAATTGACACACCAGAAGGTAGCCGGTAAAGAGAAAATTCACCCCAAAAAAGCCACCAGATACCAACAAAAACAAAACTTAACCTCGTGACTAAAGCAACATCACTAGTTCCAAGCCAATCTGGGTTTTGAACAAATACTAAGGATAGTATTAACACTAGGGAACTACCCAAATATCCCAAAGCAAAACCTCTGGCACTCAGAGAATCTTGATCCTCAATCTGAGCTATTTCAGGTAAATAAGAATTATAAAAAACTAAACTACCACTAAAACACAATGAGGCTAGATATGGCGATAAAAGACCCCACCACATATAGCTTTCAGTAAAAAAAAACATTCCCGCACAAGCCATTGAACCGCAATAAATAAAAACTCTCATAAATGACTTTTTCCTCCCTGAAACTTCAGATAGAGCGCTGAGATAAGGGGTTATCAAACTAATTGTTAAAAATGCTGCAGCAACTACAAAAGTATATGCAGCCGTAGTGGAAATATTACCACCAAAAAAAGGAAAGTCAGTCTTTCCAGCACCATCCATAACAGCAGCATAATAAATTGGAAATATTGCGGTACTAATAACGAGACTGTAAGCAGAATTTGCCCAATCATACATCGCCCAGCCCCACTGGGTTTTGGAATCACTTGATATAGCCATAAACGATATTTTGTCCAAGGTATAAAAAAGCAAATGAGTAAAACATCAAATGTCCATGTTTATATTTTTTTAATTACCTAAAGAGGAAGAAGTAACTATGATTTGACAAACAGAATGAATATCAAATAAAAATTAAGCAAAAGAGTTACTAGGAACACATTTTCTTACTTGGAGGTGCAAATTTGGTTAAATTAATACCCTCAACAGCAGCACTATACTCCTGTAATGTGGGTATTCTACCGAGTATTGCAGAAAGAACTGTAACGGGTGTGGAGCCGAGTAATGACTCTCCTTTTTTACGTTCTGAGTCAGCGACTACACGCCCTTTGAATAAACGTGTAGAAGTAGCCATAACAGTATCACCTTTTGCAGCTTTTTCTTGATTTCCCATACAAAGATTACATCCCGGTCTCTCGAGATACATCATATTCTTATATTCAGTACGCGGAGTGTTTTTAGGAGCATCGTCATCAAACTCAAATCCAGAATATTTTGAGAGAATATCCCAATCACCCTCCTCTTTAAGTTCATCAATAATATTATATGTTGGAGCAGCAACTACTAAAGGAGAATTGAACTCAACTAATCCATGCTGTGCCTCTAAGTTTTTGAGCATTTTAGAAACTATCTTCAGATCACCCTTGTGAACCATACACGATCCAACAAAGCCAAGATCAATATTTTTACTTCCTTGATAATAGGAAAGTGGTCTTATAGCATCATGAGTATACCTTTTGGAGACATCCTCATTATGAACATCAGGATCAGCGATCATAGGTTGTCCAATAATGTCTAAATCTACTTCAAACTCAGCATAGTATTTAGCGTTACGATCAGGATTTAAAGCGGGCTTTTCTCCAGTTCTAATCTCATTAATTCTTTTATCAGCTTGATTTATAAGCCCCTGAAGAACCTGAGATTTATTATCCATTCCATTTTTAATCATGATCGCAATTCTTGCCTTAGAAATCTCTAAAGATTTTATAAGGGTGTCATCTTGAGAAATACAAATAGATGCCTTTGCTTTCATTTCAGCAGTCCAATCTGTAAAAGTAAATGCCTGATCAGCAAGCAAGGTCCCAATATGCACCTCAATAATTCTACCTTGAAAAACATTTTCATCAAAATTATCAAGCATTTGAGATTGAGTGGCATGAACAACATCTCTAAAGTCCGTACCACTCTGCATTTTACCCTTGAAGGTTACTTTTACAGATTCAGGAATGGGCATACTTGCCTCCCCAGTCGCAAGGGCAAGAGCAACAGTTCCCGAATCTGCACCAAATGCAACGCCTTTTGACATTCTTGTATGAGAATCTCCACCAATAATTATCGCCCAATCGTCAATGGTAATATCATTTAAAACTTTATGAATTACATCTGTCATTGGAAAATACTTGTTTTCAGGATCACGAGCAGTGATCAAACCAAAATCATGCATAAACTTCATCAACCTTGGGATGTTCTCCTGAGCCTTCCGATCCCAAACTGAAGCTGTATGGCATCCAGACTGATACGCACCGTCAATTATAGGGGAAATTTTAGTGGCTGCCATCATTTCCAGTTCTTGAGAGGTCATTAGGCCAGTGGTATCTTGAGAACCAACAATATTAACTTCTACACGAACATCAGAGCCAGCATGCAAAATTTTATTTGAGCTCAACCCAACTGCATTTTTATTGAAGATTTTTTCCACAGCTGTCAAACCTTGTCCATCCTCTGAAACCTCTCTAGACGACGCAAATACTTTTGAAGATTTAATCCCAAGAGTTTTTGAAGCAAATGCTTGAAGCTTCTTGCCAAAAACAATTGCATATGATCCTCCCGCCCTCATAAATTCAAGTTTCTGAGGCGTGAATGAAGCAGAAATATCACAAACCTCTAAATCACCACTATACAACTTTTTTTCTTTTGTGTTTATGGTAAGTTCAGTACCTGTTTTAATTGAGTAAACCTCTTCCAGAATTGCTTCTCCATCTTTATCAAGGACTACAGACCCATTAGGATACTTTTTTTTAACCCAATTTTTTAGATCAATACCTATGCCTCCTGTTACATCCACCGTTGTTAAAAAAATTGGAGAAATACCATTTGTCCCAGCTACTATTGGGGCGAAGTTGATAAAAGGCACATAGGGGCTTGCCTGCTTGCCAATCCAAAGTGCCACATTATTGACTCCTGACATTCTAGAGGAACCTACACCCATTGTCCCTTTTTCCGCAATTAACATTACCCGCCGGTCGGGATGTTTCTCTTGAAGAAGTAAAAGCTCGTTTTGTTTTTCAGTGTTATGTTCAAACATACATTTACCGTGTAACTCTCTATCCGACCTCGAGTGAGCATCACTGCCAGGAGACAACAAATCTGTAGATATGTCTCCCTCTCCAGCGACATAAGTAACAATTTTTATTTCCTCATCTATTTCGGGAAGTTTAGTGAAAAACTCGGCATTCGCATAACTTCCTAAAACCTCTTTTGCTATATTATTACCATTTTCATATGCTTTCTTTAGACGATTCATATCGTCATCATACAGGAAAAATTGAGTTTTTAAAACATCAGCAGCTTGTCTTTGGATATCCAAATCATTTTCAAGAGAGAGATCAATTAAAACCTCAATCGAAGGCCCCCCTTTCATATGTGATAATAACTCAAAAGCAAATGTGATATTAATATCTTCTATTAAATATTTACCAAGAATAATCTCTTTTAAAAAATTAGCTTTTACACGAGCCGCGCTCGTTGTTCCCGGTAAAACATTATTGACAAAAAATTCCAATGATTTTTTCCTCAAAGAGCTTTTGACATCTCTGATATCTTCTATTATTTCCATTAATAAATCCGCATCGTCAATGGGCTTGGGTTTAAGCCCTTGAACACTTCGTTCTTCAATATCTTTACAATAATTCTTATAGAAACTCATTAAAAACAATAATATTTGTAAAAATCAAATGTTTTATTAAAATAAATGTTATGATTAGTCTTTTATATTAATAAAAATACAAAAATACAAAAATAGAATTATTGTAATAGGATTTTGGCGAAAGGTTGTTGATTAGCCAAACTACTCAAACCATAAAATGTGAATTCTTTAATGAGCAATAAAGATCTTTTCTACCCAAATTCCATCTTTAGACTCGGATACGATAGTTATAAAACCACTTTTAAAAATATTAATCGGCATAGACCACTCAAACCCAACCCAATTTCCAGAGACAAGAATCTTACCATCTGAGTTGTATATAGTAGTTTTGGCTATCAAGGAATTTTTAGGACGCACCAGAATCAATTTATCCTGAGAGACAAAACCCTTGTAACCTGGTAAATAATTACTTTCAATAGAAATCCATAAGTGTCCAGCAAGTATTGAGCTATCTAATTTTTGTTGATAGGCATAATCCTTTATAGTCAGGTGCTCACCATCCTCCACCTGAATTCTAACCCAGGCAAATTGTAAAGAATCTTTATTCACAACACTAACACCGATAAAACCCTCTTCATTGTTTTTCCATTGTGAATTTGGATCAGAGACGCTATCAAATCGATATTCAATAGTTCCAAAGTAATCATTTGGCGAAAAACCTTGCCATGAAGAAGAGGTCAGCGAAATATCATCCCCAACCTGCAGATTATCAGCATAAAAGAAAAAGCCCCGCTGTTGTCCGTGAACGTGAGATCCTAAGGAGTCAAACGGCGATATAATTGAATGATCTATTAAACCTGTAGAGCCCGTGTCTCGATATTGGGTAAACCTAAAATCCAATAATGAATCATTATTTACATCCAAATCAAAAAAATCTCCATTCTTTTCAAGCGTTGTATCTGGAATGTCAACATATACATATTGAGCTTCAGCTGAGGTCAACAGCAACATAAAAATGAGGGTGATCCAAAAAATTTTATTTATTTTCATTATTATGCAAATTTGCAAAAGTCCTTGCAACCTAGCACTACCTTTGAAAATTATATGCTAAAATTTTATCAAAAAATTACAATTGAATCCGTCGTAATGGCTTATCAATCTCTTCGCTCTCAAGCGCTTAGAGCCACATTGACAGCTCTGATAATTGCTACTGGAATTACGGCACTTGTAGGGATGTTAACTGCGACTTCTGTTATGGAAAGTAGTATTTCAGGTCAATTCACTACAATGGGTGCAAATACTTTCAGTATTCAAAGCGGAGGAATGATTCTAGAAGTTGGTAGAAATGGCAGAAGAGAAAAAAGACAGCCCCAAATTCCTATTCAAACGGCAAATTATCTAAAAAAGGAATTAAGTAAAAAGGGTCTTCCAACGAGTTTAAGTGATGACCTTTTAGGGGCTGCGACAATCCGATATCAGGAAAAAGAATCGAATCCTAATGTGAGAGTTCAAGGAATCGATTTAAATTTCGCACGAGTAAATAGTATCGAAATATTAGAAGGTCGATATTTTTCTGGCGTTGAACAAAAAGAAGCGAGATCTGTGGCATTAATAGGTCCAGATGTAAGTAAAAAACTATTTCAAAATATTTCCGAGGCAATTGCAAAAATGATTCGTATCAATGGAAAATCCTATAAAGTAATTGGAGTAACAAAACCAAGAGGAAACAGCTCATTTATGGCTAGTGACAATCTTATCTATTTACCACTTATGACCGGCTTGAAAGATTTTGGATCTTCTAGTTCATCGATTGTCACCAGTGTTTTAACGCCAAGTCCTGAAAAAATGGATGCAGCTATTAATGAAGCAATATCCTCTATGCGCTCAATTAGAAAATTAAGCCCTGGCGAGCAAAATAATTTTAATATTCGAAGAGCCGATAATCTATCCTCGATCCTCATAAACTCATTAAAATCGGTAAGTATAGGAGCAGGTTTAATAGGATTTATAACTCTTTTAGGTGCATCCATTTCCTTAATGAATATTATGCTTGTCTCCGTAACCGAAAGAACAAGTGAAATAGGAACGCGAAAGGCCTTAGGGGCAAGTGAAAAAATCATAATAACCCAATTCCTATTTGAAGCAATACTGGTTAGTCTTGCTGGCGGCATTATTGGAATAGTATTTGGATTAATGGTTGGAAACGGTTTAGCTTTTGTTCTCGATACTCCGATAATCATTCCTTTCGAATGGGTTGGTTTGGCATTTATTGTTTCATTTTTTGTTGGTGTAGTCTCAGGTTGGTACCCAGCTAAAAAAGCCGCAAAACTAGATCCCATAGAAGCCCTTAGATATGAGTAAAAAGATTCACTCAGTCTCGTCAACCGATTTCTTTCTAAACCTTAGGAATTATGACTTTAAAAAAGTCTACTCAATTGCCTATGCATTTGCTCGAAGAGACCTTCAGTTACGTTATGTTCAAACTCGGCTAGGATGGTTTTGGTCGATTGGTCAGCCCTTGTTGGCCGCAGGCCTAATACTCATTGTCTTTTCATGGATTGTGAAAATTCAAGCACCCGATGGTATTGATTACTCAATATATGCATTTGCGAGCCTTCCATCATGGCTATTAATGCAGCAAATTATATTGCAGGGCTCTCCTAGTTTAGTTCATAATCAGCATATAATATCAAAGGTTGCATTTCCTAGACAAGCATTACCCTTAAGTAAAGTTCTAGTCGGTCTCTTAGATTTTGGAGTTGCCTCACTAATGTACTACGTTTTCAGAGGAGTTAAATTAGGCGTGTGGGATTTTATGGTGTTTGACTTTTTATTTTATTCCTCTTGTACAATTTTTGCAGCTCTCGGCATCACTTACTGGATAGCTGCAATATCAACACGTTTTCGTGACTGGCTAGCTATTCTTCCCTTATTAATTCAGGGACTATTTTTACTTAGCCCAATTGCATATCCATCCTCAAGATTCAGTTCTGCATTAGGAGAAAATATTTGGATTTTATACTTAAACCCAATGGTGGCAATATCAGACGGTTTTCGCTCTTTGTGGCTAAAAACAGAATTATGGAACGAGAATATTTATGTTTCCTTTATTATGGTGTTTTTATTATTTGTAAGCGGATTTATTGCGATTCGATATGCTGAAAATAAAATGGTTGATACTTTATGAGCTTTTCAGATAACATTGCAATTCAAATCAAAAACTTGGGCAAAAAATATTACCTGAAGAGTTCAGAATCATGGGCCCTGAAAAATATCGACCTTAGCATAGAAGCAGGAAGTGCCTTAGGAATTGTCGGGCACAACGGAGCAGGAAAATCCACCCTTTTAAAAATACTTTCAGGTTTAACAAAACCATCGACTGGAAGTTTTAAGTATAGGGGATCATTAACGAGTTTACTTGAAGTAGGAACTGGTTTTCATCCCGATTTATCAGGGATCGAAAATATTTATTTAAGTGCTGCATTAAATGGAATGAATCGAAAAAAAATTCAAAAAAAACTTAGCCAGATAATTGAATTTTCAGGAATTAGTGAAAATTATATTTATCAACCCATTAAGCATTACTCAAGTGGAATGAAAGTTCGTCTGGGCTTTTCAGTTGCAGCGCACATAGACTCTGACATTCTAATTGTAGATGAAATTCTAGCAGTAGGAGATCGTAGTTTTCAAGAAAAATGTTTTCGAAATATGCAATTTCAGATAAACCAAAATGGAAGAACCGTTATTTTTGTTTCTCACAATTTATTCGCGCTTAAGGAATTATGTCCAAAAGCAATATTGTTAGAACAAGGAGAATTAACCCAATTTGGTGATAGTAAAAAAATATGTGAGACTTATATTCGGAACTCCCTCTCTGGCATTAGCTATCTTGATTTATCAAAAAGAAAAGACAGAAAGGGCTCAGGGGAAGTTCGAATAACAAAACTGAAATGGAAGACAGAGATTCTAGAAACAGGGAAGCCGGCAATATTGCATATTGCATATGAAGGGGAAGAAGACCTAAAAGATTTTAATATTAAAATAAGTATAAATGGCGAGGATGGTAGGTTCCTATCTCCACTATCAATGCATAGTAATAATTTTAGACCAACCACTATGCCTGCAAGTGGAGATATAGAAATCCACATTGAGAAGCTTCCTTGGATGAAAGGAAAGTATTATGCTGACATTAGAGCTATTGAAAGAGGAATTGTTTGCGATGACCTAAGGATGGCCTACAAATTCGAGATTCACGGGGGCAATTATATTCAAGGAGGTGATGAATTCAATTCTAAGAAAAACGGAGTGTTCATTCCACACGAATGGAATTTCCCCAAATAAATCTTTTCAGCTCTCCAAGTATATTTTTTGAATATGAATTGGGGCCATTTTTATGATAAAAAAGCCTTTTCATATAGTCCGAACCCTCAACGCTCGGCAAAGAGTTAGTTTTTTCTAAATCCCAATCGTTCGAATCATATCCGTTTCTGCGTAAAAAATAATTGAATATGGGGGTAAAAAAAATCACATCCTCAAGTGTGAACCAGCGCCGCCAATTTCCATATTGATTAGTTCTACTAACATGTTTAAAACTCTTTCGGATATCATGCTCTAACTCCAGAGAAACTTCTAAATATTCTTCAAGACCTTTCCAATTCTTATCAACTAAATCTTCATATTTCAGGATATACCAACCATTAAGTTTAAGACCATTGATGAAATCAGTTAAGAAATGTAAATTTTGAGTATACTCGTCAGCCCAATTATTAAGTATTTGGGGATCTGAACTCAATAATTTATGAAATGCTACTTGATCAGGATTCTTTTCTTTTTTCTGGGATAAAGCTAGAGCCCTTTCAAAATCTTTTTTAACAGGATTATGACGATAAAACCAGCGATAAAAAAATGCCGAAATCCAGCGATCTCTTGGATCTCGAATCAAAAATATTTTTTTATCATAATAATCAAATGATTTTTTGGCTTGGGGTCCTTGCCAACCTGAATTCTTGTTTGCATCTGCATACAAGATTTTAACTAACATGTTTTCAGATTCATCCCAAAATTGACCATCATGGCGATGAAGTCGATTATTTTCATCTTTACTCCTGGGTTCGAAAGATTCAATAAGTTTTTTATCCCTTGACATTGCCTGAGCAAGTAAAGAGAAAAGATACGTCGTACCACTTTTTGGCAATCCATAAATTACTGTGCGCATAGAAAGCTGAAGGTAATGTAAATTCGGGGTATGCAGAAAGGTATACCAAAAGTTAGTGTAATAGTACCAAATTACATGCACGAAGACTATTTGAATAAGCGTTTAGAAAGTATTTCTCGCCAATCTTTCCAAGATTTTGAAGTCATACTTTTAGATGATGCATCAACAGATAAATCAGAAGCAATATTAAAAAAGTGGGCAAAAAATCATAAAAACTTTCAATACTTCCCGAACAAAAAAAATAGTGGAAGCACTTTCGCTCAATGGAATAAAGGTGTTGAACTCGCCAAAGGAGAATACTTATGGATTGCTGAGAGTGATGACTGGGCTGAACCAGATCTTCTCGAAAAATTAGTGCCGGAACTAGAAAGAAACCAAAATGCCGTAATAGCGTTTTCCCAAAGTATGCTTGTAGAAAAATCGGGGAAATATCTGCATAATTTTAGTGTGCATTATCACAAGATTTTCAAAACAAATCGATGGAATAACTCATATGTAAACAATGGCATAAATGAAATTGAAAACTTTATGTTAATCCATAATATAATACCAAATGCTTCCGCTGCACTTATTCGAAAAAGGTCTTATATTCAAGTTGGTGGAGCACCAATGAATTGGAAACTCAATGGTGATTGGATGTTTTATGTTAAACTCCTTGAAAAGGGTGATATATGCTATATTCCAGAGACATTAAACTACTTTCGGGTCCACGATAAAACGCAAAGGTCACTCGCAAACAAAAGTGGTAGAGCATACAAGGAAATTTTAACAATAATAGATCACATTTGTATTAATCATAGTCCCCAAAAACAAAAGAGAAACAAGGCATATTCCAATGTAGCATCCTGGTGGTCTCATTCTTTATATCGCCAGTCATGGAAAAAAGAAGACTTAAAGCCCAACTTTAAAATCAATTTTGATCTTTTTAAAAGATTTGTGACTCTCCGACCATTAATACTTCTTCATATTCCCTATGAAGGATTTATAAGAATTGCAGTATTCATTCTGGATTTTATTGGATTAAAAAGCCCTATTCGAAAGCTTCTTCATAAATTATTTCCCAGTTATTTCATCCCAAACTCCACATGACTAAATTCCCCGACATAACTGTGATTATACCCTGCTATCAAGCGCAAAATACTTTGATCGACACTCTAAATTGTATTCCCAAAGAATTAAGTATCATTTGCGTTGATGATGGGTCAACCGATAACACTTCTGAAATTCTGAAAAAATGGAAAGATAATTCTACAGTTTATAGAAAAATCATAACCCACAAAAAGAATCTTGGCTTGGGGGTAAGTCGAAACAGTGGAATTTCTCGAGTTCAATCTAAATGGGTAGTATTTTTAGATGCAGATGATTTGATTACAAAAGGTTGGTACGGAGAACTCAAAAACAGCTGGAAAGTCATAGAGGCTAGTCAGGGATGGTGTTGGAATCCATATCTTGAGTGGGATTCAAGAACCAATTTAAAACGAAATAGAAGAACTGATTCAATATTAAATCACGAAGATCTGATAACTAAAAGACTTCCATTTTCGGCATCCGGAAGTTTATTCCGAAAGGATATTCTTGAAAAAGTTAAGTGCTTTGATACAAATCGAGAGCTAGAGGGCACAGAAGATTTAGACCTTTACATGAAGTTGTATCGTATTGGAATTCAACCTTTTAAGTGGTCTAGAACTCCTCACACTCTCTACAGAACAAACTATGGAATGACAAATAACTTAAAACTACATGGCGCAAAGTTATTTTTAAGAATCAAAGAATTTCATGAAAAAGGCTGGATATCAAACAATTCATTAAAACCTGCTAATCAAGAAATTTGGCGTCAAATTGGTCGGACAGAGCACAAAAGAGGAGAGTTCAAGGATGCCTTAAGATCATATAAAAAAGGAAAGCTTACTCTGATCTCTATATTTTTGAGACTGATGGCAAAATCCAAAATAAAAATTTGACTAATCCGTCAATAGCTTCGATTTGAGACCAGAATCAAGAGCTTCAAGAAATTCTTCAGTATTTAAATAATGAGAACCATGACTAATATTCAAACCATGAATACAAATAGCTAAATCTTTAGTCATTTTTCCTGCTTCAACAGTCTCAACACAGACCTCCTCAAGTTTTCTTGAGAAAGAAACTAAATCTTGATTATTATCTAATTTTCCTCGGTGCGCTAATCCCCTAGTCCAAGCGAATATAGACGCTATGGGATTAGTACTGGTCGATTTACCAGCTTGATGCTGCCTGTAATGCCTTGTAACAGTTCCATGGGCCGCCTCTGCTTCCAATGTTTTTCCGTCTGGAGTGACCAATACCGAAGTCATCAAACCCAAAGAGCCAAAACCTTGAGCGACCGTGTCAGATTGAACATCTCCATCGTAATTCTTACAAGCCCAAACAAAACCACCTTCCCACTTTAAGGCGGATGCAACCATGTCATCAATCAGTCTATGCTCATAGGTGATTCCAGCTTTTTCAAACTTTATTTTAAACTCATTATCGTAGATATCTTGAAATATATCTTTGAAACGACCATCATATTTTTTAAGAATTGTATTTTTTGTACTCAGATAAAGAGGCCAATTCTTTTCAAGTGATAAATTCATACATGATCTTGCGAATCCCATAATAGATTCGTCAGTATTATACATGCCCATTGCTACCCCACCTCCTTTGAAATCGTAAACATCAAACGATTCTGGACTACCATCCTCAGGAGTAAAGGTCATAGTGAGCTTTCCCGGTCGGTCAACTACCATGTCTGTAGCTCGATATTGATCACCAAAAGCATGCCTACCAATTACAATAGGTTTATTCCAGGTATTCACCAACCTTGGAACATTTGAACAAATTATCGGCTCACGAAAAACAGTACCACCAAGAATATTACGAATCGTTCCATTCGGTGATCTCCACATCTTTTTCAAATCAAATTCGATTACTCTGTCCTCATCGGGAGTTATAGTTGCGCACTTAATTCCAACATTATATTTTTTTATCGCATTTGCGGCATCAATAGTTATCTGATCATTAGATTTATCACGACTCTCCATTCCCAAGTCAAAATACTTGATGTCTATTTCAACATATGGGAGAATGAGCTTGTTTTTTATGAATGACCAAATAATTCTCGTCATCTCATCGCCATCAAGTTCAACTACTGGATTAAGTACTTTTATTTTTTTCATTTCTTATTTTCATTGTTTAAGCCTCTTAAAAAAATAGGATTCAAAATTAATCTATATCGAGCTGAAATTCCTTTCTGAAATCGTCTAATTGCGGGTTTTTTTCTAATAAAAACTTGTAACGCTCTTCTGCTGTGTAAATAATTTTCGCATTACTCCCTGATTCTTCAACTTTAACAATAACTGATATTGCGTCATTCTTGAGTTTGGTTCGAAGCAAACGAATAATTTCATCCCTAGCCTCTTCAAAATATTTTGACTGCACTCTCGAGCCGACAGAAATTCGAATTTTATAGTCTTTTTCCAAAATTGGATTAATTTGTTTTAGTAGCGCATAAATTACCTGACTGTTAATCATCATTTCTGCAATTTTTGGCCATACCAAATTCAAATCACTCTGATTAAATGATGTTAAAACCTTATCTGCTTTTATTTCTTCATCTGTCGATTCAATTTGAACCTTATCGTTTTTAATGGAACTAGATCTAAGAGAAAATGCTGATTTCTTTGATGGATTTTGGTTTGATTTGCTTAGGGCAGCTTCTTTTTCCGTTTCTATTGTTTCTAGCTTCAGATCCGATAAAATTTCGCTTTTAATAGGGCCCTCAATGGCAACAGGGAGGTCTGCTTTATCTTGACTATTAGAAATCTTGTTAATCGTCTGGTCTGGCCGAACAGTAGAAATTTTATTTTCAACTACCTTGGGGGATCTTGAGGTTTTTTTTTTTAATTCATCATTCGAATGAGTTAATTCCCCGATATCTAGCAGGGTGACTTCAACTAATAATCTCGGACTTGATGTCTCAGAAAGTTTTAAATCACAATTAGTCAATAATTTGAGCGAGTGACTTAAGAAAACAAGGTTCATTTTGCTTGATTGTTCACGATATTTTTCTTTTAAAGGACCAGAACAATTCATTATTTCGATAGTCT
>CESO01019453.1_pt1 | contig 14926 bp, 17 predicted proteins | sample 356341 | NCBI WGS metagenome assembly CESO01 (sample SAMEA2621812, study PRJEB7988) | marine metagenome | biome: marine biome (ENVO:00000447); feature: deep chlorophyll maximum layer (ENVO:xxxxxxxx); material: "saline water (ENVO:00002010), including plankton (ENVO:xxxxxxxx)" | depth 35 m
ACAATATCAATTTTAAGTAGAGTTTTATTAAGCTTAAATGAAAAATCATCTGTATTAAGTGGGATTTTCTTGGTTTTTGATACTTCAATAAACCAATTATTCATATTAATGTTTAATAAAAACACATTCCACCCTCTTTTTTTTAAATTCTCATAAACAACAATTGCACTTTTTAATGATATATCTCTTTCTGATCCATATCCTCCACAAGCCACACCAACAATACTTTTATCTTTTATTAACATTACTTCAAAGGTATTAGATTTAACAGCATTTCAAAAGTATTATATTTGTTTCAAAATAGTTCATGATTATTTTAAGATTTATATTTTCTTTTGAGTTTTTAAAACAATTAATTAAAGCTGCCATTTTTTTCACTTTAATTACTGTATTATCACTAAAAGTATTAAACATTGTTACTTATCATAATCAACATCAAGTTGTTCCTGATGTTTTAGGTCTTGAATTAAATAAAGCAATTAAGATTCTGGATGAAAATAGTTTACGTTATGAAGTTATTGATTCTGCTAAATTCAACGCAAAACTACCTCCTTTTGCGATAATAGAATTGATTCCAGGACCTGGGAATGAAGTTAAGAAAGATAGAAAAATTTATCTAACATTAAACCCTTCAGGATATAGAAAAATAAGCGTTCCTAATATCATTCAAATAACATTTCGTAACGCTGAATCAATGCTCAAAGCTGTTGGTTTTGAAATTGGAAAAATTTCTTTTAGAAATAATATTGGAAAAAATATGGTTTTAGAGATTAGGTATAGAGGTAAAAAAATTGCTCCAGGTTCTGTTTTTCAAAAAACTACTAAAATTGATTTAGTTTTAGGTAATGGAGTACAATGACAAATAATCTATTAGAACATAGTGATGAAAATCTCCATGAACACTATAATTTTGTAGTTGATAAGGGACAAGAATCCTTACGTCTAGATAAGTTTTTAATGAATAGAATTGAAAATTCTACTAGAAATAAAATTCAAAAGGCAGTAAAATCTAATAGTATTTATGTTAACGGTTTTCCAGTTAAATCTAACTATAAAGTAAAACCATATGATAAAATTCAAGTATTATTTTCATATCCGCCTCATGAAAATCTTTTGATTCCAGAAAATATTCCACTGAATTTAATTTATGAAGATGATCAATTTGTGATTGTAAACAAACCACCAGGAATGGTAGTTCATCCTGGCCATGGAAATTATTCTGGAACAATGATTAATGGTCTAATGCACAGATTTGAAAAACTACCTTTTAATACTAATTTACGTCCTGGATTAGTTCATAGAATCGATAAGGATACTTCAGGACTTTTAGTTGTAGCAAAATTAGAATCAGCAATGACATTTTTAGCAAAACAATTTTATGATAAAACCACAACAAGAGAATATTTGGCTTTGGTTTGGGGTAATGTAGAGAAAACTCAAGGAACTATTGAAGGAAATATTGGTAGAAATCCAAAAAATCGTTTACAAATGAAAGTTTTTCCCGAGAATAATTTTGGCAAAGTTGCAATAACTCATTATACGGTGATAAAGAGATTTGGGTATGTAACTCTTGTAAGTTGTAAATTAGAAACAGGAAGAACTCATCAGATTAGAGTTCATATGAAATATATAGGACATACTATTTTCAATGATAAAAGATATGGTGGTGATCAAGTATTAAAAGGAACAAATTTCACTAAGTATAGGCAATTTGTGGATAACTGCTTTAAAACAATTCCAAGACAAGCACTTCATGCCAAAACACTTGGATTTATTCACCCAAAAACAAATAAATATATTTCTTTTGATTCTGATTTGCCTCAAGACTTTGAAAATGTAATTGTTAAATGGGAAAATTATTCAAAAAACAGTCAAAAAAAGTAACAACTAAATTTTTGAAAAACTCAATAACAAACTTTAAATAAATCTATTATTTTTATATAAACTTAAATTGTTAAAATGAAGATTTTTATTTCTCCTGCCAAATCATTGGATTTAAATTCAACATACCCACCTATTAAAGAAACAAAACCCTTTTTTATGGATGAAGCAAATAGTATAAATGGTATTCTTAAAGCTAAGTCTATAAAATCTCTTTCCGGATTAATGAATCTTTCAGATAAGTTGAGTCAACTTAATTGGGAAAGAATACAAAATTTTAAAACTTCTCCCGAAACTAATAAAATTAGACCAGCTATTTTTACTTTTAATGGAGATGTTTATTCAGGTTTTGATCCATATTCTTTATCCATAGAAGAGTTGGAAATTGCTCAAAATAAAATAAGAATTTTATCAGGGTTGTATGGAATTTTAAAGCCATTTGATCAAATTCAACCATATAGGCTTGAAATGGGCACTCCAATAAAAATAAACGAATCAGATAATCTTTATGAGTTCTGGATGAAGAAAATAACAAGAAATATTATTGATGAAATTAACAGTGATGAGATTATTGTTAATCTTGCAAGTAAAGAATATTCCTCAGTAGTTGACTTTAAGTCAATTAAAAACAAAGTTATTTCACCAATTTTTAAAGATTTTAAAAATGGAAAGTTCAAAATTATTTCTTTTTATGCTAAAAAAGCTCGAGGAGCAATGTCTAGGCACTTAGTTGAAAAAGATTCAAAGTCAGTTGATGATATTCTTGATTTTTCATGGGAAGGTTATTCTTATAGTAAGGCTGAGTCAAAAGATCAAAATTCACCAATATTTATTCGTTAATCTGATTTTTTAACTTTGGATTAATCCCTAACATGAAATTATTTTTATATGAAACAAAAAATTCATCATTCATATATTCTGACCCCAAAATATTTTTTTCATTCAATATTTTTTTAAAATTAATTTCTATACTTTTTATAAGAAATTTTTTTGATAAAGGTCCATAGCTGTAATGCCAAGGCTCATATTTAAAACCGTTACGTTTGTTATCATTTGTATAAACTAAAAAAAACCCAAATTGTTCCGAATTTTCTTCAAGCCAATTTTTTAAGTTGACGAAGGGTCCATCACCATAAAATTTTTCTGTTAATAAAACATCTCCACTTGATAACGTATTTCCATCTATTATATCAATGTCTGTTCCCCAATGGTGTCTTGATGTCCCCGGTATAGTAGAATATTCCATTATCTTTTCAATATTTTCTTGAATTGAGTACCCTAAGGAATCATTTTTAATAAATTTATTATTCCATATTTTTTTTTGTTTGCTAAAAGAGCGAAAACCTGAGACTACTTTAATGTTTATACCATCTTCTAAAGCTGCTTTTCTCATTAATTTAAATGATTCGAAAACTTCAGGGAGCATAATAAAATATTCATTTTTGTCTATATTAAAAACTGATTGACCTGTTAATTGTTTTTCAGATAATTCAACTCCTATTTGTCCATAGGAAATTGAAAAGAATACACTTGCAAAAATTAATTTATACATTAATTAACAATTTATTTTAAATAATAAACAAATATAAAATCTTAATTAAAGTATTGTTTCATTTTCAACGTTAAAACTAGAACCAAATTTATATCTTTACATTAATGCGGGAGTAGCTCAGTTGGTAGAGCGTCAGCCTTCCAAGCTGAATGTCGCCGGTTCGAACCCGGTCTCCCGCTCCAAAGTCTCTAGGAATTTAAATTATGAAAGCAACTTTATTAAGTTTTTTTTTGCTAATCGGATTTTTCTTATCAGCTCAACAAAGAGCACTTTTAAATGGTAAGCTTCTATACAGAGATAACAATGTGATAGCTGCCAATGTGATTAATAATTCCACCCAATTTAACACTATTACTGATAGTGATGGAGAGTTTCAAATTGAAGTTGCTAAAGGAGATGAAATTATTTTTTCATCTGTGGAGTTTAAGTTTAAAACTATTTTTATAACTGAGGAAATATTAAATAAAAATAGGCTTGTAGTTAATATAACTGAAAGGGTAAATATTCTTGATGAAATTGTTATTAGTCCAGAAAATACCGATAAGTTTTTAGATCTAAAGGAAGAAGAGTTTAAAGGTTATGATTATGTTCAGGATAAATCAACAAAATTAGATAATTCAATTTTAAAACAAGGTCAACTATATAATGGTATTAATTTTATAAATGTAGCTAAACTTATTTCAAAGCTAGTTTTGAGCTCCTCCGAAGAAGAGAAAAAAAATCTTATTCCAAGTAAAGTTCTTCCTTATGTATTTGAAAATGAATTTTTTATAAATGATTTAGGACTAGAGCAAGAACAAGTAATTGACTTTATGCTTTATTTAGATGAAAAATTAACAACAAATAAATTACTCCAAAAGTCTAAACAGTTTTTATTAATTGATTTTTTGTATAAAGCAGTTGAAGATTTTAAAAATAATTCTTAAATGCTTCGACTTTTTTTTTTAGTTCTTATTCTTGAAATAGCAAATGTGAATGCTCAAGATAACAACTCATCATTGTTAAAAGGTAGAGTTTCCACTTCCGACTCAGTATCAATTGGGTCTATTCATGTTATAAATAAAACAAGAGGAAGTGCAACTATTACTGATGAAAAAGGTTATTTTCAAATTTTTAGCTCAACTAATGATACGTTACTTTTTTCAGCAGTTCAGTTTAGAATTAAAATTATTGTTGTAAATAATGAAATTCTAGAAAGTGAAGAAATAGAAGTTCCATTAGAGAAGTTTATTAATAGATTATCAGAAGTTATTGTTAAACCTCATAATTTGTCAGGAGACCTTTATGAAGATTTAGAAAATTCAGCCGTTGATCCTATTAACTTTTACAGTTTTGGTATTCCAGGTTTTAAAGGGACTAGAAAAGAGAAAATAGTCACAAAAAAACAGTTGATATTAACTACGCTTTTCTTTCCCCTTACAGGATCAATCCCAATTGAACCAATATATAAGCATATTTCAGGTTATTATAAGCGTTTAGAAAGGAAAAGAGAACTTGATATTGAATTTGATATTGTTACAAATTTGATTAAATTTTATGGAATCGATTTTTTTATAAATACCTATGAATTAAAAGAAGAGGAAATTTATGAATTCGTAACTGCTACTTATGAAAACTTTCCTATTGAAGAGAGTTTCAAGCGAAATGAACACAATAAAATAATTAATTATTTTAATAAAAACCAAACAAGAATATTAAAAAATTAGTAGTTTAAAAAGTCTATGGATTTAATAATTTTTTTTAAAAAAATTTCAATTTTTTTCACATTAATGTTTGCTCAATTAATTAATAATATTGATGTTCATGATTATTATGTGTCAACGACTGAAGTGAATTTTTCACATAACAATCATATACAAATTACCATAAAAGTTTTTATTGATGATTTTGAAGAAATGATTCAAGACAATAACAATAATTTAAAACTGGCTCCTGACTCAGATTCCAAAAAAATTGATCAAATAACAAATCAATATATATCTGAAAAACTTAAAATTAAGATTAATAATAGTCAATTAAAATATGAGTTTATAGGGAGAGAATACAAGTCTGATATTCTCCAACTTTATTATGAAGCAGTTTTGACTGAAAAGGTTCAAGTTATTACTTTTGAAAATAATATTCTTTATGATTATTTCAAAAATCAACAAAACATAGTTCATTTTAAAAATGACAAATTTAGAAGGAGTTTTTTGTTTACAAAAAATAATTCAAAATCTAGTTTGTCAATTAATTAGATTATTAAAATAAATATTATATTGAGCCTCCTTTATAATTGATATTAAATGAAAAAAATAATTTATGTTTTTAGTTTTCTTATTACAGGAAGCTTTAACTTACTTTCTCAAGAAACTTCTGAATCTAAACGCGAACCAGGACACACTAATAATAACAAGTTCAAACAGTTATATGAAGAATTTTCTTCCCCGAATAGATATAGAACTGCTTCAGGTGCCCCGGGTTCAGATTATTATCAACAACAAGTTGATTATATAATGGATCTTGAACTTGATGATAAAAACACAAAATTATACGGAGAGGAAACAATTACATATACGAATAACTCTCCAGATAATTTAGATTATTTATGGATTCAATTAGATCAAAATATTAGAAAAAAAGATGCTCCAGCATTAGAAAAAAATGGAGGAGGTGCTGATCCACTTATCCCTGTTGAAGTATTTGCTTCTAAATATTTTGATGAACCTTTTGACGGAGGATTTAATATAAATTGGGTTAAGTCATCTTCGGGGATACCACTTAAATATACCATAAATAATACTATGATGCGTGTTGATCTTACGAGTTCTATTAAAAGTGGTGAAAGTTATTCTTTTAAAATTAAGTGGTGGTATAATATTAATAATCACGTAACAAATCGTGCAAGATCTGGATATGAGTTCTTCCCAAAAGACGGAAATAGAGCTTATGTTGTAGCTCAATTTTTCCCAAGACTAGCTGTTTATAACGATGTTGAGGGATGGCAGAATTACCAGTTTTGGGGTAATGGAGAGTTTGCTTTAAATTTTGGAAATTACGAAGTCAATTTAACTGTTCCTGCTGACCACATCGTTGAAGCAACTGGAGATTTGAAAAACCCCCGTGAAGTATTGACTAATCAGGAATATAAGAGATATAAACAAGCTCAAAACTCTTTTGATAAACCGATAATTATTGTTACTGAACAAGAGGTAATTGAAAAAGAATCTAAATTTTCAGAAAAGAAAAAAACTTGGAAGTATATAGCTAATAATGTTCGTGATTTTGCATTTGCAAGTTCCAGAAAGTTTATTTGGGATATGATGGCTGTTAAAGTAGGTCCGAAAAAAGTCATGGCAGTTTCATTGTATCCTAAAGAAGGAAACCCCCTTTGGGAAGATTATTCTACTGTAGCAGTAGCACAGACATTAGATACATATTCAAAATATACTTTTAATTATCCCTACCCAAAAGCTGTTTCAGTTCACGCTAAAAATCAAGGTATGGAATACCCTATGATATGTTGGAATTATGGTCGACCTGATGATGATGGAAAGTATTCAGATCGTGTTAAGTTTGGAATGATTAGTGTTATAATCCATGAGGTAGGTCACAATTATTTTCCTATGATTGTAAATTCAGATGAGCGCCAATGGGGTTGGATGGATGAAGGGCTTGATACTTTTATGCAATATTTAACCGAACAAGAGTTTGGACAAAATTATAAAGAAGCGATTGCTCCTCTTGAGAAATATCCTTCGAGAAGAGGGGATCCAGAGAAAATTGTTCCCTATATGTCTGGATTTCAAAATAATATATCACCCATAATGTCTAATCCAGAAAATGTATTTCAATTAGGTCCTAATGCGTATGCAAAACCTGCCACGGCTTTAAATATTTTAAGGGAGACAGTGATGGGAAAAGAGTTGTTTGATCATGCTTTTAAAACATATTCTAAAAGATGGATGTTTAAACACCCAACCCCAGAAGATTTCTTTAGAACTATGGAGGATGCTTCAGCAGTTGATTTAGATTGGTTTTGGAGAGGGTGGTTTTATTCTACAGACTATGTTGATATTGGTGTAAAGGAAGTTAAGAAATACAGAATATCATCTAAGCCTAGTCCTGAGGTTGATAAAATATTATCTGCCTATGGGATGACAGCAAACGATCTTGCGCCAAATTATGTCTTTATGTCTTCGGATACTGATGAAAGTAACTCTGATAATGAGTCGAGTAACTCCATCAATAATTCTATTCCTTTAAAAAAATATCTTGAAGAAAATCCTGAAGATTATGATTTAAATATAAATAGCTTACCAAAAAATTTTTACGAGATAGAATTTGAAAAACCAGGTGGCTTAGTCATGCCAATAATTGTTGATTATATTTTTAAAGATGGAACCAAGAAGAGAGTTGAATACCCTGTTCAGGTATGGAGAAAAAATGATGATTCTGTCAAGAAAGTTCTTGCAACCAACAAAGAATTGGTAGCTATAAAAGTTGATCCAGATTTAAAAACAGCAGATATTGATATATCAAATAATAGTTGGCCAAAAGAAAAATCTGCCTCTGACTTTGAAAAATTTAAGAATAAAATTAAAGGGTAGATTTGTAAAATTAATTTTTTTTACAAAATTAGTTAATTATGGTTTTTATCTTTAGTAAAATTTGAAAATGGTTTTATTTATTAGTGGAGCTGAAATAGCTTTAATTTTTTTTATTGTTTTATTGGTTTTTGGTGCTGATAAAATCCCATCAATAGCCAGGGGTATGGCAAAAGGAATTACTCAAATTCGTCATGCCACAAATGAAATTAAATCTGAAATTCAGAAATCATCAGAAATTGATGGTTCTTCAACATCTGTTGCAAAAAAATTAAATGAAGAAATTAAAACTGCCAAAAAAAATATGGATGAATTAACCGATTCAATTAAACGTGAGCTTTAAATTTTTCTACTTAAACTTAAGCCATCTCTTATAGGGAGTAAAACCGTCTCTAAATTAGGGTGGCTTTTTAAAGCTGCGTTAAATTTTTTAAGTGTTATTGTGTCTAAATCCTTTTTTTTAGCTTTTTTGAGTACTTTTCCGCTCCATAATACATTGTCAGAAATTAACAGACCACCAGTTTTAAGTTTAGGAATTATTAATTCCATATAATTTATATAATTGCTTTTATCAGCATCTAAAAATACAATATCAAATTTTTTATTTAGTTTATTTATTACAGAAAGAGCACTTCCAATATGTTGAGAAATTTTTTTTCTAATTTTACTTTTTTCAAAAAAGTAATTTTGAAATTCTAATAACTCTTCATTAATTTCTATAGTATCAATTTGACCATTTTCAACTAGTCCCTCAGAAAGGCATAGTGTTCCATAGCCAGTGTAGGTTCCTATTTCAAGAATATTTTGTGGTTGAATAAGTTTCGATATAAAACTTAAAAACCTTCCTTGTATTGTACTGCTGAGCATTCTTGGATGAAGAATTTTCTGATTTGTTTGTTTTCTTAAATCCTTAAGTAAATCAGATTCATCAGTACTATTTTTAATTGCGTATTCTATCAAAGCTTCGTCAATAAATTCCATGAATAAGAAAATTAAATAATTTTAGGGTCTTGCATATGAAAACCTTTCGATTAGTTTAGGTAAGGAGTATCCATCTAGGCCGTTAATAGCGACAATCTTACCTTTATCAAGCCTAACCCAGCCATCTTGCATCAGAAGAATTTTGTTTACATAAATAGACTCAATTCCACCAATCATGAGAATTGTATTATTTTCTTTTAATTTATACTCATTAATATACTTACACCCAATCTGAATTGGAGAGTCTTTAACAAAGGGAGCGTCAATATTATTTTTAAACTCGAATTCTAATCCTGTTTCACTAAATTCTGAGGTTTCTCTTGAATATTTTGCACTTGACTGATGAGCTGACTTTATTTGAGATTCACTAATTTGATTTAGTGTAAAAAAGCCATATTTATGAATATTTTCATAAGTGTGCCTAGGTACAGTTGTTGGTCTAAGAATAAATCCTATTAATGCTGGATCACTACCTAGGTGAATTACTGAACTAAAAACAGCAACATTATTAATTTGGTCATTTGTTTTTGTTCCAATTAAGTTTGCTGATTTATATCCAGTTATACTATTTATAAGGTTCAGTCTATAGATTTTTGACATTTTATTTATGTCAATTTTATTAAATTCTTTCATTTTTAAAAATTACAATATTCATCTCCAACTCCAAATTTTTCATATGTTTCTTGATTGACTTCACCAGAAGAGTATTTGTCTGGAGAATACTCTTGCATGTTATTACTATTAGAATAAATGTCTTCATTTTCAAACAAAAAGTAATACCTGGAATTAATAGTTCTTTTTTCAATTATTGTAATACAATCTTCTTTTTTATTGCAACCATAAAATCCATAAAAAAAACTCAGCAAAATTAGAAACTTAGAATATTTGATCATTAATCTTTCCTTATGAAATAATATCTTGTTATTGGCTTTTGTAATTTTCCATCTATAATAAATGAAGAGTCAACAAACTTTAATTCAAAATCTTCTCCTTGTAAAGTTTTTATAAGATTTGCAAATGATGGATCTTCAAGTTCAATAGTGTTTAGTGATTTCCCATCATCAATAACAACTTTCATTTTTCCATCTTTGTATCTATTCTCAGTATGTTGTTCAATCACAAGCCAGTCCTGAGAATATAATGACGAGGAAAACAAAAGAATTAGTAAAATAATTTTTTTCATTTGTTGTAGTATGATGATTTGCATCTAAATTAATTAAAATTATTTATCAATTAGTATACAAATTTTACTAAATTGTATAAGAGATAATATTAATTAACATGTCTGAAATAGCTATTGTAATTGTTTTCGTTGTTGTTTTATTTGGAGGAGTTATTGCTTATTCTTTTTTTAGTACATCCATGGGATACGAAGAAGATGAAAACAAAAACTATATTCCAGATAGATTTGAAAGAATCTTTAACAAAGATCTTGGTAAAAAAAATAAAAATAAATCTAAAAATAATAAATAAACAATAGCATAACATGATAAGCTATTGGGAAAAATCTTTCTTTACTAAATATGATCTAATTGTAATTGGTAGTGGTATATCGGGACTTTTTTCAGCATTATCTTTTAACAAACTTCATCCTAAAGCTAAAATAGCGATTTTAGAGCGCGATATTTTTCCAAATGGAGCAAGCACAAAAAATGCAGGTTTTGCATGTTTTGGGTCTGTTTCTGAATTAATTGAAGATAGTAAAAAAATGTCTGAAGATTCATTAATAAACTTGGTTGAACAAAGAATTAAAGGACTTGAGCTTCTTAAAAAAACAATATCAAATAAACATCTCGATTTAAAAAATTACGGTGGCTATGAACTTTTTTTTTCAAATAATCAAAAACTTAAATTTGATATCGAAAAGTGTAATGAGTTGTTGTTTTCTGTTTTTAAAAAAAAAGTTTATTCATTTAAGAATGAAAAAATAGAAAGCTTAGGTCTTTCAAAAAAGCTAGTTTCTCAGCTAGTTTTTAATCCATTTGAATCCCAGATTAATACAGGATCAACAATTTATCAGCTGCAAAAACTTGCTTGTAAAAATGGTATAAAAATTATTTCAGGAGCAAAAGTTGAAAATTTTAACCTTGATTCTAATGGTCATCTAATTAATGTTATTAATAATAAGTCAAGGATAACTTTTAGTTCTAAGTATTTATCTATTTGTTCTAATGCTTTTGCAAGTCAATGGTTTCCTAATTATGATATTCAACCTGGAAGGGGAATGGTAGTAATTACTAAACCAATTAAGAATCTAAATTTGAAGGGTTGCTTTCATTATAATAAGGGATATTATTATTTTAGAAACTTTCAAAATAGAATAATTTTTGGAGGGGGAAGACAATTAGATCTCAAAAAAGAAAACACGACAGATTTTGGAATTAATCAGAAAATTAAGCGATCACTAATTCATGACCTTAATTCTATAATACTTCCAAATAAAAAATATGAATTGGATATGGAGTGGTCAGGAATTATGGCTTTTGGTAAGTCCAAGCAGCCTATAATTAAAAAAATTGGTGAAAATGCTGTACTTGGTGTTCGTCTCGGTGGAATGGGAATAGCTCTCGGAAGTTTGGTTGGTAAAAGAGTTTCTGAAATGATTTTAGATAAAGTCTAAAATTTTTTCTAAACTAAATGACCTTGAGCCTTTTATGAAAATGTTTTTATGTTTGATTGGACTTTTTTTTATGTGATCTATAAGATCATAAGTAGAACTAAACTTGTCAGGATTGCTTATGTTCATAGAAGTTTTTTTAAAGTTTTCACCAACGGTAATTATTCTATTGAAAGATAAGCTTTTTGCTAAAGTTATAATTTCTTCATGACCTTGTTTACTGTATTTCCCTAATTCTAACATATCTCCTAAAATTAAAATACTTTCACAAGGATATATGTCATGAAAGCATTTGATAGCGATACTCATACTCGATGGATTTGCATTGTATGCATCCAATACGATATTATATTTTTTCAGTTTAATTAACTGAGATCTATTATTACTTGACACATAATTTTTAATTCCTAACTGAATTTTTTCTAATGGAATATTGAAATAATTTCCAATTATTATTGCAGCAGCTATGTTTGGTAAATTATACTCACCATATAGGGTGCTGACGAAATTTAGTCCTTTAAAATTTAATTTTAACTTTCTCTTTGAATTTAGATATGATATTTTATGATCTGATTTTTTATTTGGGCCAAATGAAATGAAAGGTTTTTCGATTAATTCTTTTATTTGATTTTTATTTTCAATGTTTACAAAAATTATTCCTTTAGAATTATATAAATAATTATATAATTCGGATTTACCCCTAATGATTGCCTCTTCACTTCCAAAACCTTCAATATGAGCTTTTCCAAAATTTGTAATATAACCATGCGTAGGTTCTGCTATCAAGCATAATTCTTTAATTTCGTTTAAATGATTAGCTCCCATTTCAATTATTAAAAACTCTGCTGAGAGTGGAGTATTTAGAATTGTGAGAGGAACACCTATATGATTATTTAAATTCCCAATTGTAGCATAAGTTTTAAACTCCTTTTGAAAAACAGATTTAATTAGTTCTTTAGTGGTAGTTTTTCCATTACTACCTGTTATTGCTAGTACTGGACACTTTAGTTTTTTACGATGTTGATTTGCTAAAAATTTTAATGTATTGTAAGTGTTTTTAACATAAAATAGTTTATCAGATTTTTCAATTAATGAGTAGTCATCAACAATAGCAAGGCTTGCTCCTTGTTTAATAGCTTTTAAAGCATATTCATTCCCATTAAATGAGGGACCTTTTAACGACAAGAAGATTCCACCTTTTAAAGGTTTTCTTGTGTCTGTGTAAAGACCTGTTGATTTGGAGAACAGTTGATATAATAATTCGTTATTGATCATAAAAAAAAGGTATCCGGAAAAGGATACCTTTGAAGAATTTAGCGTCCACGCTTGTGGCGTGGAGATTTTTTCTTTTGACTTTTAGAACCAACTCGTGACATTGCACATCTAAACCCAATATATTCTGTTGCAATATATTGAGGTAAATATCGTCTTTGTGCAGGATCTAGCCAATATGCTCTATCTTTCCATGAACCTCCTTTATAAACTCTCACTTCATCAGTAATAAGTGATGTTCGTTTAGATGATTTATCAATTTCTCTTGTAACCTGACCGGTTTCTTCATCAACTGTAACTTTTGCATAAGTTGGGGAATCGTACATGTTAGCTGATTCAGGTCTTGTACTAACCTCTCCTTCCTCAGGTTGCTCACCATATTTTCTAGTTGATTCCCTGTCTCCATCTCTAAAATTTCTGTTGTCACTTTCTGAAAAATTTTGTCTTAAAAATGTTTCTTCTTCATCAATTGCTACTTGATCCAATTGCCCTGGTAATTTTTTCAATATAACTCTTCCGTTAGGAAGAGTATCATAAACTAATTGATCTGATGGAATTACTTTAGCCTTCCCTCCTTCAGTTATGTATTTGTTGTAGACATTACCTCTGTAATAATTAAAATCATTGTATTCATCATCAATAATTGGCCTGTAAACGTCTGAAACCCATTCAGCAACATTACCTGCCATATCATACAGCCCAAAGTCATTTGGAGGGTAAGATTTGACTTGAATTGTTATATCTGCCCCATCATCTGACCAACCTGCAATTCCTCCATAATCACCTTTACCAAATTTAAAATTAGCTAATTGATCGCCTTCCATTTTCCTATCTTGTGATCTTGTAAACTCTCCTTGCCAAGGATATTTTTTCTTACCTCTGTAATTATTATACTCTCTGTCACCAACCAATGCAAGAGCTGCGTATTCCCATTCTGTCTCTGTGGGTAGTCTGTATGATGGAAGCAGTAGTCCTTTACTAACTCCTGCATAAACATTTACTGTTGCAGTATCTTTTTTTGTAGTTCCTCTTTTCCCTGAATTGATCAAAGGAGTTTCTCCACCATCCAAACTATCGATTTTTGATCCATATGAAGTTTCGGGACGAGTTAAATAGGCTTGAGTGTTGAAAGTGCTATTTGGATCAATATTTTCAAAACGCACATCCTTTTTTTACATAAGATTCACGTTCGAGAAGAAATTCATTTACTCTATCTGTTCTCCATTCTGCATATTGTACTGCTTGAACCCAACTCACACCAACAACAGGGTATTCAGCGTATGCAGGGTGGCGTAAATAATTGGTTGTTAACTCTTCAACATAACCAAGCGCATTTCTCCAAACTAAAGTGTCTGGAAGAGCTTGCTTATAAACATCTCTATAGCGTGGTTCACTTTGAGGGAAAACAGTCTCTAGCCAATCTAAGTATTCCATATACATGATATTTGTGACTTCAGTTTCATCTATATAAAAAGACATTACATGTTGTTGAGAGGGGCTATTATTATAATCATGAAGAACATCGTCTTGAACTTGTCCTTTAGTAAAAGTTCCACCTTCAATAAAAACCAGACCAGGTCCTGTTTCTTGTTCTTCAAAATCAGTATTGTATTGAAAACCTTTATTTTTGGCATTTATTCCCCAACCAGTTCCTCTTGAAACATTATTTTTTCCACAACCAATAACTAGACAAAATATAAATAAAAAAAATAGTAAGCGATATGGGTATTTTGTATTCATGGATAATTTGTCTTTAAAAACTATTAGCAAATATAACAATTTTCACACTATCATATATTTATAAAATTAAGATCTAATATTATAGTTTGTTTAAATAACGATTTTTTTTTTTTTTTAGTATAAAAATCTAATAATTGTACAAGAAAAGTCATTATTTATCGTTCTCATGCTACATATGGGTAACATAAAATCGCTTTTATTTATTTTAATCTTATTTTTTATTCAAAAAATAGATGCTCAGGATAGAATTATAACAACAGGTGTCCCTTTTTTAATGATTACCCCTGATGCAAGAGC
>CESO01024925.1_pt1 | contig 14824 bp, 8 predicted proteins | sample 356341 | NCBI WGS metagenome assembly CESO01 (sample SAMEA2621812, study PRJEB7988) | marine metagenome | biome: marine biome (ENVO:00000447); feature: deep chlorophyll maximum layer (ENVO:xxxxxxxx); material: "saline water (ENVO:00002010), including plankton (ENVO:xxxxxxxx)" | depth 35 m
GACGAGTCTTGTCACGGACGAGTTGCGCCGCAATTTGATCAACTGAAGTACCAACCTTGATGTCAGAACCTGATGTCTTTCTAGCACGCTGACCTGTAAGGAAAGTAGCGCTACTCCGAGCGTGATCCCCTGCGCCATCCTTGCCCGGGGTCGCATTTTCGTGAGATAAGCCGGAGTAGATCTGCATATCCCCTTTCAGACCCTCGAGCGCCTTCATACTTTTACCAAGCTCATAGTTACTGCCCTTGCCCTTCGGCTTCCAATGCTCAAGGTTCACCCCATTCGGAATATAAAGATAGGCCATGCGGAGCGGACTGCCATTCGCAGTCGAAGCAACCCCCTTTGTTGTAGCCGCCATAAGCGGAGTCACCGACTCCAAAGCAGGCAGCCCAACCGCTGCTCCAAGCCCTCGAAGAAAATTTCGACGATCCAATCGAGTCCCATTCATGACCCTACTATACGTTTTCTGGTGGATTTATCTCGCAGAATCTTCGCAAAATTTCTCGCCCCCCGTTCTCAGAGCATAAGTTCCTCAGAAAAAACCCAAATCTATATCCGAATAACGGATACTGATCGCCAAGCACCCATAGCAATAAAACCGCCTCATAGCAGATCCAACAAGAGCTCATAAACTTTTGACGGCTCCTATCCATAGCATGGCAAAAAGACCCCCCACTTTGAAGCGCTGGCAGGCCCATCAGCACCTCCGCTTTTGATTGATTATGGTTTTACTAATGTCTTTTCTAACTAGAATCCCGCCATGCCCACCGCAGCTGACCTTGATGCCGCCATTCGCGATGTTCCCGACTTTCCGAAACCTGGGATCCTCTTTAAAGATATCACTCCGATTCTAGGGGATCCGGAACTCTTCAGGGCTTCGCTTGAATTGTTGGCGGACACCGCTGGAGACACCAAAATCGATAAAGTTGTCGGGATTGACGCTCGGGGATTTATTTTTGCGGCCGGAGTCGCTCATATTTTAGGAGCCGGATTTGTTCCCGTTCGAAAAAAAGGCAAACTTCCGTGGACGACCCATCAAATGGCCTACAGTCTGGAATACGGGGAAGATATCGTCGAAATTCATGCCGACGCCGTAAAACCAGGCGAAAAAATTCTTTTGATCGATGACCTCCTCGCAACCGGCGGTACTGCCGCGGCCGCAATCAAACTTCTCAAAGCACTTGATGCCGAAATCGTCGGGATATCATTCCTGATTGAACTGGCCGCGTTGAATGGCCGTAACGTTCTCGGACATTCAAGTATTCAATCACTCCTTTGCTACTAACTCATGACCTTTAAAAAATACGCCGATGCCCTTTTGCGCTACCCAGATCTCGGGTTCAGCCTCGATCTCTCCCGAATGAATATCCCGGAGAGTTTTGAGAGTAGTATGCAGCCCCAAATTCAGAAGGCGTTCGCCGATCTCAAAGCTCTTGAGGCAGGTCAAATAGCGAACTCCGATGAAGGTCGTATGGTCGGGCACTATTGGCTCAGAGATCCTGACCTCGCCCCGAACGATGCGATTCGCAGCCAAATCACCGAGCCGATCAAGGCCATCAAGGGATTTGCCGCGATGATTCCGACCGGGGAAATCGCACCTCCTTCCGGCGGAGTCTTCAAGAACATCCTCATTATCGGAATTGGAGGCTCGGCCCTCGGCCCTCAGCTCATCAACGATGCCCTCGGTCAGCTCGACGAAATCCGCCCTTTCTTTTTCGACAACACCGACCCCGATGGAATGGACCGCAGCCTCAAGGAAATTGGCCGCGACTTGAACAAGACACTGGCAATTGTCATTTCAAAATCCGGCGGCACGCCTGAAACCCGCAACGGAATGCTTGAAGCAAAGCACGCTTACGAGGAGGCCGGGCTCGATTTTGCCAAGCATACTATCGCGGTTACTGGCGAAGGATCCAAGTTGGATCAATTCGCGCGCGAAGAAGGGTTCATCACCACCTTCCCCATGGAAGACTGGGTCGGCGGCCGGACTTCGGTTCTTTCGACGGTGGGCTTAGTCCCAATGGCAATTCAAGATATTGACTTCGAGGAAATGCTCGCCGGAGCAAAGGAGATGGACAAATTAACCCGCTTGACCGACGTGAAAAGTAATGCGGCGATGCGACTAGCCTTGGCTTGGCATCACGAAGGAAACGGAAAGGGCGAACGCGACATGGTCGTGCTTCCCTACAAGGATTCACTTGTTCTTTTCTCCAAGTATCTCCAGCAGTTGATTATGGAATCCCTTGGCAAAGCGGACGATCTTGCGGGGAACTCCGTAAACCAAGGAATTGCGGTTTACGGCAATAAGGGATCGACCGATCAGCACGCTTACGTGCAGCAGCTTCGCGACGGACTTCACAACTTTTTTGCAACCTTCATCGAGGTGCGTAAGGGACGCTCGGGTCCTTCCATCACGATCGAAGGCGAGAATACCTCGGCTGATTACCTACAGGGTTTCCTCAGGGGTACCCGACGCGCCCTATACGAAAACGGCCGTCACTCGGTGTTGATTTCAATCGAAGAGGTGACACCCCGAACCCTCGGCCACCTCATCGCCCTCTTTGAGCGGACCGTAACTTTTTATGCCTCTCTGGTAAACATCAACGCTTACCACCAACCGGGTGTCGAAGCCGGTAAAGCAGCGGCAACCGAGTTCCTCGACATGCTCAATGAAGTCCGTGGGCACCTGACTGCCGACCGAAAAAGCGCAGAAGATGTTGCTACCGCAATCAGCTGCGATCCAGAAGAGGTCTTCCACGCCTTGGTTCATCTAGCATCTAATGGAGAAGTAACTCATTCGCGGGGAGAAAACCCGATGGACGACCGCTTCTTCCTTTAGGCACTAAAAAGGTCATACTTCTCGCATTGTCCCAAACGACCAAAGACACTAGTCGCCCTTCTTCCCCGGCGATAAATCTCCATCCAAAACCCCATTCTGGTTAATTGGAGGTTTTCCAGATCTCTCATCCTGTCCATAGTCCATCCCATGCCAAATCCCTATGAAAGAACACCGGAGAAAATTGTAGCACCTCCGACCGGATGGCTAAACACCGCGAAAAGGCTTGGCCCCGGATTTGTCCTTTCTGCTTCCATAGTCGGATCGGGAGAGCTAATCGCAACTACCATCTTTGGTGCAAAAGTTGGATTCATCTGCCTCTGGCTCATCCTCTTTTCCTGCCTTGTCAAGGTCGCCATTCAAATCGAATTCGGACGCTTCACCATTTACTCTGGCAAAACCTCAATGCAGGCCCTCGATGAACTTCCTGGACCTAGGTTCGGAAAGGCCAGTTGGGCAGTGTGGAGTTGGTTTGTGACCCATAGCCTAAAAAACCTCCAGGTCGGAGGAATCATCGGTGGCGTGGCCCTCGCCCTTTCAGCACTCTATGATCTTGGTGACTATAGTAACGTGATTTGGACTATCGTAGCCGCTTCTTTAACAATCCTCGTCGTTTCAAGAGGGATCTATGGCCCGATCGAAAAATGGTCCATTATTATGATCGGACTCTTCACCATCTTCACAGTCATTTCACTGATCTCATTGCAATGGACTCCCTTTGCAATTTCCGGCAACGAAATCGCTTCAGGTTTCGGCTTCGAGCTTCCTGCCTCGGCCTTGATCCTTGTCGCGCTTGGAACCTTTAGCATTACGGGTGTCGGTGGTGACGAAGTCTTGGCCTACAACTACTGGCTGATCGAGAAAGGTTACGCCTCCTTTACCGGCCCCGAACCCGAAACGCACTCACCCGAATGGCTAGCCCGCGCCAAAGGCTGGATCCATGTCATGCAACTCGACGCAGCGCTCTCGATGGTTTGCTACACTCTGGTCACCGCTCTTTTTTATCTTCTGGGAGCCGCCATCTTACATAGCCAAAACATCGTTCCCGAGGATAATGAGCTCATTACAGTTCTCTCAAAAATGTATACCGATAGCCTTGGCCCCTGGGCGGAAAAAGCCTTTCTTATCGGAGCAGTCGTCGTCCTTTTTTCCACCCTCCTAGCCGCCCTTGCCGCATGGACCCGCCTATTTTCAGATGCCTTCGGACGTTTTGGCTGGATCGATTTTAATGATGAGAAGCAGCGCCGAAAATCAATCGCGATTCTCTCGGTGATCTTTCCCATCATCTGGAGTATCCTCTACTTCCAGATCGGAAAGCCCGGCTTCATGGTGATCATCGGCGGGGCTCTCACCATGATTATTTTGTTAATCGTAGTCTTCGCAGCAATCATCATGCGCTACAAGTGGCTTCCTCAGGAACTCAGACCATCGCGCGCTTTCGACCTTGCCCTTTGGCTAAGCATCATAGGGATCGTGGCCGCCGGAATCGTTTCGGCGACCAAGTATTTTGTCGCCTAACCGAAACCCTTAAACTGGAACCGCAAGTTCCTCAATAATTTCCAAGACCTCTGTCTGGCCCGTCCGCCCGGCATATTGAGCATCAGCCTCAAGAACGAGACGATGCCCAATCACTCCAGGGGCCAGTGATTGAATCGTCTCTGGGACGACAAAATCGCGACCTTCCAAAAGACTAAGAGCCTGAGAGATTCTCAGTAAATTCAAGGAAGCTCTCGGACTTGCCGCCAGCTTCACCCCCGCCCGACCCCGGGTTGCGGCCACCAAACGGACGAGGTATTCCTGCAAGGCCGGCGTGATGGAAACCTCCTTCACCGCCTTTTTAACCATGAGCAGATCATCGCGGGTCACCACCTGCTCAACACGAGACAAAGGGTGCGCCTGCTCCTGCGCATTCAAGATTTCCATCTCCTGATCCACTGAGACATAGCCCAACGAAGCTTGATAAGCGAAACGATCCATCTGTGCCTCGGGGAGCGGATAGGTTCCCCGAAGTTCAACAGGATTTTGAGTCGCTATCACAAAAAACAAATCTCCCAAATCATAGTAATTCCCTTCGACCGTAACTTGTTTCTCGGCCATCGCCTCAAGAAGCGCGCTCTGTGTCCTCGGAGAAGCCCGGTTCACCTCGTCCACCAAAAGGATATCACTGAAAATCGGACCTTGGTGAAACTCAAAGCTCGCATTTCGGGAATCAAGCACGCTCACCCCGAGAATATCTGATGGTAAAAGATCCGGCGTAAATTGGATTCGCTGGAAATTACTCCCGCCAATCGAAGCAGCAATCGCCTTCGCCAAAGTGGTTTTTCCAGTCCCCGGGACATCTTCCAGCAAAACATGCCCACCAGCGATCATTGTTGAAATGACCCGACGCACTGTTTCCTCCTGCCCCAGCATCACCGCCTTCACCGAGCCTTCTAACTGGCTGACAATTTCAGCTGCTCCTCTCATTCTTTATCACCTTGCTCACTTTTCCATCTCCCCCAAACAGGGCGCGACACCTTCTGATGCCATTCCCTTAATTCTTCAATAGCTGCGAGATCTTCTTTTGAAACTTCCTTAGCTAGACCCTCCAGGCGCTCGTCATTCAAAAGTCTTATCCCCTTATTGGTCTCGAGAGGGAGCTCAACGTCGACCAAAACGCAATGGCCAGTCTTGGTCGGCACAACTAAAACCAACGGACAGGCCCGATCGACTCCTCCTCCATGATCAATCATCATCGAAACGCCACGAAAACGACCCACCGCTTTGGAGCCGATAATCTGGTCCGGTGACATTGCAGAAGCCGCGCCCTTACGGACAAATCCCAAGTCGCGGAGCAGGCTAGTTGGTTTGGCAGGTAACTTTCTCACCGCAGAAACCCTGAGAAAAGCCATCATGTCCTCTGCCTTAGCAATGCGGCGCCATTCCTTAACCAAAGCTATAGCTTGCGGTTCAGAAGCGGCTTTCCCGTTTGGGTCTTCCCGGCCAACAATCTTTAAAACATCGGCAAAGAATTCCTCTTCCATCTTAACCTCATCCTTGACGAACTTTTCCGACAAAGCGCGAAAACCCTCGAAACTCTCTTCAGGGTAGGTCCCTATCATTGGGCTTACAATACCAGGTAGAATCATCCACCCCGAAGCATCCTGCCTCATCCAAACCTGCTTATATTTTGGCTTCCAATTCTCTCCAGAACCAGAGAAGGAAAGGACCCCAAGCGCAATCTTTTCATGCCGGTATAGCTTAACAACTTTAGCAGAAACCGGATCGGCAAACTTCAGTGAAAATCCCCACCATTTTACAGCTAAAATGTAGCGCCCCGCGCGACGATCATCAAACGGGTTTCCACGGCGACCATTTATATTACGCTGGAGCAAATTGTCTCCACCATCAGCGGGCTTTTCTCCTTCCTTTACCGCTTTTTCTTCCTCTCGATAATGACGTTGAAGAAAGGAATCTAGGTCTTGGGTTTTGAGGTCTCCAATGATCGACTTTAGCAGGGCCTCCGGGTTTTTCGCCCTCACTACCTGATTCTGCTCCTCAAAAACCTGAAACATTTTCTTCACGAGTTCACGGTCTTTCCAATCAGACTCACCGTTTTTTGCCGTTCGAAACGCACGACTGTCCTGATCGGCATACGAGAAAAAAGCTGGTAAAGAAATTCGCCACCCCTGATTTGTCTTGTTCAGTCGGAATCTAACGGGACTCAAACGATCACCCTCAATCTCGAAACTCGAGAGAAAACCTACTAAAAATTCAACCTCTCTTTCTTCACTCTCCGGTTTGAAGTTAGGAAGGTCTTCTGCAAGAAGTTTAAGATTACCTCTTCTTTCATTTTTCCCCTTAGAAATAATGACTTTCATTACTTTCTGAGAAGTGAGCAACCGCCAAACCCTCTGCTTATCTTGATTAACCATGCCCTTACGAGTGGCTTTCAAATGCATTTCCCAATTCCTTTCTGGCAAGGCCCCCCGTTCCAGAAATCCCTGCCAAACGATCATGGCATCGGTCTTTCCTGATTCAGCCGCATTCAGAAATTCCTGCATTGCCTGCTTAGCGTCATTTCCGGCGAGAAACTCAGGCGAAACCGCACCTTCCATTTTTTTCCGAAATTTTTCCATCTCAGAGCGAAGTAAAATAGTCATCTCAGAAGTTCGCTCAAGGGCCATCCAATTCTCCAGATCACGCACCCGACTTTTCAGATCCGCCTCAAAGCCCAGACCAGTATTTTCAAAACTTCCTTCCACAGGAGCAACTTTCCATTTCCCTTCTTTCCTAACCACGCCCAGCGAAATCACCATACTCACGTCCGGACCATTTGGTGAAGTCGCCCCGATCAGAACTGCTGAAAGATCACCATCCAGCTTCTCACGGAGAGCTCGGAAGGCATAATTCCCATTCTGTTTCCAGGACCCACGATCCTCCCAGAGCTCGAGAATACGAGTCCTTTTCTTAGGACCGCAAAAAGGTGAAATTGCGAGGCTAGAAGAAATCTCGGGCTTAGATAATTTACCGTCAAATCCACGTAAAAATTCAAGAGCGACTTCAGACGGTTCTCCAGAGAAAACCCTCAAGGAAGCCGCTAAGAAAAATGTAACTATTCTGCGCACTCCCTTAACCTTTGCACCACGAGTCCTCGGATACAAGCCCCGGTCTATTTGAATTAACCCAGTAATTTAAGGAAACAACTTCCAGCAAATGAGCATAAGAAGAGAACCTACAACCAGCCCCAATGTCATCCCGTAAACAGACCATCTAGCCTGAAAAGGCTGCAAATTCGGCCCAACAAAGCTCGGTGGCGCGGTAGCCTTAGCCATCACAAAGGATGGGCTTACTACCTTTGACCAATAGTTGCGATACTGTGCCTGGCTGTCATAAATCGCCTTTAAAGCCTCACTGGTCGAATCCCACTCAAGTTTGGCATCTAGAACCTCCGGAATATAGAGGTAATCTCCGAGATCTACGCCCGGCCCTGGTTCAAGCTTTACACCCTTGGCTGCCAGCGACTCTTTCAACTTCTCTTTCGCGGTAAGATTCTCATCAACCAGAGGTTGGGAATCTTCCGAAAACTGGTCCATCGCTTCCTTTTTTTTCTTTTCGTCAAGCCGTTTAATTAAGTTTGGTATTTCAGCTGCAACCGCATTTGCAAAATCAGCGGTATCCTGAGAATCGTTCAAACGGGCTTCCACCGTCAGCTGATCAGTGGCCTGATCTAAGTCCAAATCAAGCCCTCCACGCAATCGTATCACCGCCTCATTTTGGGTCATCCCCCACTGATTGGCGAGGTTCAGCTTCAAGGCTATTCCTTTCAAAGATTCTTCCAATTTTATATTTCGGAGTACCTCGGACTGATTAGCGTCTGCCACCCCAGTGGATCCAGCTTGGATCTCATTTTGTGAAGACACGAAAACATCACGCACGTTAAATGAGAGAGTCGCATAGGCGACGTATTCCTTTGGGGCCTCATCCCACTTCTTTTTCCCATAGAAGAATCCACCGACGACCCCTCCGATCGTCAGCGCGATCAGAAGCCAAGACCACCACCAAAACCCCCTGCGTCCTCGACGTTTTTTCATCACCGTTATTAGAACAATTGAACCAGATCAGTCACCCGAAAAATAAATTCACTTCAGAGATTGATGAAAGGTCTCCCCTTTTTTGAGACTTTCAACAAAACCCGCCATCAAATCTGTCGTCGCGTCCACATCGGAATACGCCGCCATTTCAATTACCGAATGCATACACCGGAGCGGCAACGAAACCAATGCACTAGGAACTCCATCCCGCGATTGAAAAATCGTATCAGTATCTGTTCCCGTAAACCGGCTCGCTGCTTCATGCTGCACATCGATCTTCTTTTTCTTTGCCACTTTGAGCAGTCGATCAACCACCAGCGGATGACTCGCGGAACCATGGGTCACCGTCGGCCCTCCTCCTAGGTTCACCTTCCCATACATTGGAGCACTCAGGCCAGGAGTATCAGTTGCATGCGTCACATCTGTGCAAAGACAAACATCTGGTTGGATCCGGTGCGTTGCCATTGCCGCTCCGAAGCCCCCGATTTCTTCCTGTACTGCATTTAGGCAAACTACCGTGAAAGCCGGCTTCTTCTTTGCCGAAGCCAACTTCTTCAGCACCTGCGCAATCATAAATCCACCAATTCGGTTATCGACTGCTCGACTCACCACCCGGTCCTTGCCCAATTCGGTCGGCCCATCAGCATAAACCGCTGGATGGCCAACTCGCAGCCCCAATTTGGCAACGTCTTCTGGCGACGAAGCACCGACATCCACCCATAATTCATGGATCTTGGGAGCCTTTTCGGACCCAAGCGAATCTCGGCGCAGATGAATCGCAGTATTCCCAATGATGCCCGGGACGAGCCCCTTATCACCCATGATTTGGATTCTCCTGCCCCGACCAGTTGCCGAGTCACTTCCACCCACACGGTCGAGGTAGAGAAAACCATCATCAGTGATGTATTTGATCATATACCCAATTTCATCCGCGTGAGCCTCCAACATCACCACCTTTTTGGAGTTTCCCTTCAAGGTCGCCCAAGTCGAGCCGTAGGCATCACACTCTACCGAATCTGCAAATTTTCCGGCATACTTGGCCCAAACCTTCTGGCCAGGCATTTCAAATCCAGTCGGGCTTGGAGTTTCAAGGAGATCAAACAAGAAGGACTTTTCCGCTTTCGTCATGGGTCAAGAGTGCCTTCGCGAATCGCCAAAGTGAAGTGCCAACTGGCCGGGCCAGAGCGGGAAGTATCATTTGGAAAAATTACTTAGGTAAGATTCGGGATAGATTTATCTTTCAAGTAGCAATAGTTTTCCATTGTCGTGTCACTTCATCGATCCATTCTTCTAAGTTCAATAATGATTTCGGGATCCTTGTTTTTTTGCGAAGGGGCTCGTGTTTCGTGGGAAGTTGAGTCTTCTGATGATGATAACGTCGTTCGTAGTTCCGGGCGCTTAATCGAAGCCTGCAACTTTGGAAATGGAGCCGTGCAATCCCCAAGTATCAATGGCGTTCGATTTACACCAATTGACTTTACCTCTAGTGAATCTCCCTCCCACTTGCTCGATCTAAATTATAACACAGGTGAAAGCGGAAAGCGAGCTGGCACGGGCATCAACGAGCTATTCGACACGATTGCCTACCGAAGCGGCGTCGATCCCCAGACCGCCAATTTGACTGGGCTCGTGACCGGGCAAAGGTATCAAATCCAATTCTTTTACTACCATAATTCGGTAAATCGAAGTCTGACTATTCGGGATGAACTAGGTGGCGAAGTAATTCTGAATGAGACAGGTGTGCCTCTTGTTGCAACGGGAACGTTTATTGCTGACTCAACGGTCCAAAGACTGACTTTTGACGCCAATACCGGTTCCCAGTTTATTAATGCCTATCAGATCCGAGAAGTAACTACTGCGCCTCCAGTGATTTTGGGCGAAGTTCTTATCAGCGAATTTATGGCTTCAAATGAGAAGACTTTTATTGATGGCGGTGGGGCTTCTCCCGATTGGATTGAGATTTGGAATCCAACCTCGGAAGTCGTAAATCTCTCCGGATGGGCGCTCAGCTCATCACCCGAGTATGAAAATCCTTGGATCTTCCCTCGTGTGCTCCTTGGTGCTAATGAGTATCTTTTAATCTTTGCCACTGGTGAAGAAAAAAGCACCGAAGAAGGGCCGCTTTATACCAATTTCACGATTCAAAAAAAGGGGGGGAGCTTAGCCCTCTTGAAACCAAGAGGCGAAGAAGACTTCGAGGTAGTGAGTGAATTTGTATCGTATCCCGCGCAAAAAAAGGATGTCAGCTTTGGTTATGCTTCGGGAGAAGAAGAGGAGGAGCCCAAACACCTTTTGGTCCCTACCCCTCGTCAGCGTAATAGGAGCGAGTCCGTCTTAGGTTTTGTGGGTGACACCTCATTTCATCCAAACCGTGGATTCTATAACACTCCGATCGATTTGGTAATTAAAACTCGAGAAGAAGCGATCATTCGCTACACCCTCGACGGATCCCAACCCACAGCAAACACAGGACTTCTTTATTCTTCAGAAACCGGGATTAATATTTCAAGGACCACCACTGTAAGGGCTGCCGCCTTCCGTGAAGGATATCTCTCAAGCGGAGTGGATACGCACACCTACCTATTTCCAGCAGACATCGCGGATCAACCTGCAAATCCCTCAGGCTTTTCCTCATCATGGCCGGGAGCTGACTACGGCATGGACCAAGATCCCCGTCATCTTGCTTTAATTGCTGGAGATCCTGATTTGGAGGTTGAAGAAGCCAAAAACTTGATACGAAGCGCCCTCGAAGAACTTCCTGCTCTCTCTCTGGTCATGGATGTGAATGATTGGTTTGATCCAGCAAGAGGAATCTATTCTAATAGCACGGCTCGAGGGGGTGCTTGGGAAAAAGCGTGCTCAGCAGAGCTAATTTTCCCACTCAGACTGGGGGGAAAGCCCCTTCAGATTGATTGCGGCGTTAGGATTCAGGGAAACTCATCGCGAAATGCCGCTGCGAATCCTAAACATTCTCTACGCCTCGCATTTCGCGAAAAATATGGGGATTCTAAACTACGCTATCCATGGTTCGGCCAGGAAGGCCCACAGGAATTTGATACACTTGTCTTACGCTCAAATTCTCAGGATGCTTGGGTTTATAGCTCGACCAAAAATCGAATGGGACAATTTGTCCGTGACGCTTGGGCTCGCGAAACCCATCGCCGTATGGGGCACGAATCTCCTGATGGAAACTGGGTACATTTATTCATCAATGGTCTTTATTGGGGGGTCTATAATCCTACAGAAAGACCTGATAGTTCTCATGGCGAAGCAAGATACGGTGGAGCGAAAGAAAACTGGGACATCATAAAAAATCATGAGGAGGTCCTCGATGGCAATCAGGCATCCTACCGTGAACTTTTAGCAAAGATTCAGTTAGACCCAATGAATTGGAGTGCCGGCTACCATGACCTCTCAAGTTTCGCCGCGTTCCAAGAGCTTGCTGAGCTGATTGATCTGGAAATGATGATCGATTACATGATCCACAATATGTATGCAGCAGCCGACGATTGGCCCGGTAATTTTTACATGGGCTACGACCGAACCGGATCTAGCGGAGGATGGCGTTTCTTTGACTGGGATAACGAACACGGGATGAAAAATTCTGTCAATCTAGACCGCACCCAACCTAATCGCAGAGTCAACGATTCACCCACGAAGTTTCACCATGCCCTCAAGTCGAATCCAGAATACCGCCTTCTCTTTGCAGACCGTCTTCATAGAGCATTTTTTAATGGTGGCGTCTTATATGTTGACCCTGAAAACCCAACTTGGGATCTTTCCCACCCTGAAAGAAACGTCCCTGCAGATTTATGGATGAACTTAACCAGCGGGATCGAAACAGCCTTGATTGCCGAGTCCGCTCGCTGGGGAGATTACCGAAGGTCAACTCCCTATACCGTTTCTGAAGATTTTCGAATCGTGCGCAATGACCTCATAGAGAATTGGTTCCCGAAACGCTCTGCGATCGTTCTGGAACAATTTAGAGGGCAGGATCTCTATCCAAAAACTGGTGCTCCGGAGCTAAGCCAATTCGGAGGGCCAGTCACGGAAGGTTTTTCTTTGAAGATAAGCGGCCCAGACGAAGCTGAGATTTACTACACTCTAGACGGGAGCGATCCCAGGGTCAGCGGGGATAAAGTCTCAGAAAATATCCTGCTGGATGAGTCAAACCCAACAAGATTTGTGGTTTCTGAACCAGAAATATTTGAAGCGGGCTGGCGTCAGTTTAATTTTGACGACTCATCTTGGGGAGGGGGGCGAGGCGGAATCGGCTATGAACTAGCTCCTTCAGTTTACAATGGTTTGATCGGCACAACTGTTCCCGAAATGATGGGTGTCAGTAGATCGGCGCTCATTCGAATCCCTTTTGAGGTTTCCGCTGATGAATTATCGGTTACCGGATCACTCAATTTGAAAATGAGGTTCGATGATGGCTTTGTAGCATACCTTAATGGTGTTCAGATTGCTTCGGCGAACGCTCCTGTAGACCTCAGATGGAATTCCGGAGCGGTCGACGGACATCCAGACAATCTCGCGATAGACCAAGAATCATTTGATATTTCAGCCCACCTTGATCAGCTCAAAGTAGGCGGAAATCTTCTTTCGATCCACGGACTTAACGATGGGGTTAATAGCAGTGATTTTCTAATATCCGCTCAATTGATTGCTGGAGAAAGTGAATCCTTGGCCCCTTCAGCGCTGCATTACAAAGATGAAGTTGTCATTACATCCAGCGGACCACTCAAAGCACGCAGCCTCATCGGCAATCAATGGTCGGCTCTGGCCGAAACAGTTTTTGCGGTAGGGATTCCTGCCTCACCAGAGACTCTCGTGATTTCGGAAATCATGTATCATGCCGAGGAAGGAAGTGATTACGACTATATCGAATTGATGAATATTTCACCAACTGAGCGACTGCACTTGGGTGGAATTAAATTTATCAAGGGGATTCAATTTGAGTTTCCTTATGGGACAGATCTATCTCCTGGGGGTCGCCTTCTTTTAGTGAGCGATCTTAATGCCTTTGTTCAAAAATACGGTGAAGAAATTTCGGTAGTAGGAGAATTTTCAGGCAACCTTAATAATGGTGGTGAGCGTCTACTTCTCGTTGATCATTCCGGACAGATTATCCGAGATTTTTCTTATCTTGATGATGCTGGCTGGCCTCAAGCGGCAGATGGTGAGGGGCCTTCACTGACTCTAAAATATCCGGAATCTTCACCAGACCCTAGCAAAGGGCCAAACTGGAGAAATAGTAGATTCCCTGAAGGTAACCCGGGAAAAACGGACACGACTCGATTTATGGGCAATCCATCAGAAGATTTTGATGGGGACCTGATCCCAGCATTTCTCGAATATGCCATGGGCACTTCTGATCAAGAATCCAATCAATTCGAGCCTCTCTTAGTGCAACGATTTGATCGTCAAATAAGATTCTCTTATCTTGAGAACTCCGCAGCCGAAGACGTGGCACTAATCGCAGAGATTTCAGAAGATCTTAAGAACTGGGAGCCACTATTCGCTGACGCTGCCAGAATCTCTCGGGAAGAGAAACCTAATGCGAGGATCCAAGTAAACGTTTTGCTAAAAGAATCTCTCACTCCACAATTTTTGAGATTGCGAGCAGTCGTAAAATAGAAATCCCGCACCTCGTTAAAGATGCGGGATTTAAATGAATTTCACCCTCTGATCATTTCCGTATCCGGAAAAAGATGCGGTGCTCAATATCGGTGTCAAGGCCTGGCACGCCCGAAGGAAAAACATAAGTCGTTTCGTCACCTTGAGACTGAACGCCATCATCGATCTCCACCCAAGTCGCAAGATCGAGACTTGCCTCAAGGATATAGGCTGTATTGGGACGAGAGTTCCATGCCAGCGAAACGTCACCATTTTCTCTCCGGTCTACAGAGGTGATTCCAAAGATCGTTCCTCCCCCAGTGACTTCTATTGGAGTCGCCCCAGCAGCTAATTCCGCAATTGTCGTTGCTGGCAGGACCGATGACCAAAGAGAGACCTCATCCACCAAGCCCTGCGCCCAGTGTGAAGGATTGGCTCTCAAAATTGCGCCGATCGTCGTATAATTTAAATCAGGAGAGATGACGTCTTTAAAGGTCCAATCATCTCGGTCCAAAACTCCATCAACATAGAGTTGAATGGTCATCGTCGTATCATCATGAGTGTATGCGATATGGTGCCAAGTATCATCAAATGGCTCAGTAGTTGAAAACTGATGATTGGGGCTTCCACCGTCTCTTAAGTAGATATCGACCGTATTATCGGAGCCATTGTTGCGAGTTCCAATATTGAACAAGGGGTTATTGTTGATTTCAGAGCTCTCCGAGAAAAAACGTCTATCATTTTGACCAGCCCCGGCAGCTTTGATCCACATTGAGATCGTAAACGACGCATTCTT
>CESO01021569.1_pt1 | contig 14814 bp, 12 predicted proteins | sample 356341 | NCBI WGS metagenome assembly CESO01 (sample SAMEA2621812, study PRJEB7988) | marine metagenome | biome: marine biome (ENVO:00000447); feature: deep chlorophyll maximum layer (ENVO:xxxxxxxx); material: "saline water (ENVO:00002010), including plankton (ENVO:xxxxxxxx)" | depth 35 m
AATGACACGCGGCGGCGAGGGGCTGGAGAGCTTGGTGGACTATGCCGTAGCGCGACATTTTGCCGAATCAACCGAGCAACCGATTATTGACGGTGATGCCAAACCTGCAACTACACTATTGGAAGGCGTTTGCCAGCATTTTGCGCGATTGGTGGCGCACTGGCAGGTACTGGGTTTTGTTCACGGCGTACTGAATACCGACAACGCGCTACTGTGCGGTGAGACCATCGATTTCGGTCCCTGCGCATTCATGGATCATTTTGACCCCGAGGCAAGCTTCAGCTCTATCGATCGTCAAGGCCGCTACGCTTGGCACAACCAGCCCGGCATCATGCACTGGAATCTGGCTGTGTTGGCTGAGTGTTTGTTGCCATTGATCGACGACTCTGCAGAAACGGCACGACATACCGCGCAGACCGTGGTTGATCGCTACCCTGAGATATTCCAAAGCCATCATCAAAGTTGGCTTGCAGCTAAATTGGGGCTGGACACTATTCGGGAATCCGATGCCGCGCTGGTACAGACATTTCATGACGCCTTAGCCACAGGAAAACTCGACTTCACACTCGCATTCAGATGGCTGGCCGAATGGGCGAATGACAACCTGGAACACTCGCCAATACCGGAATTGTTTACCCCATCTGAGTCGCTGAACCGTTGGGCTCAAGAGTGGCGCGCGCGACAAAAAACCAACAATGGTGACCAGAGTCTCATCGCTACGAACATGTACCGAGTCAATCCGGCTATCATTCCTCGTAATCATCTGGTGCAGCGCGCGATCGACACCATCGAATCGGGCCATATTGAGTGGGCCCAAGCATTAGTGGATCGATTCGCTTCACCCTATGAGTGGCAAGCCGGTGATGACGAGTGGGCTCGCACGCCCCTTGAAGAGGAGCGGGTTACCAGAACATTCTGCGGCACATAAACCTTGAGCACACAGGATTCTGGCACCACGATTAACAAGACGGGTTTTCACCAAGCATCGTATAATCCCGAATCCATCACGGAGACATCATCTTGGTCACCGAGTTTCTCGGAAAACAGTTATCAGGGCCCTTCACGATACCTTCCGGCATCGTGACCACCACTCCTTCAATTATTCAGCGGGTGATCGATACGATGCCCGAGGTCGGGGTCATCACGACCAAAAGTATCGGATTATCGCCTCGGGCGGGTTACCGAGAGCCGGTTTATAGCCAGTACGCGCCGGGGTGCTTTGTTAACGCGGTGGGTCTCACCAACCCCGGTGTCGAAGAGGCTTTCCTGGGTCTGAGCGAACTAAGTATCCCTGAAGACCGATTTTTACTCGTCTCCATATTTGGCGGTTCTGTGGACGAGTTTGTAGCCGTGGCTCGCCGGCTTGCCCCCGTTGCCGATGGTCTGGAACTCAACTTATCCTGTCCGCATGCCAAAGGCTACGGCATGGCAATGGGCCAGGACCCGCAGATGGTTCGAGAAGTGGTATCAGCAGTCTGCGAGGCGGTTGATGTCCCTGTCATACCCAAATTAACACCGAACGTCGATGACATTGCTGTCATTGGCCGTGCCGCGCTTGAGGGTGGTGCGGCCGCACTCTGCGCGATCAATACGGCGGGACCAGGCTATACCGACAGCCACGGTCATGCTGTACTAAGTAACGGCTTGGGCGGCATGTCCGGCAAAGGCGTTTTGCCGATCACACTCACGGCAATCAAAAATCTGCGGGCAGAAACCGAACTCCCCATTATAGGCTGTGGCGGACTCTCGTCAGCAGCAGATTGCGGGGCAGCACTCGATTGCGGCGCCAATATTTTGGGTATTGGATCAGGCTTAAGCGGAATGAATACGGCCGCGGTGCAGCAATACTTTCGAGCGCTGGCCAACGATCTGACCGAGGGCACTCATATCGCTGGTCAGCAGACTCGCTACGACCTCGATATGGCCTTCAAACCTTACACTGTGGCGGCGAACGAGACGGTGTGTGAGGACATTAACATCATCACATTGGATGGCGATCTAGACATTCAGGCCGGTGAATATGTATTTGTATGGATCCCGGGGGTTGGCGAAAAACCGTTTTCGTGCCTGACTCACAAGCCGGTGCGACTGGCGGTGATCAATGTGGGTGAATTTACTGAACACTGCTGCAACTTAAATATCGGTGATGCCGTCTATCTTAGAGGTCCTCACGGCGTGGCGGTAACGCCACCCGAGGGGGCTCACATTGTTTGTGTTGCGGGCGGCACAGGATTGGCTGCGGTCTACCAGATAGCCGAAGATTTTGGTTCGGCCGCACAATCCGCCGATATTTTTGTGGGCGCACGAACAGCTGACCGACTGTATTTTCGCGACGCATGTGATCGAGTGGCGCGCGTCTCTATTGCGACCGACGATGGCAGTGCCGGCTTTAAAGGCCGCATCAGCGAGGCCCTGGAGGCCTTCTTGTCTACACAGACACCGACCGCGCTATCGCGCATGGTATTTTATAACTGTGGCCCCGAAGCAATGATTCATGCCAGTGAGTCAGTGCAAAGACAGTACGTTGGCGCCAATCAAATTTTCAGTGCCATCGATTATCTCACCAAATGCGGCGTGGGAATCTGTGGCGCATGTGCGTCGCCTGATGGTCGCCGCATTTGCGTCGACGGCCCTTTTATCGCTCAGGAAATCGTCTACTGAACAACAGAGCTTATGGCAGACCCCCCTGTCTTTATAGAGCCCCCTGTCTTTATATAGTGCGACTCGGTTGGAATCAGCGCCGTTCATACAAAAAAGGCGGCTAATCCATGCGATAATGCCTCCCTAAACTAGCCCTCGTTGACATTCTTGGCCTCATTGCACCGAGACCGCTACTGATTGTTAGTGGCATCAGACGGCACAACATAGGTTAAGGGTCGGGCAATTAATGGTCTGAAGAAAACCCCCGCGGTCCATTCTGGCATATGACCTCTCTAGAATACCGTTAATCCAAGGTCAAATAGCATTATTCAGAGCATTCACATATTGGCAGGACGCCGACCATTAATAAGCCCTCTTTGCCCAGCAAATCATGACAGGCTCTGCTTGCCTGGTTGACTGTCACAGTGAAACCTCCATCATGGACTTAACGGAGGGCTTAAGTGAGCGGAAGCAAGAATATCTATGAAACATAATCTGCTTAACCACGAGAGCTTGATGTGGGTCCATTATCAAGAGGAGGAGGATTTCCCTTATCCGGTAAGCTACTGGGGAACCATCCTTGATATCGACGATTCTGGGCACCTGAGCGTGCTCTACCGATGGGATCCCCATAGCTATTGTCATTTGCACCGCCATCTTTGCACGACCACTTCGGTAGTATTAGCGGGTGAATTGCACGTCAGTACTTTTGAGAATGGTGAGTCCACCTCTTCTACTGTCAGGCAGGTAGGGCACTACGCGAAGATGCCGCCAGGCGATATACATATGGAACAAGGCGGTGCGGAGGGCGCACTGGTGCTTTTTGAGCTATACGCGCCCGACGGACAACTAACAGATCAATTATATCCTGACCGAAGCATCAAGCGCACACTCACTACCGATGACCTGCGAAAAATGATGGCAAGGCAGCAACGCTCGGCGGCAGCATAAGGCGGCGACAACTTTTATTAACATCGAGGCTAACACCATGTCCGGAGATCTCCACCCCCTCGCACCACATGCACTTCCGCCCTTTGTAGGCGGAGCCGATGGTGGCGATCCGCTGTTCTCGGCGATCACCTTCATTGTGATCGCATTGGTATTGATCATTGGCGTCTTTTATCTAAAGCTTCACGCCATACCAGAACAATTAGCCCACAAGCACAGCAATACACAATCACAACTCATCATGGTCCTGGCTCTGCTGGCGTTGTTCACCCACAACAATATATTCTGGGTTGCCGCGCTCATCCTTGCACTGCTGAAACTCCCTGACTTTCTCACTCCAATCAACAGTATTTCAGATTCTTTGAAAAAACTGACCGCTCAGGAGGGCAGCACCCCTGCTCCTAAAGTAGATAACAGCGGGGAGGGTCGTTAATCATGTTGGAACTCATTCTCTGTTCTCTAATAACTGTCCTCCCCGATTATCTCTATCGCCGTTACCGCGAGGGGAAGCGTTGGGGAGATCAGATCACTTTCTTCACTATGTGGTATGAACTGCGTTGGGGCATCACTGCCTGCCTCATGCTAACCGTGACCCTGATCACCATCGTCTTTTATTACCACCCGTCTACAACAAATGCAGGCCCTTACTTTCGAACCATTCCCTTGCTACCTGAGGGTGGTGGCCGTGTCGAAGAGATTTTTGTTAAGAATGGGGATTCAGTTGCAGCTGGCGATCCCGTATTCAGCCTTTTGGACAGCGCGCAGGTGGCCAATGTCAATCTCGCGGAGAGTCAGCTCGATCAGATCGCTTCGGCATTCACACAGGCAGAAGTGCAGTTAGCGGGAGCGCAAGCAACTCTGGTACAGGCTGAGAGTGCGCTGGCACAAGCTCAAAATGAGCTGGCCAAAAAGTCTGAGTTGGCCTCTCGCGGCCAGCAACTGATCAGCAAGATAGAGCTTGAGCGTCTCGAGAATACTATTAACCAGCGCAGGGGTGGCGTAGAGGCTGCTCAAGCTAATATCGCCGCAGCACAAACGCAGATTTCTGACGTTATTCCTGCACAACGTCAGAGCGCACAGCGTCAGTTAGAGCAAGCGCAGGTCGCATTGGACAAGACCGTGATCTATGCGGGAGTAGACGGCCAGGTTGCTCAGTTTTACCTGCAGCGGGGTGACTACGTGAATCCTATTCTCCGACCCGCTGGCGTATTGATTCCATCCAGTGGACCTGAGTCCGGTCGATTTCAGATCGCTGCGGGTTTCAATCAGCTATCGGCCCAAGTCATCAAACCCGGGACGATTACTGAAGTGGTCTGCATGTCTAAGCCCTTCTCCGTTATCCCAATGGTAGTCACCCGCGTGCAACCTGTCGTAGCAGCGGGCCAACTTAAACCTTCAGACGTTTTGCTTGACGCGCAACAGCGCGCCCGACCGGGTTCTCTCACAGTAGTGATGGAGCCCCTTTACGAAGATGGCCTGACGGATGTCATGCCAGGGAGCAAGTGTATTGCAAACGCCTACACCAGCAATCACGATTTAATCGCGCAAGGCGACCTTGGATTGGGTCAGACCCTGTTCCTTCATATGGTGGATACCGTTGGCGTGATTCACGCGATTATCTTAAGGATGCAGGCGTTATTGATGCCGGTGCAAATGCTGGTCTTTGCCGGACACTGAAAACCCGGAGCCGGCGCTGTTCGTAACCACGGCGCCGCACCTTACATTGAGGCATCATCCAGATTTTCCTGATGCATCGCTGAATTAAGAGCGATCTGTGCCCTGGGCGAAGGTTCCGCGCCACCTTTTGTGACCGCTCGACAGTGTCCAGATCAGCACCACACTCCACCACAACATAAAGAACCAATCATTCTTGTCAGTTCCGTTCCACTCAAGCCACCCGAGAACGAAAAACTCTGCAAATAAGTCCACTGCCAGCAGACCGGCGAGCCCATCGACCCAGCGAAGTCCATCGCACGACAATTGTCTCACAGCGAAAATTGGCAGCTTAGCGACATCTGAATGTTTGGTAGATTAAGTCTGGGTGGCTTGATGAAGCAGCCGAATGAGGAGACCACCCGACGGGTCGGTGGTAAAGGTGATCTGGCCAGCATCGCTCTCGCCAAAATCGTTCACCACAACCACAGAGCAGGTGTAGTCTTTATCGGCATCAAGATCGCTCAATATCTCATCACCCGAAGCGACCGTTTTCAGCATATGATGCTCCTACCAGACAAAATGTCCTCCCATTAATAACCGTTGCAAAGACCTTCAAGCATTCCGATCCGCTCCCTTGAATAGTTCGTATCGATCGAACTGAAACTGGAGAAATCAACCATGCTAGGAGGAGGCGTTCGCTTGTGTGTTACAAAGAGTAGGAGTTCATCGCGTCGAACGGGCATGTTTATCTGCCTGGCTACATTACTGCTTGGCGGCTGCGGCACCGCGTCAATTGAGGACTACCGCGATCGCTCACCCGCTTTCATGCCTGAGGATTTTTTTAACGGTGCTCTCTCGGCACATGGCGTTGTAAAAGACTTCTCTGGCGCAGCGATTCGCCATTTCAATGCTGACATTATCGCCTGTTGGTCGGAAGGCGTGGGCACCCTGAATGAGCTTTTTATCTTCGACGATGGTGAACAGCAAACGCGTATCTGGACCCTAACCCCCTCTGGTGATCAGACTTATATCGGCACGGCCGGTGACGTAATCGGCGCCGGATCGGCGCGATGGGAGGGTAATGCCATGTTCCTCGACTATACCCTCCGTATTGCACTGGAGGACAGCAGCATCGATGTTCACATTGATGATCGTATGTACCGCATCAGCGAAAATGTGGTCGTCAATGAATCCAAGATGCGAAAGTGGGGGTTCGGCGTAGGAGAAATAGTACTCACCCTCATCAAACATCCTGAGCAGCCCGCTGACTGTCCTACGTAGCGTCAAAAAGCGGCACCGATCGCAAAACCCCTCAGCTTCGCCCTCGCACCTCCCTATCAAGAGCATGACCAATGGTGATCACAAGTAAGTGCCGGTGCGCGCGGGTCATTGCATCCTGAGACTCATCGGACGCCAGGGCATCTCTGAGATTTATTAACTGAAGCAGCGCAACCCCTCTGGCGGAGGTGTCGTAATCAGACTCGCCGGACACTCCAGCAACAGCAACCAGCCTTTGCACGTACTCCATTTGCAGATTACGCCGAAAGCCATTCACTGCACCCTCCATGTCGGCTGAAAAAATGGCGGCGGTAAGGTCGTCAACCATCTCCTCTAAGGGATACGCATTACCGTAAAGCTCCGTATCGACAATACGCCTCAAGACAGTGGGATGAAGCAAGTGATCGAGCACGCGCTTTTGGCCACTCAGCACGGCCTGGTGAATCTTGGGGTCTTCAGTACCTCTTCCGTGCTCAAATCCACGCCTTTCGGGTGCCGTCGTACGCCACAGCGCACCATTCACATCGAAGGCATCTGGCGCAAAAAGATGCGCACTAAGTGCATCCATAGCCCTCTTTTGCTGACTCCGCTCGACGGGTCGCAAGGGTTCAGTATCCTCCGACTGGCCAACCACAGCACGATCCACATAAACGCCCCCCACCCATCGAGAGATCACGCCAGCACTAATGCCCCACAAGCGAACAATTAAGGCTGTGCCGTCTACGGTCTGTTGGTAAGACTGACCCTCGTCAGGAGTCCAATCGGCCATTTTATTCAACGTGGTCTGCATCAGCGCCATTTGCGACACCGCGTGACCGATCGAATCTGAGCTCAGATCATAAATGTTGACGCGAGGGTCCATGCCCGTACCTGGGCTACGCATGTCATCGGCGTCATTACCGAATGCCAAAGCATCCTCTGAAGATCTCGCTGCAATGGCAAGTAACCTCTCTCGCTCTGCATCTGAATCTTCAAGCGCTGGCGAGTACGCGTACTCAATATACCAATCGTCGTAAGGCCCGGGGGCGATGGTGTAAAACAGCGTCTGCTCATCGGCGCTAGGGGCATAGTTGACCGCGGGATAGTCCATCACTGACCCAGACAGAATCCCGCTTTCCATCACCTGCGGGTCCTGAATCTGCTCAAGATCCAGTATTTGGGTCGCTTTCATGTTGTGATTCATCCCCAGCGTATGGCCGATCTCATGCAGAATCAGGTAGTACATGCGATCACGAACCAGTTGCTCCTGAATCGAGGCGGACCCCACAGTCATATCGGCGGCCAGGTCTGCGAATACACTCCCCATCCCCAACACGTTCTCTACTGAACAAAGGTGTTGCGAGGGCCAGAGCATAGGACTGGTGGCGGGCGGTTTGGCTTGAATCAGCTCGCGAGCTAACGATGAGCGATTCAAAAATGAGAACTCGAGCATCACATCTGCGCCCAGCAACTGGCCAGTACGAGGGTTAGCAAAACTAGGCCCATAGCCACCAAAGGGCGGGTTAGGCGAAGAAGTCCAGCGCAGCACGTTGTAACGCAGATCCCCTGCATCCCACTCAGCATCATCAGGCTGAATTTTCACCGCGACCGCATTACTGAACCCAGCCTTTAAGAAAGCTTTATTCCATTCTAGGGCAGCTGACTCTATCAGTGGGCGCCACTCAACAGGGGTTGTGTTTTCAATCCACCAGGTAATCGGTTCAACCGGATCGGATATCGCGGCGTTGGGATCCTGCTTTACCAAATGCCACCGGTTAATGACATCACGATAAGGCGCTGCTTCATCGGAAGTCAGATCGGTTATTTGTTGATTGAATGACCCAAGCCTTGGGTCAGCGCGCCGCGGCAGATAGTCGTTATCTGGCATCTCTATGAGGCTGTGCAATGCTCTAATCGAAATATTGCGCGGGTCGGTCACCGCAGCCGAGCCGCCCACGAAGGGTTTGGGGTTGTAAAAAACGTACTCTACTTCGATATCGGTATTAAGCGGGTAGCTGCGAAGCGCGAGTATCTGACTCTTCTCGGCATTGAATTCCCCCACTTTGAATCCTGCCTTGGGGTCTGCGTCAGGATCTGGCGTGGGTGCGAGACGGGTAAACGCCTCGGACAAGAAGAGGCTGTCCGTATCCACCAACAGCTCGCCAGTTTCCTCATCCTCAGCAAGAATAGGCTGAACAGCGAGAACCGCTCTGGTGATATTGGCCTCTGATGCTCTGGAGATGGCGTTCTCTGGGTCAAAGTAGAAGGCGGTGTTTTCCCTGACGATGGCAACCTTATCGAATCGACGTTCTATGGTAAAAACAAAGCGGGGACCATATGCACCGCGGAAACTCCCTGCATCGACAACACCATCAGCCACATGCACAAAATAGATATATTCCTTTCGAAGCTGATTTTTCTTGAGCAATAATGTGGTTTTGCCTGTGTCACTGTCTCGGTAAAAAGTAAACAACCCCGCGACTTCGGTATCGCCGTCGATCAACTCGGCGATGGTCTTTTCTTCTTTGGCATCCTCGGAAGATTTCTTATCTTCACCATCCACCGCCGACCCAAAAGCCAATGACGACCACAGCACTGATGTGAGCATGGCGGTCAACCATCTAAATTGATGAGTCACTGCTGGTTCCCCTCTCGTTGAATGGTTTTACGACGCCGGCTACAGCGCCTTCCAACGCGCAAAAAACGGTCGGAAAGTGGGATCTACCCCTACCCAATCGCCCACAAACACTTCGTTAACGGGTTACGAACTGAGAAGCCCCAACCTTAAAGCGTATTGCTCGGAGTACTGTCCTCAGGCTTGTCTACATGCACCACTGGGGTGCGGCATTATAACGGTTGATGTCGCGCCAACAATCCCATCAAGGCGTTCGGCTCGTACTCACCGAGCGTTGTATCCCGATTTCACTACAGCCGACTTTAACGGCACGATTCCCGCTTTTAGCGCGGTGAGCGGCACATATGCTTGAGTTATTTGCTAGATACGTTCGATACCATTTGTGCTTCTGAGGTCTAACCCTACAACAAAGGCCTTCTGTGCTCCCTAAAAAAAGCATTGGAGATCAAAGTAAGCTGTTTTTGCAGGGCTCAAGAAACGAGCCCGGTCTGTCAGAAGCGGTACGTGACGCCCGCAATGACATCAGTTCGGGTCCCGCCGGCACCTATCTCCAGCATTACTCCCCAAGCCGGTGTCACTTGCCAATTGGCCCCGAGGAGTCCATTCCACGCATCGCTATTTTCCTCAACCAAACGGTAGCTCAATGTCGTGCTTTCACCAGGTTTCAATCCTGTATCAAAGGTAATGTCACCTGCCACCTCAACTTCTGCTTTGAGATAGGTTGCACCCAGAAAGAGCGATAAATCTCCAAAAGAATCGAGATCCACGTCGATGCCAAAACGAGGACTAATATTCAGTGCATCAACATCTGTATCCAGAAGATCGATGTCACTCACCGCGTAAACAATCGGCAGCACCACAAAGAACTGATCCCACCCCATAGCCAGAACCGTGCCGATCGACCAGTTGGTCCCATCATAGTTAGGCTTGGCCGTGGCGGAGAACTCACGCTCACACAGATCGGGCGCGCCCAGCTGTCGATCACACTGCTCTGGTAGCACATCGCTGCCGAGAACAGTTAGGGGAATCGTGGCACGCCCGTCGACACGTCCAATCGTCGCGAACACATTCATAAAGGGGAACAGCCACGCATCAAACTTCAGCTGAAGTGCTGTATTTCGCACAGAGGGATTTTGGAAATTTACCGCGTCAATGGGGCGATCCGCCTCGCCTTGCAAGCCTAAATTAAGGTCGCGGAGAATGAGATCCTGCTCAAAAGTAGCTGGCACGATACTGATGCCGAACGGGAGTGGTAACTCGAAGCCCAACTCCGTGACCTCCTGACCGAAGAAAGGCAGTGGATGATCCCAAACAACAGGCACGCCACCTTCGTCGACATTGGGTTCGCCCAATTCTCGGTCCTCAAGATGGGGTACCACCACGAACACATCGAGGTGATTTTCTGATTCTTCAAATTCATCCGCGATCGCGCAAGAGGTCATGCAGAAAAGAACAACCAGTAAATATCGGCACATACACAATCCCATTACCCCTATGCTAGGGGTTGTGACCAGCACACGATAATATCAGCATAATCAGATGCTCCTCATCACATCGATCAAGTAATTTGTTTTTGCCTAAGCTGTTTGAGGTTAAATCCGCGTTATTAGTTGGCGACGCATCCTTCACTCATGACAGACAACGATCTGCGGTAACGTTGCAAAAATATGAGCCTGATGAGCCGCCAGAAAAGTAGATGACCGCTTACCTGAGAAATAAGTGTCTGCGGACGCTGCCCCTGCTCTGACAGCACACCGAAAACTGCAGGCTTTACCACGGGGAAAAATTCACTCAGGCTAAAGGTTCACCTACTGGGAAAAGGCAATGACCATTCAAAATACTGTCAACGGTGTCGCCGACACTCCGTTGCTTGACGATGCCGCTTTGGCAGAACGTATTTTTAGGCACATTGATGACGGTACGACCGATCTCGGCGAACAGGTGTGGCGCGAACCCGTGTCACACTACCTGAGTGTCGAGCGCTTCAATGCTGAGTGTAAACTAATACGACAGCATCCAACGCCATTTTGCCCCTCTGCAGCGCTACCCGAAAACGGCAGCTACGTGGCTCGCATTGCAGCAGGCAATCCAATTGTTGCAGCGAGGGGAGAAGACGGCAGCGTCCGGGCCTTCATCAACGCTTGTCGACACCGAGGTATGCAGGTAGCAGCAGGTAACGGCTGCACAAGAGCCTTTTCGTGCCCTTACCACGGCTGGACCTACGGGCTCGATGGTTCCCTCAAAGGAATTCCAGGGCAGAGCGGCTTCCCAACTCTGAACCGAGACCAACACGGCCTCAAGGAAGTCTCTGCAACAGAGCGTGGCGGGATTATCTACGTGCAGCAAGAAGGAGACATGGACCCCGCGCTGCTGTCAGACGCACTGGATTATTTTTCAGGCGATCAAGCACTGTTTGATCAACAGGTACTCACTGATTGTGCTAACTGGAAGCTGCTCTATGAAACCTTGATGGAGGGCTACCACATCAAGTCCCTGCATCAAGAATCCTTTTACCCTTTCGGCTACGATAATCTCAATGTCATCGAGACTTTCGGGGCGCACTCGCGCGTGGTGTACCCCTTTAAGCGTATCGAGCAGGTACGTGGTACTGCGCCCGATAAACTTGACCTGACCGGCTTGGTGACGTCGGTTTTCATGCTGTTCCCCAACGCCAGTATCTCGGTGCTGTCTAAGCACAGTAATCTCGTCATTCTGGAGCCCATCTCACCCAGCCAGTCTCAATGGGTCATTTACAGTCTGATTAACACCGCCTCAGACAACGCCCCAATTACTGCCGAAGAGGCCCGACGAGACGCGGCTTTCGTCAACGACTCAGGTCAGGAAGAGGATCGCGCCGCGGCCACTGCGATTCAACAAGCATTGGCCAGTGGTGCCAACACCCACCTCACGTTCGGTCACTTTGAAAAAGCCATCGTGCACTTTCATCAGCATTTGGAGCGAGCATTGAATCTCCACTCCCGTCGCTAAAACAGTTTTTTGCAAATAAGAGGTAGGTGAAATGACACGTATAGCAGCGCCTGAAAAGCAGTTCATGGAGCGATGCGAACCTTTTTTAAAGCAAGCGGAAGCGTCCATGGGTTATCAACCTAACGATGTCCTGAGTTTGTGTCATTGGCCCGAGTTGCTGCACAGTCTGAGTGGCCTCGTCCATACCGTGCTTCAGACAGGTGACGTTGATCCCACTCTGAAGAGGCTAATTGGGATCATCAGCAGTCGAACACAGGGATGCACCTACTGCACCGCTCATTCAAGTTACGGTGCGAGTCAACTGGGCGTCGATGCAGAGAAAATCGCAGCGGTATTTGAGTTCGAAACCTCTGCACTGTTCACCGCCGCTGAGCGCGCTGTTCTGCGCGTCGCGTGGCATGGCGCGTTGCAGCCCAATGCGGTGACGGATAGGGATTTTGAGGCTTTAAAGACCCATTATTCAGACCGCGAGATTGTCGAAATCGTCGCCGTACTGTCGCTCTATGGTTTTTTGAACCGTTGGAACGGGACTCTCAATACCGAACTAGAGGCGCCGCCAGCCGCTTTTGTAACTTCAGTTGGGTAAAAAGGGCCTCTATCTCACCTGAAAACACTTACTCACAATGCGCTTCAAGGATCTCGCTGCAGAAGATCGAGATTGATGCGGGAGCATTATCCACCGTCACAGGCGATACTGACCCGCCCCGTCTCCGCGGGGATCAATCGCTAGCGATTAATTGCCGGGTCAACCAATCACTAGGCAGACGAGGCGGCGCTCCCCAAACCGAGGCCCTTAAGCGTGACTAATTGAGGGTAACCTGCCTTGGCTTTTTAACGCGAAGCACCGCATGTCTTTAGCAACAGCAAGAGTCCCGGCAGCAATCGCAAGTTCCCGCTGCACAACACTTACTGGACTCGCATTCACAATCGCATTTCTCTTTCATTTCCATTTTTATCTACTCCTGCGCTTACAATAACGGATTACCTATATCCAAACTCATGCTCAGACGGTTTAATTGCATCCGCGAGAGCCCTCAATTTTTCAGATACAGCAGTTCGATTAAGCGAATACAAGCGTTCTCGTCCCCGCTTTTCCATCTTGACCACTCCCTGTTGGGTTAGGGCTTTCAAATGTCTAGAGGTTACCGAGGCATCTACGCTACAACAGTCGCATAAACACATTGCGTTTTCTGGCGCACTGCAATTACACAGCTTATAAACAAGCGATAGTCGGTTGTATTCCCCAAGCGCTTTCAGCAGCTGGGCCAGATCATTTAGTTGAGACTCATCCATTAATTAATACTTGCACATATGCGCAATTATGTAAATATATTGCCATGGCTATGGCCGCTCTCGTCTCAGGAGTGGATCAGGTGCTCTCACCCATTAAGCATTGACCAATGCTCTTATGCATCCAGCTGCTGAATTCCTAATTAGCCCCTGTGAAGCCGGGGCTATCGCATTAGTCACGTGGCCTTTTTTTCCACATCCAGCTTCAGATGCATCTAAGTAGCGTCATCATGAGTAACACAGCCGAAGCAAGGGCCTTGACAGCACCATGAGAGTTGAGAAGTCGCCGCAGATATCTCTTTTCCAAATTCAGCTTTTAAGTGTGTCAGCAGGATCATCTGTATCAACAACAGGCGTTTACGGCCCCGTATCTAAATCTAGAGCTGTCTCAAGTCTAAGCAGTATTGAAAAACTTCAAACGATTCACAGACCGAGAAATTACCAATAGGGGGCACGGTACTGTCTATTGACTATATAAATGCGAATGATTATCATTTATATTGCTTGCTTGACCCTAGCTCATCTACGCCGTCCGAGCATGGTGGCACTGCCCCAAAGTAGTTCATCAGCAGGAAGGTAGGGCTGCTTCCTCTCAAGAAGTGATAGCAGGCCTTCATACCCCACTTTGGATTCATAAGTGTCCGGGTGGGGTTTTTTTAAACTCTTTGCGGCGAGACCCGGCCCGATGACTTTACTAAAAGCATCAGGCAAATTGAAAGCCTCTGAATCTGCTTGGGTTTGCTGAATTTTCAGCTAATTGATGCACTTTGATCGGGTTCATCCGTAAAGCTCTCACGAGGATGAAAACATATGTCTGAGATGGAAATGTGGAATCTACTGGCCGTATTTATGGTCGGAAATGCGACGTGGTTTCTAGCCTACATTGTGGCAATTTGGCTAGGTTTTAGAATGACAAACAACATCTATACCAGCGGAGACACTCCCATCGCGGGTAAAATATTGGTGAGCGTTTATTGCCTCACTGTGTCTATTTTTATGACGCTACTGACACTAAATACGAATGACCTATTCAGAGATATAGCCTCAGGGCTGCAGTCGGTTGGGGAAGCACAGGAACTGTCCACCACCGCTCAGAGCTTCATAACCGAAGCGGGAAGTGTACTTATAATTAATCCCATTCAGGCTGCCTTCATAGCTTCAATAATTATCATGCAGCTGCTACAGATATGGAGAAGGAAGCCTAGCTAGCTTCAGCGAGAAATAGTGATACACAAAGCGGGGGCCCTAAGCAGCCCCCTTTTTTCAAATTCAACTTTTAAGTGTGTCAGCAGAACCGTCTGTATTGACGACAGACGTTTACCCTCACTCGGGCTATGAATTTCGGGGTGGGCCACGAGTCATTTCGTGTTATTTTTTGTGTTAACTCTGTGGGTATGCCA
>CESO01011823.1_pt1 | contig 14754 bp, 11 predicted proteins | sample 356341 | NCBI WGS metagenome assembly CESO01 (sample SAMEA2621812, study PRJEB7988) | marine metagenome | biome: marine biome (ENVO:00000447); feature: deep chlorophyll maximum layer (ENVO:xxxxxxxx); material: "saline water (ENVO:00002010), including plankton (ENVO:xxxxxxxx)" | depth 35 m
AATCGCCGATTCAATCGCCTTTTTCTCGGTAATCCAGAGAGGCTCTATCGCAGTGTCACCGCCGATAACGAAGGGAGCACCTGGCTCCTGCGGCAGGCCATCGGTTTCAACCGCGATCTCGGTACCCGAGATAATGCGGTACACCGCCGCTTCAGTGATCTCTTCCGCTGGACCCAACAAAACCAGCTGCCGCATCGCGTTTTCTAGCTGACGCACATTGCCGGGCCAGGAATAATGTTTAAGCGCATGAGCCGCGGCCTCACTGAGCTCAACGGGAGCCTTGCCTTCCTCCTTCGCAATCTGAGCCAGAAAAACCTGCGCCAAAAGCAATACATCTTCAGACCGCTCCCGAACGGGAGGCATTCTTAGCGGAACAACGTGGAGTCGGTAGTAGAGATCCTCACGCAGCCTGCCCTCGCGCATCTCAAACAAGGGATCGCGGTTAGTGGATGCAATCATGCGAACGTCGGCTGCGATCTCCTGGGTCGCGCCGACCGGACGATACGTCCCGTGCTGGATCAACCTGAGCAGCGTCGATTGGGCCTCAAAGCTGAGGCTACAGACCTCATCAAGAAACAGTGAACCGCCCACGGCCTCCGCAACCAAACCGTTTCCCTGCCCATCTCCGAATAGCGCGCGCTCTAGCTGGTCCGCCGAAAGCGCTGCACAATCAACCACAACAAAGGGGCCTGGCGCGCGAGCGGACAGCTGATGAATCGCCCGAGCCGCAAGTTCCTTACCGGTACCACTTTCGCCCATGACGAATGCAGTCGCCAACGTGCCCGCCAGTGATTCTACGGTTTCAAAAACCGTCTGCATGGCCGGAGATTGGCCCTGTAGAGGCCCGAGTCGCTCGCGTTTTACCGAGAGGCTCTCGACCTGCTGGCTCAATGCCAGTTTGTCTGCGGCATTAAGCAGGGTGACTCTGAGTCGTGCTGCATCGAAGGGCTTGTTCAGAAAATCATCGGCGCCGTTCTCAATTGCCTGCTCGGCATAATCGGCGCCGTGGCCTGTCATCACAACGACCGCGGGACGCGGAGAAATACCCCGCACATCGTCCATCAGGTCGAGGCCATTGCCATCGGGCAACTCGATATCTAACAAAATAAGTTGCGGGCTCAGCTCAACCAACATCTCTCGGGCAGCCGCCAACGTTTCGACGGCTGTCACCTCTAGGCCACTGCCATCGAGGTAATGGGAGTAGATTACACAAAGGGTTGCACTGTCCTCAACGATGAGGGTCTTCACGCCAGTTCCGCCTCCTGCGGATACCAAGTAACGGGTGCCAAGACCTAGGTAAAGTCTCTGAAATCCGCCTGTCCTGTGATCAGACGGAGAGTACCAGTTTTTGATCGGTCTGGGCGTGTATCCAATAGAGCACAGCGGTCAGCAACAGCACCGCTCCCACCTGATGGGTGGCGGCCATTGGAATAGACACCTGCGTCAGCACCGTCCCGATTCCCAGTACCAGCTGGAAACTCAGCGCCAGTAACATTAATCCTGCGCCCCGGCGAACGCGGGTGTCGTCGCTGGCGCGAAGACTCTGCACACCGAGAAACAAAACCAGCAGTGCAACGGCATACGCCAACATCCTATGGTTGAAGTGAATGGTGGCAACCCCTTCAAAAGTCGCCTGCCATCCCTCGGCGTAATAACCCATGGGCACAAATGTCTCGCCCATCATCGGCCAGGTGGGATACGCAAACCCCGCATCAGTACCCGCCATAAACCCGCCGGATAAGATAAGCGTATAAACGCCCAGAACCAGCACCCACCCCGCGACATTCACCTCTTTCAATGCCGGCTGTAGGCCTGTGCGGACACGGAGCACCAGCCACGTCATCAGAGCATATATCGCCACGGCGACGCCTAAATGCGCTGTCAACCGGTATTGGGATACCGAGGGCCTGTCAACCAGACCACTCTTCACCATATACCAACCGAGAAGGCCCTGGGCCGCTCCCATAATGAGCAGCAGAATGAGCGTGGGCAGCAATTGCGGTGCAATCATTTTGCGTAGCGCAAAGATCACTAACGGCACGAAATACATCAAGCCAATCAAGCGTCCAAGCACCCTGTGTAGATACTCAAACCAGAAGATCTGTTTGAAGCCCGCCAGATCCATGCCTTGATTAATTTTTTGATACTCAGGATATTGCTGATAGGTGGCGAACGTCTCTAGCCACTGGGACTCGCTGAGAGGCGGAATCACTCCCATAATGGGTCGCCAGTCCACCATCGACAGACCTGATTCGGTTAGTCGGGTGACGCCTCCCAGTAAAATCATCCCCAGAATCGTGACGGCGCAGACCGCCAGCCATCCCGCTATCCAGCGCGCATTGTCTTGCGCGTCCCTTGTTGCTGTCGCCATGGTGCTTCCCCCCAGAGGATTCATTCTAACCAAATCCGCGCAAAGTATGTTTTCTGTCCTACACTGTGCGGCTCTCTGGAGGACCCTCATGCCTTATATCCGCCTCGACCAGATCGAGTTTAGTATCGGCACCCAGATACTGCTCGATAAGGTGAGTCTTACCCTCGATAAAGGCGAGCGGCTGGGGCTGCTCGGTCGAAATGGTGCGGGCAAGTCGACCCTAATGCGGATTCTTTCGGGAGAATTGGCGGCGGAAGATGGCGAGCGCTGGATTGATCCGAACATCAAGATTGCTCGGCTTGAGCAAGCACTCCCCGACAACCAAGACACAACCGTCTTTGATTATGTCGCAACAGGTCTGGCTGAGACCGGAGCCCTCCTCTCTCGCTATCACGCCCTCATCGCTGAAGGCTCAGAGAATGCGCTGACCGAAATGAGTCAGATTCAATCAGAGCTTGAGCACCTCGGAGGCTGGTCTATGGAGCAGCGGATCGCGAAAGTGCTCCAGCAACTGGAGCTTGCTGCAGACGAGCCCCTTTCCACGTTGTCAGGAGGCTGGCGACGGCGCGCCGCGCTAGCCCGTGCCCTCGTCATCGAGCCCGATGTGCTCCTGCTCGATGAGCCTACCAATCACCTTGATATTCCTTGTATCGACTGGCTCGAGCAACAGGTTGGCCAATTCGAGGGCGCTATCGTGTTGATTACACACGATCGCCGCTTTTTACAACGCGTCTGCAACCGTATTGGCGAATTGGACAGAGGGCATCTGACGCTGTGGCAGGCGGACTACGGGAAATTCCTGACCCTGCGAGAACAAAAGGCCGAGGTCGAGGCAAGAGCCGATGCGCTGTTCGATAAAAAGCTGGCGCAGGAAGAGACCTGGATCCGGCAGGGCATCAAGGCGCGCCGCACCCGCAACGAGGGCCGCGTCAGGGCGCTGAAAACAATGCGCAACGAACGTGCGCAGCGGCGTGTGGCACAAGGTAAGGGTCAATTTAAACTGGAAGAAGCCAACCGCTCGGGCCGTCGCGTGGCCGAGGCTCGAGACATCACCTTCGGCTATGACGACGAGAAGGTGGTGAAACATTTCTCTACCATTATCCAACGCGGTGACCGGGTGGGCATCGTTGGCAGCAATGGTGTTGGCAAAAGTACCGTCATCAAGCTGTTGTTGGGCGAGCTCACCCCCGATCAAGGCGATGTGCTGCTCGGAACACAACTGGAGATTGCTTACTCCGACCAACTGCGAGGCGAGCTCGACCCAAACAAGGATCTGATCGATAACATCTGTGGTGGACAGCAGTTCATTGAAATCAACGGTCAGCGCCGGCACGCTATTAGCTATCTGGGCGACTTCCTGTTCGCGCCTGATCGCATTCGAACTCCGGTAAAAGCGCTTTCTGGCGGCGAAATCAACCGCGCCATTTTGGCGAGATTGTTCACGCGCCCTGCCAATTTGCTGGTTCTAGATGAGCCCACTAATGACCTTGATATCGAAACACTGGAGTTACTCGAAGAGATCCTGCTGGAATTTAAAGGCACCATTATTTTGGTGAGCCACGACCGACACTTTCTCGACAAGGTCGTCACCAGTCTGCTGGTCATGAAAGGCAACAGCGAGATCGAAGAGCAGGCTGGAAGTTATGCTGACTGGGAGGCAAGGGGTGGCCAACTCACCCCAGCAACACCTGCTCTACCCGCGTCGGGCGCATCGCAACAAGCGCAAGCAGAGACGTTGCCTACTCAGGCCGAGCCCCTGCCGAATCATGCAGAGCTGACTCGCCCTAAGAAGCAAAAGCTCAGTTATCGAGAACAGCGGGAGCTCGACGGGTTGCCGGCTCATATTGAGGCGCTGGAGGCGCGCCACACAGCGCTACTCGCAGCGATTTCGGAAAAGGATTTCTATGAGCAGGCTCAGGAGCACATCTCTGAAGCGCTCACCGCGGTCACTGAGTCTGAGCGCGCGTTAGATGCAGCGCTTGAGCGCCTGATCGAGCTAGAGGGTTAAACCCCGCTCCCTGGACAATTGGGTCGGTTTCAACCGAGTGGGCCGCTCGGCGCCTAGAGCACCGAAGCGACCGCCTCGACCACGCGGCTCAGGTTATGGGCATTGAGCCCGGCGATGTTAATGCGAGAAGAATCCAGAATATAGACAGACTGCTGCTCTCTCAGGCGCTGCGCCTGTTCAACCGACAGCCCCAGAAACGAGAACATACCGTGCTCGGTGCCGATAAAATCAAAGTCGCGACCCGTCGCTGACGTCAACGCATCTCGGAAATCGCCCCTCAGCCCGTTAATCCGTTCACAGATTTGTGCCAGTTCGGCCTGCCATGCTGATTTTAACTCTGGCGAGGACAATACCCGACCCGCCAGCAATGCTCCGTGGGCGGGAGGCATGGAATAGACCCGCCGCGCTGCCGATATTGCCTGACTGGCCATCGCCTCCGCTGCGCGGGCGTCACCCCCAACGAACAGCACCGCACCCGCGCGCTCCCGGTAAAGGCCGATATTTTTAGAGGAAGACACCGCAATGATCATTTCGGGCACGCGCTCGAGTAACGCGCGTATGCCGGCCGCATCCTCGTCAAGACCGGCTCCCATACCCTGATAGGCAAAATCGACCATCGGTAACAGCCCTCGCTGGGCTATCAAATCGGCCAGCACACCCCACTGTTCCAGCGTGGGATCGACCCCACTGGGGTTGTGACAGCAACCATGAAGCAACACCACATCACCCGGCGAGGCAGCGTCGAGGTCCGCCAACATCGACGCAAAGTCCAGTCCCTTAAGCTCGGGTGAATAATATCGGTAGGTCTTAAAATGCAGTCCCACCGAACCCATGAGAGGAATATGAACCGGCCAGGTCGGGTCACTCACCCATACGGTTGCGTCTGGTGCAGCGGCGAAGAGTACTTCGGCGCCTAGTCTGACTGCCCCGCAGCCCCCGGGGGTTTGTACCGCCGAGCTGCGATCACCCAGCCTTGCCATGCCGGCCTCGCCCAGCACCAGCGCACGAATACCTGCCAGATAATCTGGATCCCCTTGGGGCGGCATATAAACCTTGGTTTGCTCCTCGCTGACCAGCGCCTGCTGCGCGTGCTGCACTGCCTCAAACACCGGACATAACCCGGTCTCATCCATGTAAACGCCCAATGTGAGATCCACCTTGTTCGGATTGGGATCGGCACGACAGGCCGCGGCCAGACCAAGAATGGAATCAGGCGGGAGCACAGGAAGGGAATCAAACATGGCGAAAACTCTGGAAATTGAAATCTGGCAGAGCGCAAGAGTATGCGCGACTACCCGAGGACGCCACAAGCCCTGTTATTCTGTGCACCGACCCATCAACGACCCCGAACGTCATGCCTCACCCTGAGCAACCCGATCACACCAACAGTGCGGACCCCTCGCCGACCACTGGTCAACGCGAGGACCCACCCACTGACACATCGCACCGTCGGGACGACCTCTTTGCCGCACCGCTATCGGATCCCGGGCTCTTCCGATTCAATGCTTCCGTGGCCTCGGTGTTCCCCGACATGATTAACCGCTCGGTGCCGGGCTATGCCACAGTTGTCGCCATGACGGGTGTATTGGCTGCGCAGCACGCGCGCCCAGGTTCCCATATTTATGATCTGGGATGTTCCTGGGGTGCCTCGCTACTCTCCGCAGCCCGAGAGCCCGCTTGCGATCGCTGTGAACTCATCGGTATTGATAACTCGCAAGCCATGCTCTCTGAAGCGCGCAGGCATTTGCAGCAGTTTCCGGAAGGAAACCGCATTGCCCTGCAGCAGGCTGACGTGATCGACGCCCCGCTGCAAAACGCCAGCGTCGTGATCATGAACTACACGCTTCAGTTCATTCCCGTCGCCGAACGAGAGCCCCTGCTCAGACGGATACGCGCCGCGATGGCGCCCGGCGATGTCATGATCCTCTCGGAAAAACTGACTCTGCCCGACCAGCACTTGAATGATTATTTGATCGCGCTGCACCACGACTTCAAGCGCCAGCAGGGCTATAGCGATCTAGAAATTGCGCAAAAACGGCAGGCGCTTGAAGACGTATTGGTACCGGAGACCCGGCAAGCCCATGTCGAGCGCCTGCAAAAAGTTGGCTTCAGCCGATGCGATATCTGGTTCCAGTGCCTGAACTTCGCCTCCTTAATCGCCATCGCATGATCCTTCCTCCCGAACTCGCCGCGGATTGGGACGCGCTGAGCAGACGCTGGACCACCGGGCCTTTGCATGAGTGGCTCAACATGCTCCCAGAACAGTTCATCTCTGGCCTAGCACCCGAACGCTACGGCGATCTGCCACGGTGGCGCACGGCACTCGCCAGCCTGCCATCGCTCCCGGCGGGAACCGTGCAACTGAATACCCCACGTGTGGGGCTGTCGGGCTACGCGCCTGATACGACCCTACAGGCACTGGAGACGGCACTGATGGGACTTCACCCCTGGCGCAAGGGCCCCTTTGAACTGTTTGGCCTGCACATTGATACCGAATGGCGGTCTGACTGGAAGTGGGATCGGCTGGCCGGCGCGCTCGAGCCCCTTGACGGTAAGCGCGTGCTCGACGTCGGCTGCGGGAACGGTTACCACTGCTGGCGTCTGCTCGGTGCCGGCGCGGCGGAAGTCATTGGCATTGATCCGACACCGCTGTTCATTCTGCAGTTCAAGGCACTTCAGCATTATCTGCAGCAACCGGGCATTCATGTATTACCCATGGCTTTGGAGTCGATGCCTGAGCAATTGCCTGCCTTCGATACCGTATTATCAATGGGTGTGCTGTATCACCGCCGCGACCCCCTGGCACACCTCGATAGCCTTAAGCACAAGCTGGTACCCGGGGGGCAACTGGTTTTGGAAACCCTGGTCATTGAAGGAGACGATCAGGCCCTCCTTGTGCCCGATGGCCGTTACGCCCGCATGGGTAACGTGTGGCAGTTGCCAAGCGCAGGATTGGTCAGAAACTGGCTAGCCGACATCGGATTCGCTGAACCGCGCATTATCGATGTTGGCGTCACCTCGTTAGAGGAACAGCGCCGCACGGCGTGGATGACGTTTCACTCGCTGGAACAGTTTTTGAATCCGGCTGACCACAGCCTCACTGCAGAGGGCCTTCCTGCGCCCCGCCGGGCCTTGCTGGTAGCGCAGCGCCCTGGGTAGTAGTCGATCAGTCCTGATTTACGGTGATACTGAGTATTGGAGCCCTTGGCGAGCCTCAGTCGTCGCTCTGGGAGGGCGCTGCCGGTTGCGGCGTCAACGGGAAGGCTGCAATTTTGGCGCTGCCACCCTCTGAAATCCGGGCCGCACCCTCTTTATCCACTTCGTCAATGCGGACAATCGACTGCAGGGGAATATAGCTGCGCTTCACACCGGAGAACTCGTTTTTGAGCTTCTCTTCGCCGGGGTCAACGAGAATCTGCGAGCGCTCACCGAACACCAGCTCTTCGATCTCGACAAAGCCCCACATATCGCTTTGGTAGATCTGGCGCGCGAAGACCTCGTAGACCTGTCCTCCATTATGAAATATGACTTTGTAAAGGGGCTGAGACGACATACTGGCTCCCGGTAAACCGAGGTGGTGCGGCAAAAAGGGGCGGAATGGTAACACTTTGCGCACAAACCTCCACCATCTGACAAAAATTTCGCCGCTCAGGCGCTATACTCCGCGCCCACAGCGCTTTTACGGCAACCCAGACAGTAAAAACGAATGAGTCATTCAGGCAACAAAAAGCTATTTGTCGAGACACACGGCTGTCAGATGAACGAATACGACTCGGCGCGTATGGCTGATCTGCTGGGTGCCAGCCATGGGCTCGAGCAGACCGACTCGGCCGATGAGGCTGACGTGTTGCTCCTGAATACCTGTTCAATCCGCGAAAAAGCACAGGAAAAGGTTTTTCACCAATTAGGCCGCTGGAAGCATCTGAAAAAGGAAAAGCCGGACCTGATCATTGGTGTCGGCGGTTGCGTCGCGAGTCAAGAAGGGGCCGAGATTGGAAAGCGTGCGCCCTATGTCGATTTGATCTTTGGCCCGCAAACACTCCATCGACTGCCGGAAATGATAGAGAATCGGCGCCGCGGCGAAACCCTCGTAGTCGATGTCAGTTTTCCCGAGATCGAAAAATTTGATCGCCTTCCTGAACCGAGTGTCGAGGGACCGACTGCTTTCGTATCGATCATGGAAGGCTGCAGCAAGTACTGTACGTTTTGCGTGGTGCCTTACACCCGCGGTGAAGAGGTCTCTCGGCCGGTCGATGACGTGATCGCAGAGGTAGCGGGGCTGGCCGACCGCGGTGTCAAAGAGGTCAATTTGCTCGGACAGAATGTGAATGCTTACCGCGGACAGAACCACCTCGACGAAGTCGTCGACTTCGCCGAGCTACTGCACCTGGTGAATTTAGTGCCGGGTATAGAGCGCATTCGTTACACCACCTCGCACCCGGTCGAGTTCACCGACGCTATTGTTGCCTGCTATGCGGAAATTCCGGCTCTGGTTGACCATTTACACCTGCCCGTGCAGAGCGGCTCCGATCGCGTGCTGATGGCCATGAAACGTGGTCACACCGCGCTGGAATACAAATCCATCATCCGTGCGCTGCGCAAGCTCCGACCCAATATTTCACTGTCCTCCGATTTCATCATCGGCTTTCCCGGTGAAACCGAAGCCGACTTCGCCGCCACGATGAAACTAATTGAAGAGATTGGTTTCGATACGTCTTTCAGCTTCATTTACAGCGCCCGGCCAGGCACGCCCGCGGCCGAACTTCGCGATGAGGTCCCGGAGGAAATCAAAAAGCAGCGGCTGCATATTCTGCAGGCGCGCATCGCACAGCAGGCGCAGCAGATTGCCGAATCGATGGTCGGGACCACCCAGAGAATATTGGTCACCGGCTATGCAAAAAGGGACCCGGGACAGCTGTCGGGCCGCACCGAGAATAACCGCGTGGTGAACTTCCCCTCGCAGAATACGGCGCTCATTGGGCACTTCGCAGATGTTGAGATCTTGGCCGCCTACACCAACTCGCTTTTGGGTCGCCTGAGCGAGGTGCCTTAATCCCTGACTCGGGAGTTGACTCAGCCCGCAAGGCGAGTATCTTTTCCTTCCCAAGATGAAAGAGGCGGCGTGAAAACCGTTGGACACAGAGCAATCGGCGCCCGAGGCCAACCCCTCAGGTATGGCCTCACACATCACACTCTCACTCGAACCAAACGATGCGCGCAATCTGGCGGCCCTCTGCGGACAGCTGGACGGTCATCTGCGTCAGATTGAAAAGCGTCTGGATATCACAATTGATAACCGCAGTAATCATTTCGAACTGCGCGGCGCTCATGAGAGGTGTCAAATGGCCGCCTCCCTCTTGTCCTCGCTCTATACCGACATAGAAAACGGCGCGCAATTGAGTCCGGAGAGTATTCATCTGCGACTTCAGGAGGCGGATCTGGAGATGCTGACTGAGCGCCAGGGAACAGATCTCGACGCCGACACCATCGGCCTGATTCGCACCAAGCGACTCTCGGTGAGACCGCGCGGGCTCAATCAGCGCCAGTACGTGTCGGCCATCGGTACCCATGACATCAATTTTGGTATGGGTCCCGCTGGTACTGGAAAAACCTATCTCGCTGTCGCCTGTGCGGTACGCGCGCTGCTTAACGAACAGGTAAAACGCATCCTGCTGGTGCGTCCCGCAGTAGAAGCCGGCGAACGCCTGGGGTTCCTACCCGGTGACCTGTCCCAGAAAGTCGACCCTTATCTCAGACCGCTGTATGACGCGCTATACGAAATGCTGGGCTTCGAGACGGTCAATAAGTATATCGAGCGCCATATTATCGAGGTCGCGCCCCTGGCCTTTATGCGCGGCCGCACCCTCAATCATGCCTTCATCATTCTGGATGAGGCGCAGAACACGACGAAGGAGCAAATGAAAATGTTCCTGACGCGAATTGGTTTCGGGTCCACTGCGGTGGTCACAGGCGATACCAGTCAGATTGATCTTCCCAAAGGGACCCAAAGTGGTCTGACCCATGCCGCGACGGTACTCGAAGACGTGGACGGTATTACCTTTACCCGGTTTGGTAACAAAGACGTGGTCCGGCACCCGCTCGTGCAGCGAGTCGTCAGCGCGTACGACGCCTACGAACAGCGCAGTGTCTCACCCCGAAACGAGGGTCCTCCGTGAACCTCCTGTTATCCGTTGACCGCTCCACGCATCTCCCCTCGCCCACTGATGACGAGATTCGATCTTGGGTGAGCCATGCGCTGGCACAAACGGAGCGGTTATCGGACGATATTCCCGAATTATCGGTTCGCATCACAGACAACGATGAAGCGGCACACTTTAATCAAACCTATCGGGCTCAATCGGGTCCCACCAACGTACTGTCCTTCGCCGCAGATTTGCCTCCCGAGGCCGACTGCGGCCTGCTAGGCGATCTGGTGATCTGCGCGCCGCTGGTGCAGAAAGAGGCCGCTCAACAACAGAAATCTGAGCAAGCGCACTGGGCACACCTTGTGATCCATGGCGTCTTGCATTTGCTGGGACACGACCATCAAATCCCCGCCGAAGCGGCGCAAATGGAATTATTGGAAATTGATTTACTCAGCCGCCTTGGCTTCCCCAACCCCTATGAAACTGAACAGCCCCCGGAGGGCGTAAGATCGTGAATGATGATCGTAAGCTGGAATCGGAAGAGCGATCCTGGCTGGACCGCCTGGCGCATTTCATCAGCGGAGAACCCCAGAACAAGTCTGACCTCGAAGGCGTATTGTCGCTGGCAGAGGAGCACGAGATCATCGACGAGGACGCTCGCAAAATCATGGAGGGCGCTTTATTGGTGACCGACATGCAGGTGCGGGACATCATGATTCCCCGCGCTCAGATGGTGGTGATTGACTCGGACCAGCCGCTTCAGGATGCACTCCCCCAGATCATACGGGCCGGCCACTCTCGCTATCCGGTCATTGGCGACGGCATTGATGATGTCATCGGCATTCTGCTGGCCAAGGACCTCCTGCCACTGATTCAAACTGACAGGGAGGTCCCGCGCATCACCGAGTTGATGCGGCCGGTGATTGCCGTCCCGGAGAGTAAGCGACTGAATGTATTGCTGAGGGAGTTTCGGCAAAACCGCAACCATATGGCGATCGTCATTGACGAGTATGGAGGTATCGCTGGCCTCATCACCATCGAAGACGTGCTCGAAGAAATCGTCGGCGAAATTGAAGATGAAACCGATGTTGAAGAGGGTCAACTAATCCGCCCGGTTAATGACACTTCCTTCATAGTGGAAGCACTCACGCCGATTGAAGATTTCAATGAATTCTTTAGTACAACCTTTAGCGACGAAGAATTCGACACGATTGGCGGCTTAGTGATCAACGCCTTTGGACAGCTCCCAACCCGCAATCAATCGATCCGTCTCGATCAGTTCGATTTCAAGGTGATTCATGCTGACGAGCGAAGGCTGACCCGGTTACGTGTCACGACCGGCGACGTACCCGACCCATCAGATTAATGCTCCGTCGTAGCCCCCACTGGAGCCTTGCTCTCATAGCGGGCCTCGTTTTTCCATTGGGACTGGCGCCCTTCGATTTCTGGCCCATTATTCCGCTAAGCGCCGGCCTACTTTACGCCTTACTGAGCCAGTCCGGCAGAACCACTCCAGTGCGCATTGGCTTGGCCTATGGCGCCGGCTTTTTCGGTGCGGGCGTGTCTTGGGTCTATGTCAGCATCCACGTTTATGGCAATACCCCCGTTTGGTTGGCCATTAGCCTGACCACCCTATTCTGTGGGGGCCTGGCACTTCTCTTTGCCGCACAAGCCCGTCTTTTCGCGCGTCTCGCCAGCAAACATGCCGCCTGGAAAATCGCCCAGTTTGCCTCGCTGTGGGTATTATTTGAGTGGCTGAGGAGTTGGCTGCTGACGGGCTTTCCCTGGGCCTATGCCGGTTACGGCGCGCTGGACTCGCCCCTTGCAGGCTGGATTCCTATCGTCGGGGTTTACGGGTGCTCATGGTTACTGGTGTTACTCGGCTGCCTCTGGGTCGAGGCGCTTCGTCAGCCGCGAATTCTCTCTCGGTGGGCCATCGCTGCCGTGGGAACCGGCCTCGTGACCGCGTCCGGCGCGCTGTGGGAGGGCATCACTTGGACCACAGCACAGGGCGAGGCATTGACTGTCGCGGTGGTCCAACCCAACGTGCCACTCAAAGAGAAATGGGATCCCCGGCAACGCCCGCATATTCTGGCTGAGTTCAGTGAACTAACAACAGGGTTGCATCAAAATTATGACCTGGTGGTTTGGCCCGAATCGGCATTGCCGGGTTATCGGGATAGGCTCCGCGCCGTCATGGACCCCATTGACCAGCAGGCAGAGATGACTGGCAGCACGCTCATCACAGGAATACCCACCCGTGATTCGACGGGACGTTACAACAGTATCGTTGCGCTGGGTGCGGGATCCGGCACCTATCACAAACAAAAACTGGTCCCCTTTGGCGAATACGTTCCCCTAGAGCGCTGGCTCCGCGGCCTGATTGCTTTTTTTGATTTACCCATGTCACAGTTTAGTGCGGGACCTGCCAATCAACGTCCTCTCATGGCGGGTGACGTCAGCATAGCTCCCTTCATTTGCTACGAGGTGGTCTACCCGGATTTCGTTCAGCGCTATGGTTCGACCGCCGCCTTACTGGTCACCATAAGCAACGACACTTGGTTTGGTAAGAGTGTGGGCCCCTGGCAGCACTTTCAAATGGCTCGCTACCGCGCGGTAGAACTGGAACGTGACCTGATCCGGGGCACCAATGATGGTGTGAGCGCACTGATCAGTGCCGAGGGGTTGATCACGTCGAGCGCTGAACAGTTCAGAGAAGCCGTCATCACGGGTAACGTGCAGCCTCGTACCGGGCAGACCCCTTTCGCACTGACCGGCAGTTTACCGGTGTGGGTTTTCTCACTGATCATGCTGGTATTGGGCCGAGATCGGGCGTAATACTGGTAAACTCTGCGCGGCCCAAGTCACCGATTGCTGCACACCTGCTGCGGCACGACGACACAAGCAAGGCACCTCAATACGACTGATACCGAGGAACGATGAGCCAGGAATATACACCGCAGACTTTGGAGCTGGCGCTTCAGGCTCAATGGGCCGATACGGGCCGCTTTGCCGTGCAGCCGGACACTGCGCGGGAGAAGTTTTACTGTCTCGCAATGTTCCCCTATCCCAGCGGCAAGCTTCACATGGGCCATGTCCGCAACTACACGATTGCGGACGTGATTGCGCGTTACCAGCGCATGCAAGGAAAAAACGTCCTCCAGCCAATGGGTTGGGATGCGTTTGGGCTACCGGCGGAGAATGCCGCCATTGCCAACAATGTTCCTCCGGCTGAGTGGACCCGAGAAAATATTGCTCATATGCGCGCGCAGTTACAACGCCTGGGCTACGCGTACGACTGGGATCGGGAAATCGCAACCTGTGACCCTCAGTACTATCAGTGGGAACAGTGGTTTTTTACGCAGCTTTACGAAAAGGGTCTGGTCTACAAAAAGATGGCCACCGTCAACTGGGACCCCGTGGATCAGACGGTATTGGCAAACGAGCAGGTCATTGACGGGCGTGGCTGGCGTTCCGGCGCGCTGGTTGAGCGCCGCGAGATACCCCAGTGGTTTATTAGCATTACATCGTATGCGGAAGAACTGCTGGACGGTCTGGACACGCTTGATGGCTGGCCTGAAGCCGTGCGGACCATGCAACGTAATTGGATCGGCAAAAGCCAAGGCGTGGAACTGGCTTTTGGTCTGGAAACGCCCATTGCCGATCTCGATAAAATTGAGGTCTTTACCACGCGGCCGGACACCCTTCATGGCGTAACCTATATTAGCCTTGCGGCGGAGCACCCGATTACCCTAGCACTGGCCGAGAAGCATCCCCCGCTCGAGCATTTTATCGACACCTGCAAGCAGACATCCGTTGCCGAGGCAGATATGGCACAAGCTGAAAAGCTGGGGATGGATACCGGGCTGCGCGCGAGGCACCCGCTTAGCGGTGAGGCAATACCGGTATGGGTCGCCAACTACGTGCTGATGGATTACGGTTCGGGCGCCGTCATGGCCGTACCCGCTCATGATGAAAGAGATTGGGAATTTGCTCGTAAATACGACCTCCCGCTGAAAACGGTGATCTGCGATCACGAAGGCAATCCGGCCGATACCCAGTCAGGGGCCTACACTGAGAAAGGCCCGCTCACGGCGTCGCCCGGTTTCGACGGTTGTAGCTTTGAGGAGGCTTTCGAGGGTATTGCTGCCCACCTTGAAGAGACAGGAATGGGCCGCACTACGACCCAGTTTCGACTGCGCGATTGGGGGGTCTCACGCCAACGCTAC
>CESO01021747.1_pt1 | contig 14679 bp, 11 predicted proteins | sample 356341 | NCBI WGS metagenome assembly CESO01 (sample SAMEA2621812, study PRJEB7988) | marine metagenome | biome: marine biome (ENVO:00000447); feature: deep chlorophyll maximum layer (ENVO:xxxxxxxx); material: "saline water (ENVO:00002010), including plankton (ENVO:xxxxxxxx)" | depth 35 m
GTATTCGTGAACAGGGCAGCCATCAGGAGCTGCTAGCTGCCGAGGGGGCCTACAGAGACCTCTACAGGCGTCATTTTGCTGATCCTGCCTGAGATCTTCCTCAAATAGCCCCTTAAAGCGGTTGATCGACATGCTGCAAAGATGCAGGTGTGGTGTATGTTGTAATGAGGCGTTGATTTCAAGGGAAGTCCCGTCGTGCCCTTCTGGCACCTGTAGATCACCATCGCCTTGCTTTACAGGCGAAATTCGAGGAGTGTTCCAATGAGATTGAATCGTCTTATGCTGGCATTGCCACTGGCTCTCACCGCCGTGATGGCTTCAGCCGATGTCATTGACTCCAACCTTCAGGAGCAGATGGATCAGGCCGGGCCAAAGGGCACCGTCAGAGCATTGGTGTTCCTCAATCAACAGGTTGACATCCAATCGCTCTCCGCGGCCATTAGCGAACAGCGACTTGGACGAACGCTTCGTCATCAGATGGTCGTGGACAGTCTGCAGGACATGGCGCGCATGACCCAGCCGGATCTTCAGCTCGACATCGATGCCATGGAACAGTCGGGTCTGGTCGACGCCTCCAGATCATTCTGGATCGCCAATCTCGTCTGGATCGAAGCCAGGCCTGAAGCAATCGACATTCTGAGTCAGCGTCAGGATGTCGGTCATATCTACCTCGATTATCCCATCGAACTGATTCAGCCCGAGACGATCGGTCCTGCCGAACCTCCTCGAGAAAATGCTCGTGGCGCCAACCCGACAAGTGGCCTGCTGGCGATCAATGCCGACGACGCATGGGCCATGGGCTACGACGGTGACGGCATTCTGGTTGCAACACTCGATACTGGTGTGGATGGATCCCATCCGTCGCTGCAGAGTCGCTGGGCCGGTAATCATCCAAGCTACTCGGGCCATCCAGAATGGGCCTATCGCGATCCCTACAACGGCAACCACGGGAATCCGGTCGATTCCGGTTATCACGGGACACATGTCACCGGGACCGTATGCGGTGGACTGCCCGGTGAAGTCATCGGTGTCGCTCCTGGAGCCATGTGGATGGCTTCACGTGGCATCGACGAGGGCGGTATTCCCCAGACGGTTCTGAACGCCATCGATGCATTCGAGTGGATGGCTGATCCCGATGGAATCGCATTCACCTCATGGGATGTTCCCTACGTCTGCTCCAATTCATGGGGAGTCACCTCCTCCATGGGATACCCGGACTGTGACCAGACCTTCTGGTCCTACATCGACGCTCTGGAAGCAGCGGGATGTCTCGTGATGTTCTCAGCGGGCAACGAAGGTACCTCCGGGCTCCGAAGGCCTGGTGATCGTGCCATCAGCGACTACCAGAACATGGCGGTGGCCGCGGTCGATCCCGCCACCAGCGCATGGGATATCGCCAGCTTCTCATCAAGAGGTCCGACCTTCTGCACGTCCGATGGATTGGTTGCCATCAAGCCCGATATCGCAGCGCCTGGTGTCAACACCTATTCGGCGTCTCCCGGCGGCAGCTATTCCAATCTCAGTGGCACATCCATGGCATCGCCACATGTCAATGGTGCCGCGGCTCTGGGTTTTCAGGCCAATCCCGACCTCGAAGTCGAGGCCATGAAGCAGATCATCTACGGAACGGCGACGGACCTTGGTTCGGCTGGCAAGGACAACGACTACGGCTACGGCATGATCGACTGCGTCAGGATCATCGAGGCCGCACTCGAGACGGTCAGTCTCAGCTGGGGCTATCCCGACGGTCGCCCTGTATGGCTCGAGCCCTCGGGCGGTGCCGAGATCATGATCAATGTCAGTGGAAACGACGTATCACCGGATCCCGCGACCGCAACGCTCCACATCGTTGCCTCCGGTGGAACAGTCGATGTTCCCATGCAGCATGAAGGTGGCGATGTCTACCGGGCTGTGTTCCCAGAGCTTGAATGTGGCCTCACGGTCAACTACTTCTTCTCGATCGAGTCCACTGAGGGTGATGTCTCGTACAGCCCGTTCAGTGCTCCCGATACGACATGGTCCGCCGAGGCCTGGTCGGGCAGTGTCGAGAGTTTCTCCGATGGATTCGACTCCGATCAGGGCTGGACCGTCCAGTCCGATGCGACCACGGGTGCGTGGGCTCGCGTGATTCCGGGCAATGGTGGAGCACGATGTGATCCCGCCTCCGGTTCCGATGATTCGGCCAGTTGCTTCGTCACCGGAAACGGTGTCGACGAGGACATCGATGGTGGTTCGACGATCCTGACCTCTCCTGCACTGGATGCCAGCGATGAACGTTCAGTCATCGAGTACGACTTCTGGTACAGCAACGGTGGAAACTGCGGGGGTGCGGCTCCGGAAAGCGACATCATGATCGTTGAGATCTCCGATGACGATGGCAGCACCTGGTACGAGCTCGACACGGTCGGTCCCGCCGGTGATGAAGTCAATGGTGGCTGGATCAGTCGGTCCTATCCAGTTGACGAGCTCGCCAACATCCAGCCCAGCAGCCAACTGAGAATTCGATTCGATGTCGGAGACCTCGGAGAAGGTTCGGTCGTGGAAGCAGGCGTAGACGCGATCAGTATCGGCTACAAGTACTGCAATGGTGACGACCCATGCCCGGGCGATTTCGATGAGAGCGGCGACTACACGGTCAACGACATCCTCTTCATGATCGCTGCGTGGGGCACGCCCGATGGGGATGTTGATGGCGATGGCGTGACCGCGGTCGAGGACATCCTGTACATCCTCAGCGTCTTCGGTGACGCTTGCTGATAGACAGCCTCAATCCTGAACAATGATTCGGAGCCCCTCGCGGGGCTCCGATCTTTTTTGAGGGGTCTGCTGGTACAGTCATTCAATGGCACTTCTCAGCAGTCTGATCATCGTCCTGTGTTCTTCTCTTTCACCGAAGGTCCATTCGGTATGCGACATCTCGCAGCAGTTCTCGTTCTACATGGACGGCCGTTTCCATCGGCAGTATCTGAAGATGGATGCCCGGGATGTCAGGAACTGGGGATCGCTGTCGGAGCTTGATCTGTCCAATGTGAATCTGCTGGTTCTCACCGGGGGGGATTCACGCATTCCCTACTCCTCCCTCGCCATCGAGAAGATCGATGCGTTCATGCATTCTGGGGGGACCGTGCTGGTCATGGCCGACGGAATCAAGGGTGATGTGCCGGTGTCGAACCTGCTCGATGGTCATGACATCGCCTTGACTGACCAGCCAGTGGAATCGCCTTTGGCTGGAAGGGTGGATCTGTCCGGCAGTGAGATCGTATTCAGGGGGGGCTCGTCTTTGAAGCCGGGTGAACTCTGGCAGCCACTGATAGTCGATGCCGGTGGGCGAGCAGTTCTTGCGGAACGTGCCGTCGGAAACGGCACGTTGCTGGTTGGTAGCAGAGGATTGTTCGGGCACAAGCCGGATGCCTCGGACCCGATCAACGACGAGTGGGTCGGTCCACTGCTTCTTTCACGAGCCGTGAAAAAGGCCGTCGATCCCGAGCGTCCTCATAGAAGGACTTGGGCGGAAGACAGTCGAATGGCCGGACCCTTGAAGCTCGAATTCCATGATGGAACCGAGCAGTTCGCCGATGGCATCCTTGAAGTCTACGAAGAGGTGCGTCCCCATCTTCTGGCCATCACGGGTGTCGAACCCTCCCCCGGAATGATTCAGCGAATGCTCATCCTTCCAACTGGCGGCGGTGGATTTTCGAGTGGTGTCTGCATCGCCATCGGAGCCTGGTGGGGTGGATTTCCCGAGAAGCGATATCCAATGGTCGAGCTGATCTCCCATGAAGCGGGGCATTCATGGGTACTGCCTCATCCCGAGCCACTCTGGAACGAACCGATTGCAACCTGGTTGGGCATAGAGGTCGGCAGGCGATTGGGCATGCCCGCGGCGCAGCAGACTCTTGATCGTCAGATACGAAAGGCCAGAAAGCTTGACCCTGAATTGAAGAAGCTGAACCCGATGGATGCCCGGGCTGCTCGTGATCTTGTCTGGGGCAAGTCATATCACGTGTTCGAGGAACTGGAGCGTCTGCACGGGCCCGGTGCCATGGCCAGGTACTTCAAGGCGAAACGCCAATACATCTCCCCTGACAGACCCGGCTACACGATGGACGACTGTGTCGCCGTCTGGAGCCTGGCCCTCGATCAGGATCTCTTTCCATGGTTTCAGGGCCTTGCATTCGATGTTGACCGATCAAGAACGGAATTGCAGGCACCCTGAGCAACAGGCCCGTCTTGTTGTGGTATCGTTCCGGCCCCATACAGGCGATTATCCATGCTCCATACAGCGGACCCGAATCTCAGAAACGTAGCCATTATTGCGCATGTCGACCATGGGAAGACGACGCTCGTCGATTCCCTGCTCGCCTTCTGCGGCTCGATGCAACTGGATCGTTCCGAAGCCGATTGCGTTCTTGATTCGGATCCGCTCGAAAAGGAGCGTGGAATCACGATCACCTCGAAGAACTGCGCGGTCACCTATCGACCTCGATCCGGAGAACACTCCGACAAGACCTGCCGGATCAACATCATCGACACGCCTGGTCACGCCGACTTCGGTGGAGAGGTCGAGCGAGTTCTCAAGATGGCCGATGGTGTCCTTCTTCTGGTCGATGCCTTCGAAGGTCCGATGCCGCAGACCCGCTTCGTGATGGGCAAGGCGCTTGAGCTGGATCATCCCATCATCGTCGTCATCAACAAATGCGATCGTCCAAACGCAAGACCGGATGGCGTCATCAATGAAGTGTTCGATCTGCTGGTCGCTCTGGGAGCCAGTGACGAGCGACTCGACTTCCCCGTGATATACGCCTCTGGCCGTGATGGCTGGACATCCACAGAAGAAGGCATTCACGAAGGTGACATGCAGCCACTGCTGGATGCCGTCATGACCCATCTCCCATCCCCGGTGGGGTATGCGGATGTGCCGCTGCAGATGCTCATCGCCAGCCAGGACTATTCGCCCTACTCGGGGCAGATCGCCATTGGTCGAATCTATGCCGGTGCCTTGTCCGCCGGCCAGGCGGTGATGGTGTGTCACGAAAACGAGAATCGGATGGCACGGGCACAGAAGATCTATCGCTTCAAGGACCTGGGCAAGGTCCCGGCCGAACTGGTGTCCGTCGGAGACCTGTGTGCCGTCGAGGGCATCGGTGACTTCGAGATCGGCGATACCATCGCCTGTCCGGAGCAGCCAAATCCAATTGCGCGCATCGCCGTGGATGAGCCGACTCTCCACATGCTCTTCAGAATCAACGATTCGCCCAATGCGGGCCGTTCCGGCCAGTTTGTGACGTCCAGGCAGATCTCCGATCGTCTCGACCGCGAGTTGCGAAGCAACCTTGCCCTCAGAGTCGAGCAAGGTGATTCGGCCGACGAGTTCAAGGTGGCCGGCCGGGGGCTTCTCCATCTGGGGATTCTTCTGGAGAACATGAGACGAGAAGGCTATGAGCTGACAGTCGGACGTCCGCAGGTCATCGAGAAGGAGATCGACGGCGTCAAATGCGAGCCCATCGAGCTCTTGACCCTGGATGTCGATCAGGACCACGTCGGTCCCGCCATGGAACTGCTGGGTACGCGAGGTGGTGAAGTCCAGTCTCTCGAGCAGCGCGACGATCGGATGCACGTTGAATGTGAAATTCCCGCCAGGGGTCTCATCGGTCTCAGGAGCCACATGCTCACGGCCACTGGTGGGGAGGCGGTGATGTACCACTGCTTCCAGAAGTATGCACCCGTTCGAACGACGACCTACAGAAGAAGCAACGGAGTCATGGTCGCCACGGCCAATGGTCAGGCGGCCACCTACGCAATGGTCAACCTCTCCCAGAGAGGGATTCTTTTCGTCGAGCCCCAGGATGTCGTCTATGCCGGTCAGATCGTCGGCGAGAACGCCCGGGACAACGATCTTGGTGTGAATGTCGTGAAGGGCAAGGCGTTCTCGAACGTCCGTGAGTCCAACAAGGAAGCCACCGTGGTTCTCAAGGCATCGAGGGACATCACTCTCGAATCCTCACTCGAGTACATCCAGGATGACGAGCTGGTCGAAATCACGCCTGATTCCATACGTCTTCGCAAGAAGGTCCTCGATGAGAGCAAGCGCAAGCAGCTCTCGCGGAAGCAGAAGGCGGCGGCGGCCAATCAGGATTGATGAACTGCCTGCCTGATTCCTCCGATGAGGAAGTCTTCCATGCCCATCCAAATCAAATTTGCCCACGACAACGATTCGTTCGCCTGTTCGAACAGCTCGTGAATGGCCGTGTGGAAATTCCCATGAGCTGGCAGTTGGGGTCTTCTGGCAGGTCTTCTCCCGAATCTGCGTTAGCATGGGGTCCATGATCGCCAAGATTGGAATAATCACGGTGTCCGACCGGGCTCATCAGGGCACCTACGAGGATTTGAGTGGTCCGGCGATCCAGGCCTGGCTCAACGACGTGCTTGTGAGCCCATGGGAGGCGGCCTGTCGTCTTGTTCCGGATGAGCAGCCTCTCATCGAATCAGCTCTTCGGGATCTCTGTGAAGAGTGCTCGCTTATCGTGACGACCGGTGGAACCGGTCCCGCACTTCGTGACGTGACGCCCGAGGCCACGGAGGCGGTCTGCGATCGCATGCTGCCCGGGTTCGGGGAACTGATGAGAACGGAGTCGTTGAAGGTGGTGCCGACGGCCATTCTCTCCCGTCAGGTTGCCGGCACTCGAGGGAATTCGCTCATCATCAACTTGCCCGGCAAGCCCTCCGCCATCGCCGACTGTCTGAATGCGGTATTCGCGGCTGTTCCATACTGCCTGGATCTCATTGGGGGCGATCGGCTGGAGACGAATCCCGATCTGGTGATAGGTTTCCGTCCCGGGTCTACAATGTCCACGTGAAAGATCCAGCACCAATGAACCTAGAGCAGTTGAACGAAGCCTTCGAATTCCTCGAGGATTGGGAGGATCGCTATCGATTCATCATGGACCTTGGCAAAAAGCTGCCCGCGATGCCGGATTCCGAACGAGTTGAAGCGAATCTTGTCCATGGATGTCAGAGCACCGTCTGGGTCTCCGTCGACTCGGAGGGAGGGCCCGACTCCAACGTCACGCTCCACGCGGATAGTGATTCGGACCTCGTGAAGGGACTGGCCGCCATCGTGGTCATCATGCTCTGGGGTAGCAGCGCCGCGGAAATCGCCACGGCCGATCTCGAGTCGAAATTCGATCAGCTGGGCTTGCACGAGCATCTGAGTCCCACCCGAAGCAACGGGCTTCATGGGATGGTCAGACAGGTCAAGTCTCGAGCAGCCTCCCTGGCAGCAGGCTGATCTTCAATCAGATATGCATTCGTCTGGTCGCATCGACCAGCTGGGAAGCCTGCTGGCAGATCATGTCATGAATCCGTTGGGGTTCGACCCGGTCATCGCCGGCAAGCGCCTCGTAGGCTGTTGGGACCGCGACCTGCAACGGAATCACGGTGGTCTTGATGTGGGTGAGGATGGATCTGATTGCCGAGAGACCGACAAGGCCTCCTCTGGCACCTGGGGAGGTTGCCATGATCGCGGCGATTTTCCCATCGAAGCAATCGAGTGGAGCAAAGCCTTCCTGTGGCCGAGTGACCCAGTCAATGGTGTTCTTGAGCACCGAAGTGACCGAGCTGTTGTATTCGGGTGAGGCGATGAGAAACCCCTGGTGTGATCTGAAGAGATCCTTGAGCGTGGTCAGATTGGTCGGAAGGCCTTCCTCATCCTCGAGATCCTGATTGAAGATGGGCAGCTGATAATCCTTGAGATGGATGACGGTTACCTCGCCTCCGGCCTTGCGGACTTCATTCGAGGCGATCTCGACGAGTTTCTGATTCAGAGAATCCCGGCGGATGCTGCCACTGAAGGCGAGAATTCTTGGCGTCATGGTGGAGGCTCTGCTTTCAATCCAAATGGGGGATCTTCGGTGTTATGGGGACACCAGTGTAGGCGCCAGCGGCCTGAATTGCGTGAATCGGTTAGTGTTCAACCTGTGCATGGTTCAGATACATCCTCCGGCAATGACGGCAAGCCAGTCAAGCGGCTTTCGCTGTTTGTTCTGGCGATGATGAACGTCGCCGTGGTCGTCGGTCTTGAAGGCCTGCCGACCATGAGCAACTTCGGCCTGAGTCTGATCGTCATCTATCTGTTCTTCGCGGTGATCTTCTTCCTTCCCGTCGGACTCACGGCGGCTGAACTGGGTGGGGGCTGGCCTGCTGAAGGCGGTGTCTACAACTGGATCAAGGAAGCCGTCGGGCAGCGATTCGCCTTTGTGGGAATCTGGTGCCAGTGGGTCCAGATCGTGGTTTGGTATCCAACGGTTCTGGCGCTGTGCGCCACATCGATCGCCTACATGTTCGATCCGGCCTACGAGAACTACATCTGGTTCTCGGTTCCGATCATGCTGGTCGTGTTCTGGGTCTCCACCGTCGTGAATTTCCGCGGGCTCAACTTCAGTGGTCTCCTGACCACGATCTGTCTCTATGCGGGTACGTTCATTCCGGTTCTCCTGGCCATCGCATTCGCCATCTGGTGGCTGGCAAGTGGTCATGAGAGCTATATCCCGCTCACCTTCGACGCGCTCTTCGACTTCACGCCCGACCGGCCCGGTCAGAAGGCGGCACCGTCGGAATCCATGTTTGGATCGCTGGTCGCCGTAGTCGTGGTCTTCTCGTTCCTTTCGGGGCTGGAGGTGAACGCCGTTCACTTCCGCAGAGTGAAGAACATGCAGAAGGCAATACCCGTGTCGCTGCTGATCTCGGGTGTGCTTGTGCTGCTCATCTCGATCCTCGGATCACTGAGTGTCGCCGTGCTGGTTCCACTGGCTGAGCTCGATCTCACCGCCGGCACTCTCCAGGTGTTCCAGAAGGTGTTCGAGACCCTCGGCATCAGCTGGCTTCTTCCCGTCATCGCCTTCCTGGCACTGTTCGGAATGATCGGTCACATCATGGTCTGGGTCATTGGTCCGACCGAATCACTTCGAGTCGCAGCCGATGACGGTGTCATCCCTCCCATATTCCAGAAGACCACTCGCGGTGGTGCTCCTCGAAACGTCATGCTGATCCAGGCCGTCGTCGTGTCGCTTCTGTGTCTTCTCAATCTGGCACTGGACATGAACAGGGTCTTCTACGTGCTGACGATCATTTCGGCTCAGATCTATCTGGTCATGTATGCCTTGATGTTCATATCGCTCATCAGACTTCGCATCATCCGGCCGAATGTCCATCGTCCGTTCAGTATCCCCGGCGGCATGCTCGGGGTATGTCTGGTCGGTGGAGTGGGGCTGCTGGGGTGCGTGGCTGGAATCGTGTTTGGATTCTTCCCGCCCTCCCAGGCGGAGATAACGATGCCGGCGTCGATATTGATTCCGCTCGTGTCGATAGGCTTTGTCGTATCGGTGGCACTGCCCTTCATCTTCTTCCAGTGCAGGAATCCCGAATGGGCCAAGGGCAGTCAGTTGCCCAGAGCCGAAGACACGAGAAAACGATTCATGCGAGGTGATTGATGGCCCGGATCATCGCGATGTGGTCTGGTCCTCGCAATATCTCGACGGCGATGATGCGGTCATGGGAAAATCGTCCCGATACGATCGTCTGGGATGAGCCGCTCTATGCCGCCTTCCTGGACAGGACAGGTGTCGAACATCCCGGGAGGGATGTCGTCCTGAAGTCCCACTCAAGCGAGATCGACTACGCCTCCGTATCGTCGCGGTTGACGAATGCCCGTGGTAGCGAGGTCTTCTATCAGAAGCACATAGCTCATCATCTTCTCGATGACATGGATCGGTCGTGGATGGATCATCCGGGGATCGATCATTGCTTTCTCATCAGGGATCCAAGGGAAGTCATCCTCTCGCTTCATCGTCGATTCCCGGAGATGGTGCTTCGCGATACCGGTCTTCCGCAGCAGTTGGAGATCTTTCGTCGACGCATGGAGCTTTCATCGACTCTACCGCCGGTCATCGATGCCAGGGATGTCCTCGAGAATCCCCGCGATACCCTGGCCGCCCTTTGCGAGAGACTGGAAATCGAATTCGATGAGGCGATGCTGTCATGGCCCTCTGGTCCTCGTGAATCGGACGGTGCCTGGGCCGACTGGTGGTACGACTCCGTGCGGGCATCGACTGGATTCGCCGCCTGGGCTCCCAGGGAAGGCGAGGTGCCCGACCACCTCGTTCCAGTGCTGGAAACCTGTCGCTCGATCTACGAGGATCTGAAGTCTCATCGAATCAGGAGTTGAGTGATGCTGCAGACATTTGACGAACGAAATCGCGATCTTCTCATCAACATCAATGGGAAGATTTCCCACCGTGACGAGGCTGGTGTCAGCCCGTTCGATTCATCCGTGCAAGGTGGTGATGCCGTCTGGGAAGGTCTGCGGCTCTACAACGGGCGGATCTTCCGGCTCGAACGGCATCTGGATCGTCTTTCGAATTCGGCGAAGGCCGTCGCCTTCGTCGACATCCCATCGCATGCTGAGATCATCTCCGAGATTCGCAGGACCCTCGAAGCCAACAGGATGACTGATGGTGTCCATATACGACTGACCTTGAGCAGAGGGCTCAAGGTCACCAGTGGCATGGATCCGCGGCTCAACATCTCGGGCTCGACGCTGATCGTGCTGGCCGAATACAAGGCGCCCGTCTACGACAAGAGCGGGCTGAGGCTCCACACCAGTTCGATCAGGCGATTCTCTCCTGATCAGCTCGATCAGCAGATCCATTCCTGCAATCTTCTTCAGTCGATCATGGCCAAGATAGAAGCCAACACTGCCGGGGCGGATGACGCGTTGATGCTCGACGCGAGAGGTTTCATCGCGGAGACCAATGCCACGCACCTGTTCTTCGTTCACGGGGACAACGTGACCACTTCGAAGGTACACGCCTGTCCCGAGGGGGTCACCAGATCCGTCGTGCTGGAGTTGTGCAGCCAGAACGGCATAGTCGCCTCGGAAGGCGACTATGAGCTGGAGCATGCCTATTCGGCCGACGAGGTGTTCTGCACGGGGACCATGGGCGAGCTGGCCCCCGTGACAGAAATAGATGGCCGCCAGATCGGATCCGGTCAGATCGGTCGAATGACGACCCGTCTATCGGGTCTCTTCGATGTCTGCGTGAAGTCCGAGGCGGAGTCCGTTCTCTGAACAGCTTCAGGGACGGTGATAGGTGGGCTCGAGAATGTCGAAGAGTCCTCGCCACTGGGCATGAACGGATGCATAGATCCTCGATGCTCCGGTTGGCTGCAGCATCTCGTCTGTCCTGACGAAGGTGTTGATCGCTTCCGATACATCGGCGAATCGGCTGCTTCCAGCCATGGCCAGGAGAGCGGCCCCATAGGCCGAGCCGTCCGACACGTTCACGGTGGCTACCGGCAGATCGAAGATGTCCGCAGCCATCTGTCTCCATGGCCTGCTTCGGGAGCCGCCTCCTGTGATCCTGACATGGTCGATGTTCCGATTGGTCTCGCGGATCAGATCGAGGCTGTCCTTGAGTCCGAACATGATGCCTTCAAGGACGGATCTGCCGAAGTGCGGACGAGCATGGCCTGTTGAAATCCCGGTGAAGGAGCCAGTTGCATCCGGTGCGGCGTGCGGTGTTCGCTCACCGGTCAGATACGGAAGGAAACGCAGCCCCTCGCTACCGGGTTCCACGGTGGTGGCCTCCTCCACGATCTGATCAAACGTGCTGTCTTGGGCAAATGTGTCCCGGTACCACTTCAGGCTTCCGCCTGCGCTGAGCATCACGCCCATCACGTGCCAGGTCTCTACGAGTGCATGACAGTAGGCGTGCAGTGAGCCGGTCGGGTCATGGGGGGGCGTTGGCCTGCCTGCAAACACGACGCCGGAGGTGCCGAGGTTGATCGACACGCTTGATTCATCATCGATTCCACAGCTGATACCGCCGGCGGCTTGATCCCCTGCGCCGGCGACGACCGGAATGCCCGGCCGAAGGCCTGTGAGCGTCGCCGCTTCCGCGGTGACGTCTGCGACGATCTTCTGGGATTCCGAGACCGGTGGCAGCCATGACTTGTCCATCTGGAGTTCTTCAAGCAGCAGATCCGACCAGTCTCTTGATCCGAGATCGAGCAGGGAGGTGCCCGAGGCATCCGTGACATCGGTGGAGTGCGTCCCCGTCAGCCGTAGAAGAATGAAATCCTTTGGTAGCAGCACATGCCTGATCCTGTCATGCAGATCCGGTTCATGGTCCCTCATCCAGAGGATCTTGGGAGCGGTGAATCCCGTCATGGCGGGTTTGCCTGTGATCTCGATGAGGCGTTCCCGGCCGACGATCTCGTGGATATGGTCACACTGTGTCTGCGTACGCTGATCGTTCCAGATGATGGACGGACGTATCACCGCATCGTGCTCATCGAGGGCGACCAGCCCATGCATCTGGCCTGTGATTCCGATGGCCCCGATCAGGGAACCTTCGATGTCAGCCTCGGCAACGAGCTGCTTGATGGCTTCGCAGCAGGCCGTCCACCAGTCTTCAGGAGCCTGCTCCGACCAGCCCGGACTGGGGGTGTCACAGGGGTACCCACGGCTGGCCGATCGTTCGACCTGGCCGTCGTTCTGATTCACCAGCAGCACCCTGACGCCACCGGTGCCGATGTCGATGCCCAGTACGTAGGGTGTTGTTGGCATGGTGACTTCTGGCTCCCTGAAGGTGTACCCAGAGTACAGCCCTGCTGGTTCCATGGCAGTCCTGTAGCATGAGCACATCGAGGAGGCGCTTGAACATGTCACGACCAGTAACGATTTTCACCGGCCAGTGGGCTGATATGCCGCTGGAGAAGATGGCGGCGATTGCATCCGAAATCGGCTATGACGGGCTCGAGCTCGCCTGCTGGGGGGATCACTTCGAGGTCGACAAGGCCATGGAGGACGACGACTACTGCCAGTCCAGGATCGATCTGCTCGAGTCGCACGGCTTGAGTTGCTGGGCCATCTCCAATCATCTGGTGGGTCAGGCCGTCTGCGATCGAATCGACCATCGTCATCATCACATACTTCCAGATCGAATCTGGGGGCATGGTGATGCGGAAGGTGTCAAGGAAAGAGCCATCGAGGAGATGAAGAACACTGCTCGGGCGGCCGCTCGCCTGGGTGTGCCGGTGGTCAACGGATTCACCGGCTCGTCCATCTGGCCCGATCTGTACTTCTTCCCACCGACCCCTCCGGATCACGTCAAGCGTGGATACGACGACTTCGCGAACAGGTGGGGTCCCATCCTGGATGTCTTCAAGGAAGTCGGCGTCAAGTTCGCGCTTGAAGTCCATCCAAGTGAAATCGCATACGACATCTACACGGCCGAGGCGGCACTGGATGCCGTCGGTCATCATGAGGCATTCGGCTTCAACTTCGATCCGAGTCATCTCATCTGGCAGGGGGTCGATCCCGCTCGTTTCATCGATCGATTCCCCGATCGCATATTCCATTGCCACATGAAGGACACGCGGATTCTCCAGGATGGCGAGCGAAGCATCCTCGGCTCGCACCTTCAGTTCGGTGATCCGCGTCGTGGATGGGATTTCGTCAGCGTGGGCCGTGGGGACGTGGACTTCGATCAGATCATTCGCGCCTTGAACCGCGCTGGTTATGACGGTCCACTATCGGTGGAATGGGAGGATAGCGCCATGGACAGACTTCAGGGAGCCCTCGAGAGCTGCGAATATGTGCGTGGAGTCGAAATCGTGGCACCGGGCCAGGGGTTCGAGGACGCCTATGCCTCGGATGCCGAGGCCGGTTCCTGATGAGTGGCTTCGAGCAACCGATCAGAATCGGTATGGTCGGCGGGGGCCGTGATGCGTTCATCGGTGCGGTGCACAGAATGGCCACGCGTCTCGATCAGAGCATGCAGTTGGTTGCTGGAGCGTTGTCGTCGACCAGAGATAAATCGATCGCCAGCGGACTGGATCTTGGTCTCGATGAAGAACGCTGCTATGAATCGTGGGAGCGGATGATCGCCGATGAAGCGGCGAGATCCCCCGAGGATCGCATGCAGGCACTGGTCATCGTCACGCCGAACCATGTCCACTTCCCAGTGGCCAAGGCCGCCATGGAGATGGGATTCCATGTCATCTGCGACAAGCCGCTGGCCATGAATTCAGCCCAGGCCGACGAACTGGTGGACATCCAGTCCAGGACAGGACTCGTCTTCGGCGTCACGTACAACTACACCGGATACCCGATGGTCAAGCAGGCAAGACATCTTGTCCGCAGTGGAGCCCTCGGTGAGATTCGAAAGATAATCGTGGAATACAACCAGGGATGGCTTTCGACCCCTCTCGAGGAGACTGGTCAGAAGCAGGCCGATTGGCGCACGGATCCATCCAGAGCTGGAATGGGTGGTGCCATGGGAGACATCGGTTCACATGCCGAGAATCTGGTTTCCTACGTCACCGATCTCAAAGTGACTCGCTTCAGTTCCGATCTGACGACGCATGTCCCCGGTCGACAGCTCGATGACGACGCCTCGATGTTGCTGCAATTCGAGAATGGGGCAAGAGGGATCCTGACGGTCAGTCAGATCTGCACCGGCTGTCGCAATGATCTGCGGCTTCGAGTCTGGGGCACCCAGGGAGGGATCACCTGGCATCAGGAAACGCCCGATCGACTCGTCCAGACATCACTTGATGGCCCAGAACAGATTCATCACCGTGCCGATTCCTCGCTGTGCGATGCATCGCTGTCGGCTA
>CESO01033043.1_pt1 | contig 14676 bp, 10 predicted proteins | sample 356341 | NCBI WGS metagenome assembly CESO01 (sample SAMEA2621812, study PRJEB7988) | marine metagenome | biome: marine biome (ENVO:00000447); feature: deep chlorophyll maximum layer (ENVO:xxxxxxxx); material: "saline water (ENVO:00002010), including plankton (ENVO:xxxxxxxx)" | depth 35 m
ACCCTAAATTTTCCCGATTACCTCATTTTATGTTTTATGTTTTTAGGAAAACCGGCTGAACTCTCCTTGCTGTAGCAGCCTTTAGCTTCTTGCCACTGAGCTCTTTTTACTATGGCGACTGTATGCTGATTGTGTAAAGTCACGGCTAAATTGAAATTTTCCCACAGAATGATGCGGTGCCTAATTTTCCTATATGCATTGAGCCTCTCATGCTTAGCGTCAAAACATTCACGACTTAACGTCGTCTTTTTCTTGGTTGACGATTTAGGTTGGCGAGATCTTTCATGCCAGGGAAGCACTTACTATGACACACCCAATATAGACCTTCTTGCGAAATCAGGTGTTCGCTTCACCAACGCCTATGCAACATGCGCAGTTTGCTCCCCTACCCGCTCAAGCTGCCTGACTGGAAAATACCCTGCTCGAACTTTAATCACCCAATGGCTTCCTGCTGGACGCTGGTCTCCGCTTAAACACAAAAAAAGAGAAGGCCGCTTCCTTCGATCACTCCCGCTCGAAGAGATTACTCTTGCTGAAACTCTCAAAAAGGTAGGCTATAAAAATGGCTTTATCGGGAAATGGCATCTAGGTGGAGCTCCTTTCAGTCTCCCAATCCATCATGGCTTCCATATCAATGTGGGAGGAGATGACCACGGGGCACCTGGATCCTACTTTTACCCCTTTAAAGGGAAATGGCGTCTCCCGACAACAAAGCATGATATTCACAAACAAGCCTATGAAGGAGGGGAAAAAGGAGACTATCTAACTGATCTACTTACAAGTGAGGCAGAAAGCTTTGTCGATGAAAATTACAATCATCCCTTCTTCCTCTATTTCTCCTTTTACAATGTTCACACTCCCCTTCAGGCCAAAGCTGAAAAAATTGCGAAATATCAATCTCGTCCTGCTGGCGACCGTCAAAATAATCCAATATATGCTGCAATGCTCGAATCAGTCGACGAAAGCGTAGGAAGAATCATCAGCCGGCTTAAAAAACACAAAATTCATAGAAATACTTTAATAATCTTCGCCTCAGATAATGGAGGATTTTCTAAAGCCACATCTAATTTCCCTTTGCGAGCCAATAAGGGGAGCTTTTATGAAGGGGGTATTCGAACACCAATGATCATCTCTTTACCTCAATCAAAAAGCGCAGGTCAAACTTGCGAGATTCTTACCAACTCAAATGACTTTTACCCTACAATACTGTCCGCCCTTGGGCTACCTCTGCTTCCGCATCAACATCAAGATGGCCTCAGCCTTCTTCCCTGGCTCAAAGACGTAGATACCCCAGCCCCTGAACGCTCACTTTATTGGCATTACCCGCACTATAACCGGCATCCTTCTTCTTTTCCTTGCGGCGTGATCCGCCAAGGCCCCTGGAAACTCATCGAAAATTACGACGACGATTCCATCGAGCTTTACCATCTAGAGAATGACCTAAATGAATCTCAAAATCTTGCTCAAAGTGAGCCCAAAAAAGCCCAAGATCTCCTTAAGAAACTTCAAATCTGGAAACGAGAAACGCGCGCCGAGCCAATGCAGTCTAATCCCCTCCACTCTTCAAGATGATTCGCTTCCTAATAGTCTTAGTTATTTCCTTCTCTCCTTTTGGAATCTCGGCAAAACGCCCAAACATACTTCTTATTGTTTCTGAAGATAATGGCCCAGAACTCGGATGCTACGGAGAGCCCTACGTCCAAACTCCCAATCTAGATCGCCTTGCCTCGAAAGGTATTCTTTTTGAGAAAGCCTATGTCCCTCAAGCAGGCTGCAGCCAATCAAGGGCTGCTTACCTCACCGGACTTTATCCTCATCAAAATGGCCAAATTGGCCTTGCGACTTGGAAATTCCGCCTCTACGAGGATTCGGTTCCCAATCTAGTGAGCACTCTTAAAAAAGCCGGTTATCGCACCGGTTTAATTGGCAAGCTTCACGTCAATCCCTCTTCCGCCTTCCCATTTGATTTTAAAAAGATTTCGACTGCAAACTTTAGCCGTAAAAAGCTCAGCAACTACACCAAAGAGGCAAAAGCCTTTATCGAAGATTCTCAGCAACCATTCTTTTTAAACGTAAATTACCCGGACGCTCATCGCCCCTTCCTCTCTCAAGTTGCTGGCCTGCCCAAAAAACCTCTTACAGCTAAGGAAGTAACGCCACTCGCATACTTCGGACTCAATTCTTTGGAGCTTCGGCAACAAACCGCTGATTACTATAACTGCATCAGCCGCCTTGATTCAAAAATTGGAGAACTAATTGAGACGCTGCAAAAATCAGGGAAACTTGAAAACACTCTAATCATTTACTTGGGTGACCACGGAGCCGATCTTTTACGGGGTAAACGAACTTGCTACGAAGGAGGAACTCGCATTCCTCTCATTATTTCTTGGCCTAGCAAGATCGTTCCCAACTCACGGCGGAAGGAGCTTGTATCTAGTCTCGATCTTTTCCCCACTATTATTGATGCCGCGGGATTGAATCTTATCTCAGGGCTTGCCGGACGTTCGCTCCTACCACTTTTCAAAAAAGAACCAGTATCTTGGCGGCAACATATTTTTACGGAATACCATCTTCACTCTGCTCATAACTTCTTTCCTCAAAGAGCTGTTCGAAATCACCGCTATAAACTTATTCAGAACCTTCTCCCTAATCAGACCAACCCTGGATATAATTTTACTCGTAAGAAATTTATCCCACGACTTCCCGAAATTCTTGCTACGAGCTCCAAGGAGCTTCGTAGCGCCTATCAATGTATGGAGAAGCCGCCCGAATTCGAACTCTATGACCTTGAGAGTGACCCATACGAATTTGTCAATCTCGCTTACTTGAGTCAACACGCGTCTACCCTTAAAAACCTCCGAACAACACTTAGAAATTGGCGTGGCAACACAAACGACCCTTTACTCAAAGCCGAAAACCTGAACCGACTAAAAGCAGAAATTGAATCCTGTTTTACCAATGGCAGCCCAGATAAAAGCGACCTCCATCTGACTTATCCTCAGTTTTTCTTCTCTAAGTAATGACCCGGATCTTCACTTTTCTCTTAGCCAGTATGCTAAGCGGCTACTGTGTCGCTGCTCCGCCACCCAATATCTTATTTATTGCAATCGATGATTTACGCCCTTCTCTGGGCTGCTACGGAGATTCAATTGCCAAAACACCCAACATAGATGCCATCGCTAGGAGAGGAGTCCGTTTTGAGAAAGCTTACTGTCAGCAATCCGTCTGCGCTGTTTCACGTCTAAGCCTCCTCACGGGACAAAGGCCAGACACGATCGAAGTCTGGGATCTCTCAACAAGCTTCCGCAAAAAATTTCCTGACTTAGTTACCCTTCCCCAACTTTTTAAACAAAACGGATATTACACTCGCTCAGTTGGAAAAGTTTTTCATGGAAGTGGACCCGCTAGCCTTGATCCGCCATCTTGGACTGCCCCTCCCATCTTGGACGGGCGAGCTAAGAAACGCTACGTAAAACAAAAAATAGGCAACCAAAAGTTGAAACAAGCATCTTACGAATCTGTTGCCGTAGAGGATACAGATTACACTGACGGCTTAGTAACTGCCGCAGCCGTCAAGATACTAAAAAGTCCTCTTTTCAAAGAATCACCCTTCTTTCTCGCAGTTGGTTTTAGAAAACCACATCTTCCTTTCAACGCTCCAAAAAAATATTGGGATCTATATGACCGCTCTCAATTTAAACCTCCCTCAAATCAGCTTCCACTCAAAGCTCCTGAGATAGCAACTCGTTCATGGCTCGAGCTCGAAGGGTATCAAGATATCCCTAAGAATCTTCAAAAAGACCCATTAAACGAAGAAAAAATCAAATTGCTCCACCACGGATACTACGCATGTATTAGCTACATTGATCATCAGATTGGACAAATCCTAAGAGAACTAAAAGAACAAGCTCTCTGCAATAACACCATAATCGTTGTATGGAGTGATCATGGATATCACCTCGGTGAGCAAGGTCTCTGGACCAAGGGTAACAATTATGAGCTTTCGACGCGAGTCCCCCTCATCATCTCTGACCCCCGTATGGAATCCCAAGGAGCAGCAAGCCAATCAATCGTAGAATTACTTGATATCTATCCAACACTTGTCGAACTCGGAAATCTCAACTCAAATCAAAACATCCAAGGAGCTTCCCTAGTTCCACTTCTTCAAGATCCCAGTACTCTCCGAAATACAATGGCGCTCAGCCAATGGCCAAGAGATCGTTTCAAAAATCGTCACCGGGGCCACGGTGACATTATGGGGTATAGTCTAAGGACCAAACGCTACCGTTACATTGAGTGGCGCGACTGGAAAAGTAGTAAACCGTTGAAGCGGGAACTCTATGATCACCAAAAAGACCCCGAAGAAATGCTCAACATCGCAAACGAGGCGGGAAATACGCAATTGATAATATCTCTTCGCGCAAAACTTAATAAGAAACTCAACTAGTAAAAAATGCTCCGCTTACTTTTTATATCACTAGCACTCAGTTTTTTTAGCTCAGGTAGAAGCAAGCCCCCAACAAACATTCTTTTCCTCGCGGTTGATGATATGCGTACTTGGGTCAACTGTCTCAAGGACGACTATCCTGGAAGAATTCATACCCCCAATATTGATCAACTTGCCGAATCAGGGAGACTCTTCACCAACGCCCATGTGCCCGCATCCAAATGTGGCCCTTGCCGAGCCTCAGTCCTTACCGGCCAGTTGCCTTCTACTTTGGGTATTTACGGTAATAATCAGTGGCTCAGACCTAACTATCCGAAGCTAATCACGCTCCCAAACCATTTCAAAATGAACGGCTACCACGTCGTTGGTGCTGGAAAAATTTTCCACCATACAGCCGGATTTACACCACCAGACGAATGGCATCACTTTCAAAAAATCGATTGGGAGGACCCGTGGGACCGACCTATTTCAACATATCCCTTCCAGCGAAAGATTCCTCGTCCGGATCCCCATCCCATTTCAGGAATCAAAATTAGCAGGCACGAATTTGATTGGGGAACATTGCCCAAAGGGTATCAATACCACGATCCAAAATCAGCTGACTACGCAATTGATTTTCTGAAATCGTATAAAAGCAAAAAGCCTTTTTTTTTGGCCTGTGGTATTTTTCGACCTCATTGTCCTTGGTATGCTCCTAAAGAATTTTTCGATCTTTATCCCCTCGAGGAAATCCAAAAGCCAGCAGGTCTAAATGCAAACGATCTCATTGATATTCCTGACTCAGGTAAAGAGACAGCAGAGCCAAAAGACTATCGAAAAATTATTGAGGCTGGAAAATATAAAGAATCACTTCAGGCATACCTTGCTTCTATTAGTTTTGCAGATTTCCAAATTGGTCGGATAATGAAGGCGCTTAAAAGCTCATCTCATTCGGAAGATACGACTATTATTTTTTGGAGCGATCATGGCTGGCACCACGGAGAAAAAAACCATTGGCACAAATGGACTTTGTGGGAAGATGCAACCCATATTCCCTTTATTATAGCGGGCCAATGTGTCCTGAAGCCCGGAACAAGTGTTGATTCTCCAGTCTCAGCTCTATCACTATATCCGACACTTGTAGAAATTTGTCAGCTCCCAGAACCCAAGCATAGTCTCGACGAAGATTCTCTTCTCCCTCTTTTAAAAGACCCAACTTATAAATGGAAAGAAGCTGTCATTACTCAGCGCCAGCAAGGAGAATGTGCCGTTCGCAGTCGGACGCATCGCTTCATCCAGTATGCAAATGGTGATAAGGAACTATACGATCTAACAACCGATCCTCACGAGTGGCAAAACCTTGCAAAAAAACCTTCTTCCAAAAGTATCATTGCAAAACTCGCCAGCTACCTTCCAAAAAAATGGAAAGATCCCGTTCAAAAGAAATCTGCATTCCTCTTCGATCCCAAATCTTACACTTGGACTATACGGAAAAAGAAGATGCAGTGACGCAAGGTGACCAGGATAACCTGTCCGTCGAGTAAGGCTCTAAAGAAATAGAGTAAGATATTGAATATCCGACAGCCTCACTAATTCTAAAATTCTCCGTTGTGCCGTCTTTAATTCCCTTTTCTTCAATTTTAGAAAACTAGAGGTAAGACGAAATAGGGTATTATGCCTTCAATAATCTTGTTACATCACAATCAATGATCATTAGTCCACTCACTATTAGATTTTTCATCTTTTATTTAATCACTGTTTCAGCTTCTAAACTGGAAGGTGTGCCACCTAGTGCCATCCAAACTCCGCACCGCCAACAGGTGCCCCATACCACCAAGAATGGCAAACTACTCACCAAGTATGATCCCAAAAGTTCATTTTTCCCGATCGGCCAGTGGGGGGTTCCGGAATCGCGCGTTTATAAAGGGATCGATTACCGCTGGCATCATCTGGTCAAGGCAGGATACAACACCGTATGGCCGTGGGCGATGGGTGGCTACTCCAGTGAGGAGCAGTTAGCGCAGGCTGCCAAACACAAGCTACAAGTAGTAATCATGCGCCGCCCACGAGGAGAAGCGCTGCTCCGCATTAAAGACTCCCCTAACCTGTTTGGGATCGTCTGGCAGGATGAACCCTTGATCAACTTTGGGGTCGAGCCCGAAAAACAGAAGCCCCAACAAGCCGAATTCCTTGCCTATAAGCAAGAAGTTGCCGATGTCGCCCCCGACTTACCAGTGTTCGTTAACACCGCTTCATGGATGGTAGGCAACGGGCGGGACCCCTGGATAGCTTGGCATAAAATGGGAGATCTAAGTTGCCATGATAACTATGTGATCTGGCCGGAGACGCGATCACTCAATCTAGGATCATATGGCACCGAAAAAAACGGGATTGCGGATGCAACTTCGTTAGCGGTTAAGGTGACTGAAGGAAAGAAACCAGTGTGGCTGGTCGTTGGCGCCTTTGAAAGCGACACACCACCAAATTCGAAATTCCCATTCCGATATCCTACGCCAATGCAACTACGTGGGATGGTTTACACTGGCATCATCCATGGAGCGACCGGCATCACATACTACGCTTGGGATAGCAATATTACCCGTTTCGGTATGGCACCTGATATCCGCACCGAAATCCCTGGCCGTCCGCGTGCATCCACTACTCAAGCCATTACCGCCAAGGCGCTGTGGGAGACGGCCGCCGCGGTTAACCATGAACTCCAGGAGCTGGCGCCCGCGATTCTATCCCCCACCGTAGGAGACGAGGTCGGCTACCAGGTCTCATTCAAGGGCACCGCGATCACCCCCTCACCACTTCGCACACTTTTAAAACATAGCCCCAACGGCGGCTTTATCCTGATCACCGTCAATATGGACAACACTGTCATAACCGGCCAATTCGAATTCGATCAACCTCTTGAAGAACCCAATTTGATATTTGGCAGTAGCAACGAAATACCACTCGATGAAGGAGGGCGCTCGTTTAGCCTCTCTTATGAACCCTTTCAAGTAAGGGTTATTCAATTAAAATCCCACCAAGGGAACACCGATTGCAAGTAGGTAGCGTTTCCACTAGAGTATCGGCGTGGCGCTTGATCTCACTTCCTTTTTTAAAGATCCGGATTGGTTCCATCGATTTGATGAGCACGTTCTCGCCCAAGGGAAAAAACTCTCATCCCCACGATTCCTTTCCGCACTGAATCTCGAAAAGGTTGACGATGGCTACCTACTTATCGCCCGCTCCAACGAACATGACGTGGAGATCAACCTATGGCCAGAATCTGATTCACGATGGGAATTCGACTCATCCTGCACCTGCGAATTTGGTTCATTTTGTCCACACGCAGCTGCTGCGTTACTCCGCGCCTCCCGGCCCAACACTCTAGCGCGCCTTATGCGGGGAGGCGGCACGACACCATCACCCCCTCAACTCCAAAAAGAAGAGTCCGTAGTCGTAAAAGACGACAAAATCTACAAGCCCACCTTTCACCTAGAAGTTGCCGAAGAACCCGCACGCGCGCGAGTAGTCCAGCTCCTCCTGCAAGCACTCAAAATGAAACAACGAGACACTTGGCTCGTGGCTCGTCCATCCGTTCACTATGGCCCTCACACCTTTCCTCTCATCAAGACGAGTAGCGAATCTCAAGTAACTCGCAATAAGCCCGCCGAATTTCGTGCCATCGAACAGCTCACCAAACTAGGCCTTACCAATCTCTCCACCAATCCGACCTACCGCTTCCTTCTCTCCCTGGCTAAAAAACAATCATCTGAGCTCTCCGTAGAAGGCTGCTGGTTTCCTGATCCCCATCTTTCCACTCCATCTGTTTATTGGCCTTGGTTTCGAGCCAAAGCTGCTCGCATGCTTGCTGAAGCCGAATGGCAAATTACGATCGATGAAAACTTTGGCCATGATGTTCATGAACTCTCTGATGATGAAATAGAGGCTTCCCTTGTCCCCGCTCCGGGAGGCTGGTTCACCCTCTCCGTTGGTATCGATCTTGATGGTGAACGCCTTGATCTCCTTCCCATCCTCACCAGCCTACTTGACAGCGACACGATCGAACAACTCCAAGAACTAGACGACAACGAGCCTCACCTCATCTACCTCCCCAACGGAGGAGCTTTGCAGGTTCCCGCCGGTCGACTACGAGCCATTCTCCATCACCTCGCTGCCCTCACCGATCCCAAGGCTCCCTCACTGCACCCACTCGATGCCACCGCGCTCCTTGAGGATGAGGCCCTTCCTATAGACCCACCCGCCGAACTCAAAGGCCTTCGCTCCCGCCTTCTAAATAAACAGAAAAAAACGGAGGAATTCATTCCACCCGAAAGTTTAAATGCCGAACTTCGAGACTACCAAAAAACGGGCACCGAGTGGATGAACTTCCTCTCCAACCATGAACTCAACGGCATTCTAGCAGATGATATGGGGCTGGGGAAAACCCTACAGACCCTCACCCACATCTTGCAACTTAAAGCCGAAGGTAAGAACGGCCCTGTTCTGGTGGTTGCGCCTACCTCAGTAGTTCCGAATTGGCTCGCCGAAACCAAAAAATTTACACCATCACTCCGCGCCATCATTCTCCACGGGCCACAGAGAAAAAAACTCTTCACCCACATCCCACACGCGGACCTCGTTCTCACCTCTTTTGCTCTTTTACAACGCGACGTCATCGATCTCAAAAAGCACAACTTCCAGCTCGTCGTTCTCGACGAAGCTCAGCACATCAAAAACCCATCCGCTAAAGTTAGCCAAGCTGCTTGCGAACTCAAATCCCGCCAGCGGCTCTGCCTCTCAGGTACTCCAGTCGAAAATAATCTCGGCGAACTTTGGTCACTCTTCCGTTTTCTCATGCCCGGCTTTCTTGGCCCACTCGAACGCTTTCGCCGGAACTACCAAAACCCCATCGAAAAAGATAATGATGAAGAACGCCGCGAGTTCCTCCGTGCTCGTCTTGGTCCGCTCATCCTGCGCCGCACCAAAGACCAAGTTGCCACCGAGCTCCCACCTAAAACAATCCTCGTCCATCCTGTCGACCTTAACTCCGCCCAACGTGATCTTTATGAAACCGTCCGTGCAACCATGGATAAACAAGTTCGCGAAGCGATTGCCGCCCGCGGTTTAGAGCAATCGCAATTCGCCATCCTTGATGCACTCCTCAAGCTACGCCAAATCTGCTGCCACCCCGCTCTCCTCAAACTCCAAACCGAAGAAGCAAAAAAAGCAAAGCGATCTGCAAAGCTCGATTATCTTTTTGAACTTCTCGACACCCTCTTTGCGGAAGGCCGCCGCGTCCTGCTATTCTCTCAGTTCACTTCCATGCTCGAATTAATCGAGCGTGAGTTAAACGTCCGAAGACACTCATATCTAAAGCTTACCGGAGAGTCAAAAGACCGCGGTAATTTGGTCGAGCGTTTCCAAAACGAAAATATTCCTATCTTTCTCATCTCCCTCAAAGCCGGCGGGACTGGCCTCAACCTGACTGCCGCCGATACCGTGATCCACTTTGACCCATGGTGGAATCCCGCAGCTGAAGCACAAGCTACCGACCGAGCTTACCGTATCGGGCAAGACAAACCCGTCTTCGTTCACAAACTCATCTGCTCCGGCACAGTCGAAGATCGCATTCACCAACTTCAGCAAAAGAAAGCTCTTCTTGCCGACTCCCTCCTCTCTGGGGCAGTCAAAGCCACCCCTGACGCGGATTCCCTTCGTGAACTCCTCAAGCCGCTGGCCTAAAAGCAAGCGCTCAGTCTCATCTCGGAATTTGAATTTTCCTCTACGGTTTCAAAAAATACAATTCACCTCACCTGCGCTCAATAAAATGTGCTAAAGTGAATCGTTTCGTGAAAACTTCCCTGTTTGAACCTCATAACCTTCTTCCTTCGGATGGCGAGGCCATCAATTACGGCCCCATTTTTTCGGTGAAAGAGTCTGATCAATTCTTCAAGAAACTCATGTCGGGCCTGCCATGGAGAAGCGATGTCATCAAAATGTTTGGGAAGACCATCACAACCACACGGAAAGTTGTCTGGGTCGGTGACGATGGCCTCGACTACACTTACTCCGGAGCCACTAAACGCTCTCTTCCGTGGACGCCTCTTCTCAAGCAGTTGAAGAATAGGTTAGAGGGGCAACTTGGAGAGTCTTTTAATTCCTGCCTTCTAAACCTCTACCACGATGGTGGCGAGGGGATGTCATGGCATCGCGACAACGAATCGACCATTATTCCCCATTCCACTATTGCTAGTCTGAGCTTTGGTGCAAAGCGACGGTTCCACTTCAAACACATCAAAACCAAAGAGCGCATTACCACCGAACTTGAACACGGTAGCCTCCTCGTCATGGCTGGTGAAATTCAGAGCCATTGGCTCCACGCCCTTCCCAAGGGTAAAACAATCACCTCGCCCCGCATCAACCTGACCTTCCGCAAAATGAAATCAGCATAGATTTGGGTCCCATTACCCTTTGCGAACACCCTATTCAAAGAAAGATCAAACCATCACTTAAGCTAACAGCACTTGGCCAGGTGTAATTTACTACCACTTTGAAATTATCAAGGTAGCTTCGTCCCGATGTCTAATCTTTCTCCTCTCTGGCAATTTGGGATTTCTGATTTTTCAACGAGTGAGCCACTCAAAAACGGTGAGTTGATCGTGGCCAATGGTCTTGATTTCATTGAACCCGGCCTCGCAAAAGTAGCCGCAATGTCCGAGGAAGATTTCCTAACGGCAGCCGCTCGACTCAACGCCGCAGACGTGCCTGTCCTTTCGGCCAACTGGTTCCTTCCCCCAAATTTAAAGGTCGTCGGCCCTGAAGTTGATGATGAAAAATCCCTCGGCTTTTTACAACTCGCCCTCGGTCGGGCTGCTCATCTTGGAGCTAAAGCCGTCGTTTTTGGAAGCCCCGGCTCACGTTCCATTCCATCCGGATGGGCTGAAACAGAAGCCCACAAACAAATGATTCGATTCTGTCGTATGGCTGCCGAAGTGATTCAAAAGAACCACTTTGACCTCCGAATTGCCGTCGAGCACGTCAATCACACCGAAACCAACTTCCTCAACACCTTTGCACAGGCTCTTGCCATCACCAGAGAGATTGACCGCCCCGAAATCGGTCTCGCCGCCGACTTCTATCACTTTGCGATGGAAGGAGAAGGCAGCGATGTTATGCGAGAAGCAGCCGACTTGATCTGTGCGGTCCAGCTCGCCAACCCTAACGGACGCTGCTTCCCAAAACCTGAGGCTGATATTCCCGGAATCGAAGCCTTTTTCGAACATCTCGCCGGCATTGGATATCAGGGTGGCATTTCGGTAGAAGCTACGGTTGGCAAAGACTTCGCCGCCGATTGCGCGGCCGCGGCCCAATTTTTTGAAAACCACTGCCGCTAGCGTGCGTTACTTGAAGATGCGCGCTCTTTCGCTCACACTCTTTGGGATTACCTTGGCCTCAGCTGATCCACTCACCTTCAATACCACTCCCCTTGGGCAAAAAGATCGCCCCATCATTCTAAGGACCTACGTTCCCGATCCAGGACTGGATCCAGCAGTCCTTTCGAATCATGGCGAAGCCTCCAAATCGCCCAAATACAGCCCCAATAGTGGTCGTGACGTTGGGGGAGAATACCGTATGATGAAAGTCATACCCGCGGCGATTGCTGTAAACCACGGCCCTGCACTTTCCTATGTTTGGGACACCACTGAGTGCCGGCTCCTTTATAGCTGGCAGGGTGGGTTTCTCGACCTCTATCCCTACTGGGGTGAGGAAAACCGGGGTGGTCGACGTTCTTTCGACTACAGCGCACGCCTCGTCGGGAACCTTTTTTACATGGCTCAACCCATCAAAAGAGAGAAGCCCGCCTTCATCGGATATGACCTTTCAGATCAGGGAGTTCCAACCTTCCACTACAAACTCGGTGACACTAAATACGCCGAAACCATCCTCCCGAACGATCGCCAATATTCTTTCGTGATCAATCAAGACTCCAAAAAATCGACGATCAAAGGTAAGCTGATTTCAAAACACCAAGGCTTTGACCGTAATCTAAAAATTAAATCCGCTACCGCAAAAGCCGGACAACAAGTCTTCGGCGCCTATGGATGTGTTGCTTGTCATTCGGCCGATGGATCGAAAGGCCACGGCCCTAGTCTAAAAAACCTCGCCGGATCAACCCGGCCAATCGAGGGAAACGACCCCGTTCTTGCAGACGCCGCATATCTCACCGAATCGATTAAGAACCCCAATGCTAAAACCGCACAAGGATACCCACCCGGCTATATGCCGCCTTACCAACTCAAGGACAAGGAAATCGAATCCCTAGTGCTCTACATCCAATCTCTCGCCAAATGAAACATGCCCTCCTTCTCATCCTTCTCTCCACTCCTCTCCTCACAGCTTCCTACAAAGTTGAGGATATCAAATTCCCTCCCGGCGTTCCCCCAGAAGTAGGTGGGATTGACTTCGCCCCTGACGGCACCCTCTTCGCGGTTCTGCGCCGTGGCGATGTCATGCGAGCAAGGCCCGCCACCGACCCTACTAACTGGAAATGGGAACTTTTTGCCACGGGCTTTCACAACGGTTGCGGCATCGATGCCGTTTCCCATGACAAGGTTCGTGTTACCCAAATGGCCGACTTTACCGAAGCAACCGATACCAACAACGATGGTATCGCCGATCAATATCGTATCTTCGCGGCCGGCTGGGGGCTCTCCGGAAACTACCACGAAACCAACGCCATCGCTGAAGATGGTAAAGGTGGATACTATATTGCCATCGGCACCGCCTCACACAATGGACCCACCGCCGAACACACCCTTGGCGAGTATTCCAAATTCGGCCGGCGCGGCCGAAACTTCGCCTCCGTGAAGTGGCGCGGCTGTACTCTCTATTGCGATCCGAATGGAAAACTCTCACCCTTTTGCTTTGGCTTCCGAATGCACAACGGCATCCACCAAGATTCGGCCGGCAACCTATGGTGTGGCGACAATCAAGGCGATTGGCGAGCCACCACTCCACTCTATCACCTAGAAAAGGGTAATTTTTACGGCCACCCCAGCGCCCTTGTTTGGGATGAACGCTGGCCTGAGGATAAGGATCCACTCCACACCTACCGCGAAGATCTTGAGGCCTACAACAAACATCGCACTTGGCCTTCGGTGCAGATTCCTCACCGTGAAATGAATCGCTCAGCTGGCGAACCTTTCGAGATTCCCAAAAACTTTCCTCACTTCCCCGGCCAGATGCTCTTACCCGACAACAACAGTAAGCGTATCACTCGTATCATGTTGGAAAAAGTAAATGGTAAATTTCAGGGAGCCTGCACTCACTTCCTTGATGGTGGAGGTCTTCGCAGCGGAAACCACCGCATCCGTTTCAGCTCGGACCAACAGAAACTCTACGTCGGCCAAACTGTTCGCGGCTGGGGAAAAGAAGCAGAGGGATTGCAACGTATCACCCCGAATGGCAAAGAACCCTTCGACATCACCGCCTTCAACATCACTCCACGAGGCTTTAAAATTACCTTCAATCGTGAACTTGAGAGAGATCTTGCTGAGAAAGATCTTAAGTTTAAATCCTTCACTTATCAATCGAAGTGGACCTACGGATCACCACAGGAAAATACGACCAATAATAAAGTTCAGAGTGTTAAGCACCTCAGCGCAAAAACCGTCGAAGTGAAGTTGGATCGTTTCAAACCTGGACGAGTTTACCAACTCGACCTTAAGGAATTAAAATCAAAAGACGGCGATGAAATCCAAAATCGTCTTTTTTACTACACCGCTAATCAACTTCCCTAAATTCTGCCCTGGGCCAAAAAAAGACGGCAGAAATTTTTTCTCGCTGACTATACTAAGCCCTTCATGGTTCCCGTTGAGGTCGCGAATTTCTCGGCTTCCATCCCTAGGTTTTGCAACATCGAAAGGTAGAGGTTTGGCAGCGGGTAATTGTTGGTATTGCTGAAGCCGAGGTGCTGGCCATGCTTGTATCCGCCCCCACCAAAGAGAACCGGCATATTACGGTTATCATGGGAGGAGGCATTCCCGAGATTTGAGGTCAGAATAACCATTGTGTCATCGATCAGGTTCGCACCTTGAAGTTTTCGTAGGAAATCACCCCAGCGATCAATGGTCGCTTGCTCTACGATGGCAAGCTGATCGAGCTTCTCACCGCTCTGCCCGTGATGCGAAAGCGAATGGTAGGATTCGTCAACACCTTCAAGCGCACGCACCGAAGTATCAGGACAATGAAGA
>CESO01039899.1_pt1 | contig 14593 bp, 9 predicted proteins | sample 356341 | NCBI WGS metagenome assembly CESO01 (sample SAMEA2621812, study PRJEB7988) | marine metagenome | biome: marine biome (ENVO:00000447); feature: deep chlorophyll maximum layer (ENVO:xxxxxxxx); material: "saline water (ENVO:00002010), including plankton (ENVO:xxxxxxxx)" | depth 35 m
GATGATAAGGAAGCAAAGTTAATTAAGCAGGAATTGAACTCATGCATCCGTGAGAATCGTCCCGTGATTGCATCAACCTTTATGAATGAGGGATTAATTAGTTTCTGGTTGCTTGTTAAATCCATCAAAGAAGATGCACTCTTTCTTTGCCGTAATGATGGACCTAAGGCATACATCGGACAGACTCCAATCGGTGGCGAGGGTTATGTCTACTCCAATGAGTTTGGTATGGTGAAACTGGTTAATCGTGAGCAGTTCAGTTATGCAAACTTCAGCAACGCTAAGTTTCAACAACCTGCGTGACGGTCAGCGAACTGGTCCAAAGGGGGTAGACGGACCCCCTCTATGGACTATTATAAGAAAGAACACAACACAGGACACAGCATGAACGGTTGGGCAAACTACGAAACCTGGAACGCTTCCCTCTGGGTGGGGAACGATGAATTCCTTTACAACACTGCCCGCGCTTGCGTTGAGTTTGCCGAAGGCGAATCACCTTGGACCAAGTTCGTTCGCTGTATGACTGACGGACAGATCGGTCGTTTTCTGGGTGCCACTGGCGACGGCGTTCGTTGGGATGACCCCGCGATCGATGCCGATGAGATGAATGAAATGATGGCAGAACTCTGAGGGGATCCCCCCTTTCCGTGCTACAATACACCCAAGCGAATCACCCCAATGGCAAAAGCAATCGGCAACACCCGCAGCAGCGACACCAACGTCAAAGGACAGGCGTTGCGTGCTAGCAGTGGCGGTGGGATGACCTTCACAAAGGCGCGGGGGTTGGGTGCCTCTATGGTGACAGATCTGGATGGAACCGTTAAGCGTGCCAAAGCACAGTATCGCTCCGACCGCATTGCTGCCGCCCGTGACCGTCTGTTAAACCGTCAGGGTCATTCACACCTTGCCTGCCGTTACTGACCCCGTTCGTTCGTGACAGCAGCAGTGCCCCCGTCCTTAGGGGGTGCCCCCCCTGCGGCGCGTGATGCCCCCCGTATATAAAAACGCCTAACTTCCCTAATCTATAAAGTGTTACGTAAGCGAGCTAAATTTACAGAGGGTATCAAAAAAATTTTTCGCTATATAAAATCATGATGAAGGTTTACGTATATGCAAAAAAACTCCGGAGAAAATATTACCACTATAGAAGTCGATCCAGTAACAGGTGAGTACGTTGCACTAATACCCGAATGGATTATTTCAGAGTATGGTTGGTATGAAGGTACACAAATCAATATGGAGGTTGATGGGCACAGTATCGTAATCACCGAACTAACTGATTGACTTCAAGGTAAAATGCTAGTATAATTACTAGTGAATCGATTCAAATTCAAACTTGACCTAATTATGTCTAAAGGATTTACAGTAAAGGCAAAAACGCCAGTTAAAGAGAAAGCACCCGAATGGGATTATGAATATGCAAAAGAACTTATAAAAGGTAAGAGTATAGTATTTTGTCTGCCTGGGCGCGGAGTATCATATACGTATCTGAAGAACTTTGTACAACTTTGTTTTGATCTTGTTCAGGCAGGAGCAAGTATTCAGATCTCGCAAGATTATAGTTCCATGGTGAACTTTGCGCGTTGTAAGTGTTTAGGTGCAAATGTTCTTCGTGGTCCTGATCAGATTCCTTGGGATGGAAAACTAAAATATGATTATCAGTTATGGATTGATAGTGATATTGTGTTTAACGCAGAGAAGTTCTGGCAACTTGTATTAATGGAAAAAGATATTGCAAGTGGGTGGTATTGTACCGAAGATGGTCAAACCACATCTGTTGCACATTGGATGGACGAGGATGACTTCCGTAGTAATGGTGGAGTTATGAATCATGAAACCCTTGAAAGTATTGCCAAGCGTCGTAAACCATTCACGGTAGACTATGCAGGGTTTGGATGGCTTCTAATTAAAAACGGAGTTTTTGAGCATGAAGAAATCAAATACCCATGGTTTGCTCCGAAGATGCAGGTATTCGAATCTGGAGAGGTGCAAGATATGTGTGGAGAAGATGTATCATTCTGTCTCGATGCAATCGCAGCAGGTTTTGAGATTTGGTGTGATCCTCGTATCAGAGTCGGGCACGAAAAAACTCGGGTCATCTGATGGATCGTTATACGGTCATACGTGACGGCAAGGTCCTCTTTGAGAATCTCTCGGAAGAGGACTACATGAATCTTATGGAGGACTTTGCTGCCGAATACTATAAAACTGGTAAACCCAAAGCGGGTGAAGTTGAAACACACATTATTGGAGAAACTGATCAATGGCAAAAGCGAAAACAGGTCTGAATAAAAGTGGTTATGCCACTGGGACACCCAAAAAAACTCGTCAGGGTAATGGTAACGGAACAAAATACGCCGCGTCGTCTCGTAATAGTGCTAGAAAAGCATATCGTGGACAAGGACGTTAACGTATAGATAACCCTATAGACAAATAATTGTATGGCATGTTTGATTGCAAATCTTCCATCGATGGAAGTATGGGTTCGTAAAGAATATCTTACTGATCATCAATCTGGTCATGGGGAATTTGTTAAAGGCGTTTGGGTATCGGTTAAATCGATTCCTGGGCGTGCTTTTTATTTTGAAACCTACTTACCAGAATATGCGGCAATGTATGACAAATTGCCTATCAGTGCCTTTGTAGCAGATCCTGAGACACCTTCTCCTGATATGAACCTACCAAACCTACAGTTTTGGAACTGTATGGACTATGGTGTAGTATCAGTTGATAAGAAATTCATTGGTTCTATGGATTTTGAGTGTTATACACGGGACTTTGGTAATGTAAAAGGCACTTATGTCTGCACAATTGATAACTATCACCATGATCCAGACTATGTTGACTGGGCAACGAGTGAGAATCCAGCTGAACACAAGTCTCATAACCTAATTGAACTTGAGAATGGGCAGTATGCACTGTATCCAAACAATAGATTACGTATTTTTGATAATAGTTTGACACCTGTCGAACCAAAAATGCCTGATTTTAAGGTTTCGACTCAGTATTATCAAGTTGAAAACGGATTTGAACGACTTGGAATGGGACGTGAGGACGAATATTTCTGGAAAACTTCTAAAGAACGCGAAGAAGAAGAGGAAAATAAATAAAAGTATATAATATTAATGAACATTTCATGAACATACGGAGACATCATGGGTAATTCACCTGTCGATAGAAATTCTAACTATATGAAAGAGATGTGGGGAACCACAAAACTCGTTACTGACTACTATCAAGATGAAAAAATGACTTCAGAACACGATTTTCTAGATAATTTGGCAAATCATCAACATCAAAAGATGCTCCGTGAGATTTCAAATGATGATATCACTCCAAAAAAACGTGATACTGTGAATCAAGAGGACCTTTATGAGAAAATAGATGATAATACAGAATTATTCTGAATAGGGTATAAATAAAATTAAGTAAAGTCTCCATATTATCGTGGTTCAGAGGATATCCAGAGCATTTAAGGACATTAGTTTATCATTTGATAGACATCCTGTAACTAATGATATCCTCAACATTAAAAATGAGGATGCAATTAAGAAATCAGTCCGTAATATTGTACGTACTGTGCCTAGTGAGAGATTTTTTAACCCTATTTTTGGTTCTGACGTAAAGACTAGTTTATTTGAATTTGTTGATTTTGGTACTGCATCCGAACTTGAAGATCAGATTTTAGTTGCAATTGAAAACTACGAACCAAGGATAAGCAATATTCAGGTTAGAGTAGATCCAAATGCGGATAGAAACGAATTTGAGGTCTTCGTATCCTATAATATCGTTGGACAAGAGGTTCCAGCACAAAATTTTTCATTCATCCTAGAGGCAACCAGATAAAATAATGCCTTTTACTAAGTTTACCAATCTAGATTTTGATCAGATAAAGACATCTATTAAAGATTATCTTCGTGCTAATTCCGATTTCACGGATTTTGACTTTGAAGGATCCAACTTTTCTGTTCTGATCGATACGTTAGCATATAATACGTATATTACAGCATTCAACTCTAATATGGTTGCTAATGAATCCTTCTTGGATTCAGCAACTCTTAGAGAAAATGTTGTTTCCCTAGCAAGAAATATTGGTTATATCCCCAGATCAAAAACTGCGGCAAGTGCAGTAGTTAACTTCACAGTAGATGTATCGACAACTGCCTCTCAGTTGATCCTGAAGGCAGGTCTAGTGTGTGTTGGGGCAGTTGATAACAGTGCATATACTTTCTCCATTGCAGGCGATGTGAGTGCCAACATTGTCAACAATCAAGCAACATTTACAGATTTAGAAATTTTTCAGGGAACCTACCTAACAAAAGAGTTTATTGTAGATACCTCCCAAGATCAAAGGTTTATTTTAAATAATCCCAAAATTGATACGTCAACTATCAAAGTAAGAATTGGGACAAAAGAATATAAGCAAGTAGATAATATTATTACTATTAATAAAGAATCTGAAATTTATTTGATTCAAGAAGTTGCAGATGAAAAATATGAACTTCTCTTTGGTGATGGAATTATTGGTAAGAAATTGTCATCAGGTGATGTAATTCAGGTTTCTTATATCGTAACTGATGGTGAGGATGGTAATGGTCCATCGTTGTTTAGGTATTCTGGAACAACCACCGATAGCAATGGTCTTTCTGTTTCACCATCAGCAACACCATCAATAACAACCACTGAGAAGGCGACAGGAGGCGGTGCAATTGAAGCAATTGATTCAATTAAATACTTTGCACCTAGAGTATATTCGTCGCAGTATCGTGCCGTTACAGCAAAGGATTATGAGGCAATCATACAACAGGTATTCCCAAGCACCGAATCAGTTGCTGTTGTTGGTGGTGAAGAATTAGATCCACCAGAATTTGGTAAGGTTGTCATTAGTATCAAACCAAAAAATGGTTTTGCTATCTCTGACTTTGCAAAAACACAAATTTTAAATGATTTAAAACAATACACTGTATCTGGTGTCAAACAAGAATTATCAGATCTTAAACTACTATTTGTTGAACTTGAGGGTGATGTCTTTTATGATCCTTCTAAGATTACAGACATTGCATCATTGAGGTCTAGCATTATAGCATCTCTAACTAAACATTCCAAAACTGTTGATATGAATAAGTTTGGAGGAAGATTTAGATATAGTAAAGTTCTTCAAATCATTGATAATGTAGATACTTCGATTACTTCCAATATCACTAAAGTGAAGATGAGAAGAAATATGAATTGTATTACCAATACTTTTGCACAATATGAGATTTGTTTTGGTAATAAGTTCTTCAAAAAATTAGATGGTTCTAGTATCAAGAGCACCGGTTTTAAAGTTGCTGGTGAATCAGAAACAGTATACTTCTTAGACGTTCCATTAGAAAATAGTGATATTGGTATTCTTACAATTGTTAAACCAACATTGAATCCAGATACTTTCGAAGTTGTTAAAAAATCAATTGGAACAGTTGATTACAAGAAAGGTGAGATTATTGTTAATACAATTAATATTGTTTCAACAGATCTACCAGAGAATGTTGTAGAGATTCAAGCACTTCCAGATTCGAATGATATTATTGGTTTGAAGGATTTATATCTCATCTTTGATGTCTCGAAAAGCACTATAAATATGGTTAAGGATACGATTGCCTCTGGAGAACAAATTTCTGGAGTGAACTTCCCGGTGAAATCAAGTTACTTAAACGGAAAAATAACAAGGTAATAGAGAGGAAATATGATTACTACTGGTTTTGATGCTAGGGTAAAAGTACAGCAAGTCATTGATAGCCAATTACCAGAATTCATTTTAAATGAAAACCCTAAAGTTGTAGACTTTCTTAAGCAATATTACACGTCTCAGGAATTCCAGGGAGGTGCGATTGATATTGTCGAGAATTTAGATCAGTATCTAAGTCTCAATAATTTAACTCCAGAAATTCTAACTGACCATACATCAGTAACTTCTGATGTTACGTCTACCGATACTACAATTAACGTAACAACTACAGGTGGTTTTCCCAAAGACTATGGTCTTTTCAGACTAAATGATGAGATTATTACCTATACTGGGATAACCACAAATAGTTTTGTGGGTTGTATTCGTGGATTTAGTGGTATTACCTCTTATAGAGATCGTCTAAATGCAGAAGAATTAGTATTTGAATCTTCAGCAGCAGATTCTCATACTACAGGAACTCAAGTTAAAAATATAAGTTCATTATTTCTCAAAGAATTTTATAGAAAACTAAAGTATCTTCTTGCACCTGGTTTTGAAGATGTTAGTTTTGAAAGTTCTCTTGATGTAAACAATCTTATCAAGCAGATTCGTAATCTGTATCAAAGTAAAGGAACCGAAGAATCTTTTAGAATTTTATTTGCAATCTTATATAATGAAGTTCCTAAAGTTATTAACCTAGAGGACTTTCTTTTAAAACCCTCTTATGCAGAATTTGTAAGAAGAAGAGTTCTTGTTGGTGAACAAATTTCGGGCAATCCGAATAATCTTATTGGACAAATGATCGGTAATTACCGAGATACTGCTACTGGTCCAGTATCAGAAGTTGAAATTATTACTAGAAATAAAAAAACATTTTATAAAATTCAACTTTTCTCTGGATACAATGAGAAAAGTCTCATTGAAGGAACGTTTAATATCACACCAAATAGTTTAATTTCTGATAGTGTTTCTATTGGATCTTCCGTAGTTAGTGTAGATAGTACTATCGGGTTTGGTCAAACTGGTATTATAAGCGTTGAAGGTCAAAAGATAGAATATAGAGATAAGAGTATCAATCAATTCTTTAATTGTAGTGGAATTACTTCTGCGATTACACCAGGAACTCTTGCATATTCACAAACTGACACTATCTATGGATATGAAAATGGAGATACATCAAAGAGAGTAGACCTCAGAGTTACTGGTGTAATGTCAGATATTGAGGATAAAGATCAATATACTTTACTATTCAATGAGGATTTAATTAGTGTTAAAAATCTTGGTGATAGTATTGTTAATAATGATGAGAATTATAAGCAATTTGCTTTCAATACCTGGATTTATAATACTAGAACACGATATGAAATTGAAAGTTTTTCAAATAACACAGTAACTTTATTTGAAACTGCGGATAAGTCAAGTCTTAAGAAAAATGATTCTGTAGATATTTTAGATAGAAATGCTGAAAATATTGTAGTATCTAACGCCGTTGTTACTTCTGTAAATGAAAAGGAAGTTCAGATAAATCAATCGATCAGTGCTGCATCTAATAGAAGTTTGAGCATACGTAAAAGATTTAACTATGCTACTTCATCTGGTATTCAATTAGAATCTGATAAGATTTTGACTAATGTTCAAAATACTTATAGTGAAAAACCTAGTGGGATGTATGTTGCATCAAATTCACTTCCAGATTATGAAATAACGAAAGAAATTTCAGAAGCAACAATTGCTATTACACCAACAACAAATTTAAACAATATTTACCAAGGATTTTTCCCAACTCTTGGCACATACTCTACGTTATCATTTGCCAATAATGTTCCATTTATGACTGGTGATGAAGTAATTTATACTGGTGATGGAGATAAAATTGTTGGATTGGAATTTGGTAGAGTCTATTATGTTCAAGTTATAAGAGATACTAATCCTGTCAGAACAAATAGAATTAAATTATATAATGCACGATCATTCATTGGAACTAGCCAACATGTAGGACTGCAAGATACTGCTTTTACTACTGCAACAAATCATACATTTACTTTAAAGCAACATTATAGTAAAAATTTAAAAGCAAAGAAATCATTAGTAAACTTCCCACTGATTCCAGATATTAAATCTGGAAAGAATACACCAACAGACCCAGGTTCTGTCGGTTTGATGATTAATGGTGTTGAAATTCAAAACTATAAATCTGATGATAGAGTTTACTATGGTCCTTTAGATAATATTAAGGTTTTAAATGGTGGAGCAGATTATGATGTCTTAAATCCACCTCAACTTGTAATTTCTGATTCTGTTATTTCAACAGGAACAACCGCAAAAGCACAGACAGTTGTTACTGGCACAGTTAAAAAAATTATTGTTGATCCACAAGACTTTAGTATTAATAGAGTTTTATCAACAACCATAGAAGGTGGCAATGGTAAAGATGCTGTTTTGGAGGCAGTTGTTTCCAAACAATTCAGGGAGATGCCTTTTAATGCCTTCAGAGTTGGTGTTGCAGTAACCGGTGGTATTGATATTATTAACGACGCTCTAACGTTTGAAAACTTTCATAATTTAATTGATGGTCAAAGACTTGTTTATAGTTCTAATGGTAACTTACCTCTTGGTATTGGACTCTTTGGTGGATCTAATACAAATCAAAACGATAATTTGGTAAATGGTGGAGTTTATTATCCAGAGATCATTAATACAAAATCCATATACCTATACAAAAATTTATCTGATTATTCTGCTGGTATTAATACAGTTGGTTTTACCACTGTTAATACTGGTGGTATTCATAAATTTAGAACATTCGATGAACAAAATGTTGTTTCTGAAATTAAGGTATTAAATCCTGGTTCTGGTTTTACCAATAGAAAACTCAGAGTTCATCCAATTGGTATATCTACAATCACAAATATTATTAAATCAAAAGATCACGGATTTAATGATGGAGATTTAATCAATTATAGTTTCCAAAATTCTACTGTTTCTGGTCTTTCCAGTTCCACGCAATATAGAATTTTAAAATTAAATGATTCTGAGTTTCAGATTGCGGAAGCAGTTGGTGGGGCAAGAACAAATTATAATAGAAAAAACTATGTAAGTTTTGGTTCTACTTCTGGTGAAGGATATCAAATATTCTCATATCCACCAATTCAAGTCAAGATTGATGCAGAATTTACTGCAGGATCTGGTGGTATTAATACTATTTTTACAACTCCAGTTGTCCGTGGTCAAATTACTAATGTATATGTTTATGAGAAAGGATCTGACTATGGATCAAACATTTTAAACTTCCACAGAAATCCAAAAGTTGTTACAAAAATAGGTCAAGGTGCTCAACTAAAACCTATTATTAAGAGAGGATATATTGTTGCAGTCGAAGTTCAGAATGGTGGAAAGTTCTATGATGCCGCACCAGATCTAGAAATTAATGGTGATGGTGTTGGTGCTATATTGAGAGCAGTTGTACGAGATGGTAGAGTTATTGATGTAATCATCATCAATAGAGGAACAGGATATGATCAAAATAATACAAGTATTAATGTCAAACCACCTGGTAGAAATGTAGTTTTAGAATCAAACATTAGACATCTTCGGGTCAATAACTTGAAGAGATTTTCTGATGAACTACTTACAAATTATGAAGATAGTTTATCTTATGGTGTTGTTGGTTATTCGACTGATAGAGATGGAGAATCTTTCTTAGATTCAATTTCAGAAGATGAACACTCCAAAGTTATTGGATGGGCAAACGATGGTAATCCAATTTATGGACCATATGCATTTTCTGATCCAAATGATGATAACTCAGCAACTAGACGATTAGTTAGTGGTTATGTTGATGCATCTTCTGATATCAATAATCGACCATCTTTTGATGTATTTGAATCTGGATACTTTATTGAAGACTTTAAATTTAATGATAGTGGTGATTTAGATTATCATAATGGAAGATACTCTAAAACTCCAGAATTCCCTGATGGTGTATATGCATATTTTGTTGGTGTATCTACAAATGTAGTTACAGGAAAATTAGATCCAGCATTCCCATATTTCGTTGGTGATACTTATAGATCACAAGTAATTACTGAGAAATTAGATCAAACGTTTGATTTTAATAAATCAAATCTTGTTAGAAATACATTTCCATACAGAACAGCAAAACAACATTCGGGAAGTGATTTTCTATTTGAATCAAATTCTCCTGTCGATCAAACAACTATCGTTGAATCCGCATCTAAAGGTTCAGTTGAATCTTTTGTAATCTTAAATTCTGGTGATGATTATAAAGTTGGAAATTCTTTAAATTATAATAATGCTGGCACTGGTGGTGGTGGAGCAGCAGCAGAGATATCCAGAGTATTTGGTAGAAAAATTAACGAAATTTCTACCGAATATCTTAAATATGAAAATTCTATTGTTGAAAGAGAAAATTCAGAGACTCTTAGAATATACACCAATACAATTCATGAATATTTGAATAAAGATACTATTCAAATATCTGGTATTTCGACCCATGTTGAAGGTCTAATCGGATCACATGCAATTGGTGTTTCTTCCAACATAACAAGATTAACTGATTATATTTCAGCAGATCAGGGTATATCCACAGATATTTACATTTCATCCCTCTCACCGGTAATTGGATCTGGAACTTCTATTGGAATTGGTAGTGAAACCTTTAGAGTTCTAAACGTATTTGGTGACGAAAATATTTTACGTGTTAAGAGAGGTAATGTAGGAGCATCTCATACGTTTGCTGATTTAATCAGTGTAAATAATGATTATTTTACAATTCCAGTAAAATCTGAAAAAGAAATAGATTCTAAAAAGAACTACAGTGTTTATTTCAATCCTTTTGAATCTGTTGGTGTTGGACTGCAAACTGGAACTGATACATCTCTCGGATATCATGTAGGAAGATCACCAAAAACAATTTCTGTTCCAACCCAATCAATTTTCATTCCAAACCATCCATTTAAAGATAATCAAGAAGTTGAATTTACCGTTCCTACTGGTTTTGTTGGGATTGATGCTAGAGATACTCCTGGTGGTTTAACATTTGCATTAGCAAATCAATCAGTTTACGTAATTAATAAAGGAAAGGATTTTATTGGTATTGTAACCGAAGTTGGATTTACAACTTCAACAAGTGGTCTATTCTTCCCCGCAACTAATGTTAATACTAATAATAGTTTTGAGTATGCCTTCACAACTAAGTTTAATGAGATAACTGCAAATGCACAAAAGATAAAAACACAAGTTTCTATCTCAACCATTCATAATTTAAACAATGGAGATTTTATTGACCTTATAGTAACACCAAATCAGTCGGTTGGTTTTAGCACAAATCCATCTGTAAGTGTTAAGTATAATACAATATACCAAAAGATTCTAGTTGATAGTGTTGGATTTGGTTCGGATAAAGTTGACACCAACGAAAGTAGTATTACTATTGATAGGCATGGGTATAAATCAGGTCAGAAAGTATTTTATAATTCTACAGATTTAGTTTCTAGTGGTTTGGAAACAGGAGGATACTTTGTATTCAGAATTGATGATAATAAGTTTAATTTAGCGAGGACATTAAATGATACTATTTCCAATCCACCAGTAATTGTTAGTATTGCAAGCACGGGTGGTGCTAATCAAGAAATTAGTCTTTTAAATCCACAAATCGAAGTATTTAAAAATAATAATATTGTTTTCAATGTTTCTGATAGTTCTCTAATAGACTATGAATTTAAATTCTTCTATGATAAGAATCTTAGTAATGAATTTGTTTCTACCGGAACAACATCAACATTCTCTGTTGTTGAGAGTGCAACCAGTGGTATAACTTCTACTTATACTATTACATATAGTAAAGACTTACCAACAAAATTATACTATTCTTTTGAGAAAGATGGTATCTCTATTAAACCAGATGCTGATGTTGTTGATTCTTCTGAAATCATATACATTAACAGTAAGTATAATAAATCTTATAATGTATTTGGAGTTGGATCTACAACCTTCAATATTTCTCCAAGTGAACTCCCAGAAGCATTATCATACACAGCAACAAATACTGATACTTTAGAATATACAACAAGTTCAAAGACTGCTTCTGGTCCAATATCCAGAATAACTACAGTTTCAACTGGTTCTAATTACTCAAGATTGCCAGTTATATCTGGTTTAGGATCTGGAACAGCAGCAACGGTTGGATCTAATGCAATTATTAGACCTTTAACAGAGTCTATTGGTAAATTAAACAACTTCAGAATTGTTAATGAAGGATTTGAATATGCTTCTGATAAAACTTTAAGACCTCAAGCAAGAATTTCAAAATTATTCACCTTAAGTGGAACAGATATTGTAAAATCGATTAATGTTCTTGATGGAGGTAGAAATTATCTTTCACCACCAAGTCTCATCATTGTTAACATGTATACTAGAGAGGTGCTTGATCCTTCAACATATTCTCTAGAAACACAGTTCTCAGGAAACACTATTGTTGGTGTAAATGTTATTGCAGAACCAAAAGGTTTGGAATCTGTTGAGCACCGTTTATTTCCAATATTGAATAGTAATGGTATTCAAGTTGAAAAAATTACTGATTACAGTAGTGGTGTTGTAACTTTGGAATTAAGCACTCCACCAATTGATGGTTTTGCAAATGCACCATTTGTTGTTGGAGATGAAATTTTTATTGAAGGACTAAAAAAGAAATCTTTCACGGATACTCTTGGTAATGTAACTTCGCCTGGTAATGGATTCAACTCTGAAGACAATGGATACTCTTTCTTTAGAGTAGTTGAGTTTACAAATTCAAATCCAGCCATATTGAAGTTTAATATTGGTGATGTAACAATTAATCCAGGAGTTCCTGAAGAGTTACAAACTGGATTTACCTCGCTTGTTAAAAAACAGAACCTCCCAGAGTTTAAGTTAAATATTGAAACTGGTATTTTCTTCCTCGGAGAAGAGATTACCGCAAATGGTGTTAAAACTGATTTAGTAACCACTGTTGTTGAGAAAGGTTTAGTTAAAGTTGATGGTGATTATAAAGTAAAAATTGGTGACAAATTAAAAGGAATCAATTCTGGTGTTTTTGCAACTGTTAATTCTATTACTGATTTTGAAGGAAGATTCTCTGTAGATTATTCTAGTAAGAAGAATTTTGGTTGGAAGAATAATATTGGTCAATTGAGTAATTCATTACAAGTTATTCCCGATAATGACTACTATCAAAATCTTTCATATACTATTCAAAGTCCAAAAGAATTTGTAACTATTCAAGAAAATGTAAGTCGCCACGTTCACCCATCAGGGATGTTGAACTTTGCTGATGTTCAGTTATTATCCAAATCTAAAGTTTCTATTGGATTAACTGATTCATTTGTTTCAACTGTTCTTGATTTTGTTGGTGAAAGAAGAGTTGATACGATTAATAACTTCGATTTAGTTCAAGATTATGATGCAACTAGTGAAACTTCAAGATTTGTAATTTTCAAAAATAGAAGACTCTCTGACTTTATTGAGTGTAGAACTAATAGAGTTTTACAAATTGATGACATCAGTAATAGATTCTCAAGTGCAGAATTCAATAAGGATAGATTTGTTGAAGCAATAGAATATCCAATTACAGACTTCTATTCAAGATTTTTAGTTCAGATTTCTGATGAGGATAAAATTAGTTCTCAGTTTAGTGAAGTTGTTGTCTTAAATGATTTTAATAACACTTACACTTTGAATAAAGTGGATCTTTTCACAGATACAAGACTTGGAACTTTATCTGGAGATTTTGCTCCTAGTGGAGATCCAACTTTAAGATTTGATCCTGTTGATCCAAATAACTTTAATTATAATGTCAAAGTTTATAGAGAATCATTTGCACCTTCCACTACGGTTGGAGTTGGTTTTACTGAATTTGGTTTCCTCAGAATTGATGGAAGAACTAAGAGATTGGGTCCTGCAAATGGAAATGGATTAGTTGGATTTAAAACTGATGTTTTTGAAGCATTATCTAGCAAATTTGATACCTTATACACCTTTGCACAAGTTCTGAATACTGATACTAATAGGATGAACTACTTTGAAGTGGTTGCTCATCATGATGGACAAGATAATCATATATCAGAATTCTATTATGATACCATACCATCATCATCATTCTCTGGCGCAAACATAGGCACATTTGGACTGAATGTTTCTGGTGGTGTTATTAGACTCCAATTTGAAAATAATATTAATAATAATCTACTTGTTAAGACAAAAACAATTGGAATTGGAACTGTTGGTGCTGGAGTTGCAACTCATAGATTCTTAGTTCCTGGTCAAATTCCAGGAACAGAACGAACTGCAAAGTTTGATTCCCAATTAAAGGAAACAGTTGGTATTTCTACTGTATTTGAATTTGATAGTGCAATTCAGTTTAGTCAAAAATCAATTATAAAAATTGGTATTGGTGAAACTACTGTAGTTCAGAATGTGATGGTAGTTGCTGATCAACAAAGAACTTCTATTCAATCATCACCGTTTATTAATGTCAATACATCTAATGGTATTGGAACATATTCTTCAGAAATGGTCGGAAGTAATGTAATTGTTAAATTTCATCCAGATCCAGAGTTTGCTACCGATACAATTACTCATCAGGCATACAGTCAGCACATTTATACTGATATTGATGAATTTAATATTCCACCAGCATATATCGTAGGAACCGTTATTGAAGATCTTGAGAATTCTTTCTATGGTTCGATTAATGTTTTTGGTAAAGATAAGACTGATTTTGATCTGAACTATAAATCAATTCCAATTTATGAAAAAGGATTTAATCCAGCAAATACCAATGTATTAAATCAATCTACTGGTGTTATTAGTATTGATGATCATTTCTTT
>CESO01063889.1_pt1 | contig 14567 bp, 13 predicted proteins | sample 356341 | NCBI WGS metagenome assembly CESO01 (sample SAMEA2621812, study PRJEB7988) | marine metagenome | biome: marine biome (ENVO:00000447); feature: deep chlorophyll maximum layer (ENVO:xxxxxxxx); material: "saline water (ENVO:00002010), including plankton (ENVO:xxxxxxxx)" | depth 35 m
GATAGGGTTGCTTCTTCTTTAATCAATGCATCTAAATCTTCGTCAAAATCAACCGCTTCAACTTTAGCTTTCACTACTTCGCCATGCTTCATGTCAGCACCCTGAGCTCCTGGAGCTTTAGATTGCTTAACTTTCTTCACTGCGTCGTCTGCTGATTTGATTGACTCTTCTTCAGAAGTTTCGTCCACTTTCGCCATTTTTGAGAATAGCTTCTGCGCGTCTTCTTTTCTAGCCTTCTTTAACATTTCTACTGCTGCTTGGATAACGCCCGCTTTGGTTTTAGGAATAGCGATTTGAGGTGCTTCTTCTTTCACATCCTCTTCCTCTTCTTCTTCCTCTTCTTCCTTACCGTGCATTTCCTTCTTAGCTTTAGCTTCTTCCAGAGAATCCTCTGAGACTTCCTCGTCTAAATTTTCATTCTCAACGAGCTCTTCGGTCTCTTCATTACTCTCTTCCTGAAGCTGCTCTTCTTCAACTGTAGAATTGTCTTCGACTAATTCGTTTTTAATAACGTCTTCTGACATATCATTCTCCTACGATTTTAGATTTATTTTAGAGAGGAAATTTTTAAAGGCTCTAATTTCAGTATCACTTGATACTAATTTCGATTCTTTAATTTCAGTCTCAATTTCTTCAATGTCTCTACTCTGAAGAAGTCCATTATCCCATACCCATTCAACACCTTCCATAACTCCATTTACAAATGCACTTGGAGCGGATGGATCTTGAACAATATCTACAGTGGCAAGCATAAAATCCTTGCCCACATATTGGACTCCATTCTTCTGTACGAGACTTCCCATACCACGACTTGATACACCAAGCTTAACTCCACCTTCGAGTAGACCTTCAACGATCTTACCCATTGGGGTTTTAAGTATTGATGCTTTTCCTACAACATCATCACCTCTAAATTTTAGAGAATTGATCTTGTGTGAAACCTTATCTAGATTTACTGTTGGTCCTTCAGGATGATTTAACTCCCCAACAGCTCTTCCAGTTTTAACTTGTTCTGTCACATATTTTTCTACTGCTTTTTCAAGAGTATCTCTTTCGTATATGCGACCATTTCTGTTCTTTTGTTCGGCTTGCATGAAGACTCCTTCAATGAAGTAATCCTTTTCGCCGTTTTTCTTAGCTTCGCAAATTATTTCTAATTCGCTTTCTATATGTTCTGTAATAAGTTTCATTTTTATCCTAACATTTTTAACATATCTTGCATAGCCTTCTTAGCTTCTTTTTCAGACTTTATATCTTTTTGAGCTAATTCGCCATCAACATACAAATTAAATTTGTTACCTTTTTTAGTTATAACGATTTCTGGAGCACCTCTTTTACGTGCTCCTTTCTTGCTACCAGTTGCAATTTGTTTTTCACCTGGTTTTAGCTTAAGTTTAGCTTCCCTAAGTTCAGCAAATGTTATCATTATTCCTCTTCTTTATAGCCATTTCTTTGGCTTAAAGTAGAAGCAATTTCTACTTTTTTAGCATCTAATGCAGCTGTAACTTTGTCTGACATTAGACTTTCAAAATCTTTATTAGCTTTTACATTATCACCATTACGTACGTTTTTAATTATATTTTCAACACTCATATTATCCTCGCTACTATATATTTATACAAATTCATTCTTTAACCATACCTCGGATCATCCGGATCTGGCATATCGTTTTCGCCGTCTTTATCTTCGGCATCAATTTGTTTTTGGATTTGTTCTATTTCATCATCGTTAAATCGTAATATATTCTTTCTTACCCACTCGTTGGATATGAATTTACCAATATATTCATCTAATGATGATAACATATCAAATCTTTCTTTAATCATTTCAGATTGTTTAAGCTCTGAGAAGTAGTTATCTTCAATAAAGTCGAATGCAATAGTTTCTTTCCATGTATTCCAATCTTCTTTAGTGATAACACCTTTCAATAAAAGCTGAGTTTTTAATAGTTGTACAAATAAATGACTAAATCTACTTCTTAATCTATCAATAAACTTCTTAAACTTAACTTCATCTCTTGTTATTTCAGAACTTCTACCTAAACTAAACTGAGCTTCCTGTTCTAACCTATTTACAGGAACGTTCAATGATTTATATAACTTTTTCTGGAAGTATAGAATATCGTCAATTTGACCTAGGTTTTCACCACCAGGCAATGTTGTTATTTCTGTACCTCTACCACCTTCTCTTCGTGGTAAGAAAAAGTCTTCTAACATTGACATATGTTTCTTATCATCTTTAATATTACCAGTACTTGCATCATAAACCAGTTTATTTCTATACTGATTCATTATACCTCTGAGGTATTCTTCTGCTTTACCTTTTGGTAAGTTACCTACGTCAATGTAAAATATTCTTCTTTCAGGAGCTCTTGATATTCTATAAATTACCAATGAGTCTTCCATCATTCTTAACTGGTTAACTGGCTTCAATGCTTTATGTAAATATGATAAGATTCTCTTTCTTTGAGAATCCATAATACCAGATGTACAATAAGCAATTGCATCAGGATATATTTTAATACCTTGATTATACTTGCCCATCGCATTGTCTTGGTATAAGAAATACTCTTCTACCTTTTTAACAATGTTAGCTCCAGTCTTTGGATCTTGTTCTTCTGTGACCTCTTTAACTTTTCTTAGTTTTGCCGGGTCAATATATCTTAATTCTTTAATACCACCTTTTTCATTACCTTTATCGATAATAATGTGGTATGGTAATCTTCCATCAATATACCACTTTCTGAATATATCATGTGCGTATTGATTGAAGTTTAATAACTTTAATACATGGTCAAATTCATGCTTAACCATATCTTTTATTTTATCTGATACTTCTAATTCATCTAAAATAATATTAACAGGAGCTTCATCATGATCTCCTACAATTGCTTCGTTTACAATATCTTCTACAGCTGCATCGCATTCTGGCTGTGTAGATATATCTCTGTACTTGTATATTAAATCAACGTCGGTTTTAGCCTTATCGCCATCAACGTCTATATACGCGCCAAAGTGACCACCAGCTTTAATTACGCCGGAGGCATCGTCGTCATTCTTAGGAACAAATGAAGGTCGAAGCTCTTTCTCCTTCTTTGCTCTCTTTATTTCAAATCCAAAAAATTCTGCCATAATTTATCCTATAATATTGGAGGGACTATTGCCCCTCCACTATTATTATTTATAACGCTACGAAGTAGTGTTAGATTCCCAGTATTGAATCTGGAACTCTACTGTAAACTCTTCAATAACGTTTTCGTTATCGTAACCTAATTCGATAGCTGCCATGTTTACTGGAAATATTCCTCTAAAGTCATATTTCTTAACAACATTTCCTGCTTTGTCTAATTGCTCGACTATAGCATCAGCTTGATAATCTAATGGATTGGCTAAACCTGTATTTTCGTTATTAGCGTTAATACCGTTCATCCATCTTTCCATAGCATCTCTTACTGAGAAATTGTTGTCGTTCAGAACTGTGACTGTCCATGGTTCGAATGTTCTGTCACCTGCAACTTGTAATTTTCTTCCTCTGAAGTTAACTTCAATTGGATTAATTATTGATGCTGGTAACTGAGCAGCCTTACACATAAATGATGTAAGTTCTACATCTCCCTGTGCATAACCTGGATAGTTCATAGTGACCTTGTAATAATTTGGTCTTGCGCCACCGCCTACTAGTTTTGATTTAAAATCATCTACGCCTAATATTGCCATGTTTTATCTCCTATGAACCTGCTATCTCGGAGAATTCAACTCCGGTTCTGGTTGCTATAAAGTTTAATGTGATAAAGTTAATACTTCTTGCTGGCTTGATAAATATATCTGCAACAAATTGATTACCATCAATCACACTACCTGTGTTGTTCGAAGTGTCACAAACTACTTGGAAGTCTGTAATACCTCTTCTACCTTTTACGTCTCTCAAGAACGGTTCAACTAAGTTTCTGAACTGAGCCCTTGTAAATTCGTCGTTAATTTCAAATAGTTGAGCTTTCGCTGCTGTACTAATTGATTTTTCTAATGCAATGAAGAGTCTTCTTACGTTAATTCTATCGAATGCTGAAGGACGTGTTAATAAAGTTTTGTCACCAAATAATACAGTTCCTTGACCAGGAATTGATACTATAGGGTTAACTCTTGCTTTATATAATACATCTCTAATAGCTTCTTTAGGATTAAATGCTAGTTTTGTTACTCCGCGCAATCCACCTCTGTTAAAACCAGCTGGTGAGAACCATGTATCTTGTACATTGTCCGTGTTTGCGCAAAGTCCTGCAACGTGACCTGCTCCGCCTATATATCTAAATACATCGTTAAATCTATCATAGACATATAATGCCGTTGAGTCACATACTCCGTATGAACTTGAATTTAATGCGTCTGCGAATCCTTTGACGTTTGCTTGTTTCGTAGCATCAGTTAGATCTCCAACTGTGTCTGCGATTTCTGGTGAAACAAAAGCTAAACAATCTTTTCTTGCTTCTGCTTTAGCTATAAAGCTATTTGCATTAGCAACTGCCATTGGGGCAGCAAAGATTAAGCTTACTTCTTCTACATTAGCGTCATCAAAAACACTAATTCCTGTTAATATATTTGCATCGGTTGCATTTGTACCATCAGCACCACCGCCTAGAGAATCAACTTCAATTGCAGAAAATACTGCAACTGCAGCGTTTGTAGCAATACTTGATGTTAATGCACCAGCACTTGATAGTGATGAATGGTGATCCAACCAATAAATATATTTAGAATTAGTATTAATAACGTTTTTATAGAAGCTTGATGTTCCATCAGACTTTTTAGCGTCTGAGAATTGAGACATAAATTCAAATGTTTCTAGAATTGTACCAGCAGTTCCGGAGATGAGTCCATCTTCGTCTATAACTGCTACGTGTAATTCATCTAGAGCAACGGTTCTACCAAGACTTGCAGCATGTGCTGAAGTTTTAGGTGCATCAACGAAAAGATCTTTTCGTGTTGCAGCCCAGCCATTAAAGTTTGCATTTGACGCGTGAGCTGTACAAATTTCTACTTTTAATGAGTTACCCAGTGCACCTGGACATTTTGCTGCCCAAATACCTGCTGAGCCTTGACCGCTTGAAAAACTAGTATCGTATACATCTTCATTCTTAATTAATACGCCGTTTCCATCTTCACTAGCATTTTTCATGTTAGCTTGTGGAGCGCGTACAACCTTGAGTGCGTTGCCATATTTTAGATATGACGCAGCTACAAGAAAGTGTTCAGGGTTTTTGCCTTCTTCAGGTTTGCCAAAGATTTCAACAAGCTCGTTTTCAGTGCTTATTAAAGTTGCTTTTTCTACCTGACCCCAGCTGAACTGGCCAGAGAATCCACCTATTGAAGTAGATACTGCTGGGACAACCCCTGTAGCGTCGATCTCTTTGATCTGAACGCCTGGTGATACTTGAAATGCCATCGCTTTTTCCTCTATTATTTTGAGTTAGTTAATATGTTATCATAATACGGTTATATTCAATACATGTTTATTTATAATTTTTCAATCTTTAGTGTAAGCATCGTCCTTGCCAGCGTAATCACTAACCACAAATTTACGGTTTGGATTGACACTTACCTTAAATTGAGTCATAGTTTTCCTATTTACTAACATTTCTGATGCTGTATCCTTCTTTGTTAGCCCTAGTTCTATAATATATCTCTTATTATTAAACATTATACCATGCTCAACCACTGGTCTTACATCAAATGGTTGTTTACCACGATATGGCTTTGATATATCGATAATATCGCTTTCAAAGCTTATACCATTCTTCTTCCATTTAGCTATATCTCCATCTATCTCTAATTCGTCTACATGAAGCATTGTAGCATCTGATGAATTACCAGTATCAAATTTAGCTCTAATAAGGTTCTTTTCTAGGCCATCTAACTTAATAGACTCAATATATCCTACCTCTTGTCTAAATAGAGGGCGCCTGCCCTCTTCTAGGGCCAATCGATTCAATACCTTAGTTAAAACTTCTTCATCATTTATTTTTTGTGTAGGTTTACCATCTTTATATCCCATGAAATGAGACCTAATACCAGGTGAACCATTTATTTCTAATACATAGAATTTATCTCCTACTTTACAATGATCTACTCCACAATACACCGCACCCGATGTTCTAGCAGCTTGTACTACTAATTTGTGTTCTATATCACTTAACTTATAGGGCAATGTTTCAGCACCTAAATGTACGTTGTTTCTAAACTCTTTATTGTTTTTCTTTTTTCTTTCAGCAGATCCAATTACTTCACCATTAATACATAACGTACGTATATCTGATTTTAGTTCAAAATACTCTTGTATTAATAAGTCAGCATTAAATTTCCATAATGACTGACAAACTGATATTAATGATTCCATGGAATCTACCCTAGATACCCCAATTCCTTGGGTACCTCGTAGTGTTTTTATGATAACTGGAAACCGGCCTCCGATGTTCTGGTGTGCACTCTCGATGCTTTCTACGTTGTTGACAATAGAAGTCCTAGGTACTGGTATGTTATTACGGCCTAATTCTATGGCTGAAGCCATTTTATTATCGCATAATAGCATTGCCTGTAAATCATTTACCATAAAGAATCCAATAGATTGTAAAGATGATATTAATGCTTGAGCTGTTAGAGACTTAATTGCCCCAGCTCTTACAAAGACAATACTGTTATGAATACTCATATCGTATTCTTTACTATCGTCTCCTCTTACAATTACCGATCCTTTTTCAACATCTTTTGATGTAATATAAGCTTCATCAATATCTATTAAGTCATGCTTTACATTTTTCTTTTTAGCAACCTTAGCCATAAGTTCAGCAAATGTGCCTTCATCAGCACCTAAGCCTAAAATGTATATGTGCAGATCAGTAAGAGGTAATTCCTCTACTGTTTTTTCTGTTATGAATTCGTTGAACCTTTCCATTCTACCTCTAGCCAGACGTTTCCATTTTCGTCTTTAGTATATTTATCACTTTCGTAGCTTCCACTATCTACGTAACCAAATGGTAACATATCATCCTGGATAGCCTTTAATCTTTCTTTATATAATAACTCTTTCATATTAATATTAGTTAATGATTCAAATACATCAGTTGTTGTAAACCATGCAAACAATACTAAGTTCATCATTAAGTCATCATGATTAGGAGCCATTGCCATATAACTATTACCTCTTGAAACAAATGTACTCATTTCAACTATTGTCTGTGAGTCTACTATTTTCAATTGGCCTTGTTCAATCAAATCTTTTATTCCGGAACAACCAATACGTTTTACACGTCTTGTCATTGTTGCTCCTAAAGCGTTTGCCTTAATACTAGATTCTACAAACATATTCTCATATTCTAGGTCATAATATAAACCGTTACATACCACGGCTCCTTGGTCATTACTTTCTATTACAACATATGCATCATTGTATGTTGTAGCATATTTGTATATTATGTCAGGAAATAACATTGGTGACATGTTATTATCTCTAAAGATAGCGACTTGTTTAAAAGGTTTTTCAGTTACATCAATTATAGTAAATGTACTATAGTCTTGATTACGTCCCTTTGATACGTCTACTGTCATGACATATTCGTGTTCTTTTATCGGTTGTTCGTATATAAAAACATTCTCTTTTATAAACTCTGGTTCTACACTTTGTTGTGCTAATAAATGATTTGCACCTATCAGTGTATTACCTCTTCCATGGAATGTATTACCAAACTCCTGTTCAAATTGTAATTCAGAAGTGTTGGCTATTGTTTGTTTCTTCCAGGTTTTATTTCTTCCTGGAACATCCCACCAATCTACTCTAAACGCCTTAAACTCATTTGTTCCTTGTACAGCACCTTCCCATAGTTTATGATATACATTACCCACTCCATTTGCTGTAGAACAAATAACAATCTGAGTATCTTTACCCGCAGTAACTACAGGATACGTAGATGTATAAAACTGTGAATCATTTTCTACAAAAGCAAACTCATCAAGGAATAGCAAGTTAATAGATAAACCTCTTATAGAATTACCAGATGTTGCTGATGCAATGATCTTACTATTATTACTAAACTCAACACTACCTTTATTTAGTGCTTTACAACCTGGCTGTAAAAAGAATGGAAGATTCTCTAAAGCCAAAGTAATCCTCGCTAACATTTCTCTTGCAACCGCACCTTTGTTTGCTAATATTGCAATTGTCTTTTCTGGATGAAAGATTGCATACCAAAGTAGATATACAACCGATGAAATCGATTTACCACTTTGTCTACAGGCTAATACAATAGAGAATCTATTATCTTTAAAATGTTTAAACATCTTTTTCTGATATGGATATAGATTAAATGGTACTAATCCATCATCCAAAGATATTATTTTTACATATTTACGAGCGAAGTATGATGGATCTTTCATACACTTCCTGTACTCTAGAATTTCTTCTTTCGTAAATGAAGTTTCTACTCCGTCTCTTTTTACGTTTGGATTACCTAGGTAACCAAACTCATTGTTCTTGACTCTCTGCATCTATTACATCATCCGTATTTAATAACATTCTTTGTAGGTCAGTTGTACTACCAACAAAAACATTGTTATTTGTCACTTGCTTTGCGTTTTCGTCTTCTACTGTTAAATCTTTTTTACTCTTTTGTAAGTCCATTAGGTTTTTTGTTACATCACCTAAGTTCTTTATTGTCTGTGATAATACCTCAAATGCTCGTGGGTGTTCGCTTTCTCTTGCAAGTTCTGCCAATACATCCATTGATCGAGTGCCGGTATATATTAAATCTTTATAAGTCTTTCTTGAAAACTCATAATCATCTTTTACATCTTTGTCTAAATCTACTGGCCTATTTTTTACTGGCGCAGGTAAATTCTTTTCTAAACGTTTCATCATCTTTTCTTTTTTCATTATCCACCTTCAGTTATAGTCGTAGTAACAGTGAAGTTATCAGCATTATCTGTAGCTCCTACTGTAAAATCCATATCCTCAAACTTATGTGTTGGGACACCTTTCTCTTTAAAGTCAAGGTTGATTTGTCTGATAATCTTAGCATCAGCTGTTGGACCATAAAATTTCATCTTCATAACAAAATCCATTTGATATGTAAGGACTCGTCTTTCTTCAAAGTCACCTTCATATTGATCATCAATACTTACACTATTTAAAATAACTTGTACGTCTTGCTTATGATCAAAGTCATCTACTGGTTTAATAGACACTGAATATTCAGGTTGAAAGAACGGTAAAATTTGTTCTACGATTTGCAATCCATCGTCTTGATTCTTTGCTAAAACAAATAGGGACATCCCAATATTATAAGATGTATAATGTTTTATTGTTTTCTTTTTAGTAACATCACTACCATGAGTTTCTGATATTACATTTCTTTTTTGTAGTTTTTGATTTGTATCTAATTCTAATGAGGTTATCTCAAAAGCCATACGTGGTAATTTAATTGCTAGGCTTGCGTCAGATAAAGTATTCTGATCTAATCGTGCTAGGAACTTTTGCTTAGGTCCATAAGCTAATGGAACTTTAATTTGATTTAAGACTCCACCACCAGCGTTCTTACGTACAACCTTTATATTATTAAATAAAGTACCAAAGACCGCTACGGACTTTCTCATTGTTGCGTGATAAAAATGATCTCCAAACATTATGGCTCTCCAAATGGATTAGTTTCACTGAAGTCCATAAAGCCAGATTCAAAGGCTTCATAGGTAATATTTTCAGCTGCTCCATCAGATACAAAGGCCTCTCCTGTAGTATCTGATAATCCATATATTTTAGTTATTGTTACACTTACGCTTGATGTATCTCCTACTAACGGCTTCGTAGCATCTACTAAGAAATCTTTAGCATCATTCGAACCAGTAACACCTATATTCACGAGTACTAGCTTACCAACAGTATCTGATGTCTTTGTTCTTTCAAAGACTTCACCAAATACCTGTACTCCACTTGATATAGTTTGTCGTACGGTTTCTCCTTTTTCAGGAAAGTTACCACCTGATGTAGTAACATCCATGTGAATTTGAAATGCTGCCTCAGCGGTTTGATCATCAATAACATCAATACCTGTATCAAAGTCTTCATCAGCATATTGAAAGAGACTTGCAGTAAGTTGATATACTGGTAAGTTTTGTAATTGATAGAATGGTTGTTCGTGTTCTACAAATGATATTTCAAAAAACTTATTTGTCATTGGTAGAAATATAAGGTCGCCCTCTTGAGGTCTTGGACTTAATGCATTAGAACTGAATTTACCAATACCTTGATTCCACATTCTTTTAGATACAATAAACTTTACATCGTCCTGTATATCTAAACCAAACTTAGAATATAAATCACCTGAGCCTTCAAAGCCTTCAGTGTTTTCAATATACATTTCAATAAGATATGCATCATCGAATTTAGATGCAGGGTCTTCACCTAATATATTATCACGATTTACAAGCACGCGCGGAATATAATATACGTCTTGTCCGTATATTTTAAGTGATTCTATTATCAGGTCCTCGTAAAGATTTTGTTCTGATCTTACCGCCTGACTGAAATATACATTTCTAGGCATTTACTATCCTGTGTAAAAATCAACTGGTTGTTCCCAGTTTAATCTTGCTTCCTCTTCTAACTTTTCTAAATCTGCAACAGCGTCATCATATATTTGACGACCATTAAATTGTACGCCACCAGGCATTTGCATACCTTCGAACTTTAATAAGTTCAAGCCCCATTGTTTTTTAACTAAAGCTGCTGCATATTTCTTTAAGTAATAATCATTATAGACATCAGTAAAAGTATCAGGGTCTATTACACGATAGCATTCAACAACAATGTGTTCGCCTACAGTAACTTCTTCATCCCAATCCATAAAAATCTCTATTCTATTTTTATGTCTATCAAAGTTAATTTGTTTTTGATCTGAATCTATAACCTTATCTAACATGTCAAGGTATTGCATACTCATTACGTATTCTGCAAGACTGCCCATGAATCCTAAGTTATATAAGTCATGTAAATGTAACTGATATCTTACATCAAACATATCACTGGATGTCACATCATCTCTGATTGGAAGTACTCTTACAACCTGTGTAATAAATTCACTTGTTGGTAAATATCCATTTTCAATATCACCTACAGTTATAGCACTTACAGTTTCTGATGCTCCAGATGTAGAACCAACTACAGTTTCATTTACTTGAAATGCTGTTTGGTTTGTGGTTACCTTATAAGTTAATTTACCTGTTTCAATTTTAAAGAGCTTTGCTTTTGCTCCACTTGTTTGTCCAACGATTTCTTCTTGAGCTTCAAATGCAGTTCCTATAACATTTGGTATTGTAAGAACTGATGCTGTTACTTTATGTTTTAAAAAGAATCTTTCAATACTATCTGCATGATACTCTTGATAGAATTGTAGAGCTTCGTCTACTCTATCATCTAATTGATCATCATCAACATTAATCTCGATCACTGGAGCTCCCAGGGATCTTAATACATAATCCTTAAATGTGTCTTTACTATTTGGTTTTGCCATTATGCCCAAGCTCCTTCGCAAACATTTTTAACTAGATTTGATTGATTTGATAAGTCGGTTTTATTCGGATAATCAGTATACTTACGTAATGATTCTACATCCTCGCTATATCTTGGTAATGATGGATCATTTTCATCTACACCAGTACCATAAAACTTTATCTCTCTAGTTACAATAATTGTAGGATATCCATCATTAGATTCATTCAATGCAACATTTGCTGCTGGTAAAACCTCAATCTTTAATTCTTTTATTTCTTTTCTAATTGCCATACTAATCCTTTATCAATTTCTTTTCTAAGTCAGAAATCTTTTCCTCTAATCTATTTATAATAGTTTGTTGTTCTTTCATTGCCTCTATAAGCACACCTGTCATCTTTTCATAATCTACAGTCTTATATGTCTCGCCATCTAATAATGGCATTTCTGTATCTTGTACTATTTGAGGTAATACTTTTTCTACTTCTTGTGCAATAACACCTAAATCTCTTTTTCCTTTTTTAGCAGTATTATTCCAGGTATATTCTACACCTCTTAATTGTAATACTTTATCAAGAGCTCCATCAATAGTTACAACTTTATCTTTAAGTCTTTCATCAGATACTGTTGTTGAGAATGCAACAACGTCGTTATCACAATGTAATTTACCATTGCTTTCTAATCTCATTACTTCAGATGTATCAAGCTCAAATTGCATGTGTAAGTTTGCACCTTCAAATTGAATTGCATTACCATTATTATCTCCAATTTTAGATAGATCATTACTATCATTATCAATTGTAAATGTTGTACCATTTAATAATTGGAATGAATCTGATTTTAATCTTGCAGTTATAACATTTGCACCTGCTTTTTTATTCATAAATTCAAGTAGACCATCTTCAGATCCATCAGATGCATCTTGTATTTTTGCTGTCATCTTAGCATATACTATTTGTTGGTCAGCATCATTTTCTCCTTGGAATTTTAATTGTCCTAAGTAATCTGCATCTGCTGGAGAAGATGAATGTCTTTTGAAATGTAATACTGGTGCAGCATTAGAAGAATCTACAGTTGATTCTAAAAGTAATGTCGGTAAGCTATCAGAATTAGCAACAACATGCAGTTGAGCATCAGGTGACGTATCGCCAATACCAACTCTACCATCTGAATTAAGTCGGAAACCTTCTGTATTACTAGCGCCATATTGAAATTCATGTCTAGTACCTCTATATCTATTTACTCGGCCATTAATTCCTAAATGTAAATCTCCATTAGTAGTATGGATATGGTCTGACTGAAAAGACATACTTTTATCAGGATCGTCTCCTGTAGTTGTAATTCGCATAACTTCTGCGTTAACTGAACTATTTACTACATGTAATGTAGTTGCCGGTGCTGTAGTTCCTATACCTACTCTTCCCGTAGTATGAGCTACTGCAAGTCTTACTGGTCGGCCCGATGCTGATCTTTCTTCCACACCCCAATAGCTAGCAGGTATATTACTATCTTGTGATGACGCTCCGCCTACACCTGCAAACCAAGTGTAACTATCATTTCTTGAGTATACTATACCAGCACCAAAGTTTGCACCACCTCTTAAATATACAAGTTCTCCATTATTTTGACCTTGATCCATAACATAGAGTTTATGAGAAGGTGTAGTTGTACCGAGACCAAATTTCTCATTTAATATAAAACTATTTGTGCCAGTTGCAAACTGTACTTCTATAGCTGCAGCATTATTTCGTAATCTAAATATAGATTCAGCTCCATCTTGTTTTATGCTTGCTAATTCGTTGTTACTATATGTGGCATCATATTTTATCAGTAATGGGCTATTGCCTGAACCTGGACTTGTTGCAAAGATATTACCACGTACATCTAATTTTGCTGCAGCCGATGCATGAGCTACACCAATACCAACATTACCATTATTATATGCAAATGAGCAACCTCCATAAGATGATATTCCACCTATTCCTGCTTCAGTTAATCCTTGTCCCCAACCTCCTGGGTGTCCTACCGCAACAGTTCTATATAAATGTATACCTTCTCCACCTGTACTAAATGTACCTCTTACACCGCCAACTCTTAGATCTTCTCCGCCATCGGTACCAAGAGCCGCACTATTACCTAAAGTTAAATGTGTAAAGGCAGCTTTCCTTGAAGTATTAACTATTCCACTACCATTAATACCAATTCCACCACCAACATCTAGTGTATGGCCTGGTGTTTGTCTATTAACTCCTAAATATTTATTTGCATATTGAGCAGTAAGCATGTAATCTGCTCCAAAAATACCGTGATGACCACCACCATTACCAGTATTATACTCCTCTATGAGAACACGAACATTATAATTACTTGGGTGATTGATAGATACCTTTGGTACACTATTGTCAAGCTCTACAAATGGATAGTTTGAACCTTCATTAGATGCTGTTTGATGTATATTTACAGCGTTTAGTCTCCAACCTGCACCATCAACATTATCAGCAATATAAACTGCACCTGTATCTGTACCTGTACCAAGTGTGACTAAGCGAATACGATAAACTTTATTAGCAGTTGTGCTTGCAACATCATTGCCATTAGCATCTTTAAGTGTCCATTTATTATCAGCACCATCATTATCTCCTACCTGAACGTCATAATAATATTCAGCACTAAATGCATGACCTATAGAATCACCTTGGCCGGTTGTATGGAAAGGCAATGTAGCTGAGATAGAAGTTGAACCTATTGTAATTTGATTGCCCGAACTACCTGCTCTTCGTAAAATTGCGTCTTCGTTATATGAATTAAAAACACCACCATCTACCGTAATAAATTTATTAAAATAAAATTGATCTCTATCTGTTTGTATATGTCCAAATCCAGTATTAGCCGGACCAAATTCTATATAACCACTTCCTGTTTGGTGTCTTAGCATATCGCCTGAATGCATTGAAAGATAATTTGAAGTTGAACCATTTAAGTATAGATTACTGTTTAATGTTGCTTGACCAGCTTGTGACATATCAAGTTTAAAAGCT
>CESO01042133.1_pt1 | contig 14472 bp, 13 predicted proteins | sample 356341 | NCBI WGS metagenome assembly CESO01 (sample SAMEA2621812, study PRJEB7988) | marine metagenome | biome: marine biome (ENVO:00000447); feature: deep chlorophyll maximum layer (ENVO:xxxxxxxx); material: "saline water (ENVO:00002010), including plankton (ENVO:xxxxxxxx)" | depth 35 m
TGTTAATTTTTTTTATTAAACTAGGCCCTTCATATATAAAACCAGTATATATTTGAACTAATGTTGCTCCAGCCTTAATTTTATTTATAGCATCATTAGGTGAATGAATACCCCCTACTCCAATAATTGGAAATTTATTTTTACTTTTCTTTGAAATAAATTTTATCACATCATTACTCCTATCATAAAGAGGTTTTCCACTTAACCCCCCTTTTTCATTTTTTAGAGCATCATCAGAATTAATTTTAGATCTATCAATTGTTGTATTAGTTGCAATAATTCCGTCCAATTTTAAATTAATTATTAAATCTATAATATCTGATAGCTGGTTTTTATTTAAATCTGGAGATATTTTTAATAATATAGGTTTTCTTTTATTCTTTTGAGAATTCAACTTAATTAATGAAACTAATATTTTTTCAAGAGGCTTTTTGTCTTGAAGTTTTCTTAATTCAGGTGTATTTGGGGAGCTCACATTTACTGCAAAATAATCAACATACGGAAATAAAGAATTAAAACAATACTTATAATCTTCAACTGCCTTTTCATTAGGGGTATTTTTATTTTTACCAATATTCCCTCCAATTATAATTTTATTTTTTGTTTTCAATCTTTTTATTGCAGAATCAACACCTTTATTATTAAATCCCATTCTGTTAATTATGCCGTTTTCCGCTTTTATCCTAAATAATCGTTTTTTAGGGTTTCCTTTTTGAGGTAAAGGAGTAAGTGTTCCTATTTCTATAAAACCGAAACCAAAAGAAGATAATTCATGAAAGAGATCACCATCTTTATCAAAACCAGCAGCTAATCCAATTGGATTTTTGAATTTTATACCCCAAAGATTCCTCTCCAACAATAAATCTTCTTTAGTGAAAAATTTTTTAATAAAAAACTCTACAAAAGGTATTTTAAATGAGGATTTAATAAAGGAAAAAATAAAATCGTGAACCTTTTCTGGATCAAATAAAAATAATATAGGTCTAATTAATAGTTTATACATCCACTAAATTTAGGCTTAAGAGATATTGATTTTTTTTAAGATATAAAATATTATTATTGTGTATAAAACTCAATTTACTTCTTTTGAATAGGATTTAATTTATTACTCAAATCAAGTGAAATAGCACTCCGTTCCATTTTAATTCTACCAGCTAAAGTTTCGACAATACAAGTATCATCTTTTTCGTTTACATCAGCAATTTTACCATGCATCCCACTCTTAGAAATAATTCTATCTCCTTTTTTTAATGAACTCATGAATTTTTTTTCTTTCTTTTGTCTGCGCTGTTGAGGTAATATTATGAAGAAAAAAAATATTACAATCATCAATAATAAAAAAGGTAATTGACTTGAAAATCCCTCCATTAAACCTATTGATTTGATTGTTGTTGAAGCCTGGCAGCTTGCTGAGCATCTCTTTGCCTTTGTTTTGCTGGATCAGGAGTAACCATAGCCTTTATTCTAATAGACTCTCTTCCACTATCAGTATTTGCAGAAATTGTAACAGTTTTTTGCTGAAGGTTAGGCATATTATTAGAATTAAAACTAACTCTTAATTCACCAGTCCCACCCGGAGCAATAGGAATATTTTTTGGATACTCAGGAACAGTACAGCCACAACTACCTCTAGCATCAACAATTATAAGATCTGACTTACCAGTATTGGTGAAAGTAAATAATGTAGAAACTGTCTCGCCTTCTTGAATAGTACCAAAATCATGAAGATTTTTATCAAAAGTCATTTCAGGAGATGTAGATACTGCTTTTGAAATTACTTGATCATTTGAAGTATTATTAGAGGATTTATTCCCTTTGCATGATACTAAAATAAGAGAAAAAATTATGCTTATGTAACAAATAGTTTTATACATGATTATTTTTTTTTACAAATTTAATAAAAATATCAAATTAATCCTCTTCAATACTTATTTAAACTATTTGTTAATTCAAAGTCTTTAACAATTCTATCTAAAACACCATTAATAAAAACACTACTCTTAGGGGTAGAATAACTCTTTGCAATTTCAACATATTCATTTAAAGTAACCTTAGAGGGTATATCTTTAAAATGAATAAGTTCATTTACAGCTAGTTTTATTAGTATAAAATCCAATTTAGCAATACGTTTTGAGTCCCAGTTAGGAGTTTTTCCAATTAATTCTTTTTCTAGGGTATTATGATTATTAAAGTATGTTTTAAATAAATTAACTCCAAAATTAACATCCTCTTTAAATACATTTTTATTTGGAAAATGAATTTTTAAATTATTTTTAAAGTCATTCCCTCTTATTTGTTTTAATAAGAAAGTATTAACTAAAGGAATATCATTAGACCAATTTATATTTATATCCTCGAAATAATCATGAAGAGTTTCCTCTCTTGCAATTATTTTTTTAAAAATATCAATTACAAATTTATGGTTATTATTTTCAACTTTTATTTTTAAACTTTTTTCAATAAAATTACTATCAATAATCTTTTGATATATTTTTTCTATCAAATCATATTTTGATTCCCAATGGTTTATTTTTTTTTTGATCAATAGGTTTTTAATTTTTGAATTATTAGATAAGTAAAATAAATATGGGTTTTTATTAATAAATAAATGATGAGAAATATTTTCATTTATAGTCCTAGCTTGAGTTTTATTTATATGAATCAAATGATCTGAGTGAGTCCATAAGGCTTTAAAAAAAGATACTATAACTAAATAAAGATCCAGAACTTCATCAAAGCTTTTTTTTAAAAATAATAATTGGTCATTGTGAGGTTTATCTGAGATGGTATTTACAGAAAAAATAGATTGCATTACCTTTATTCTAATATGTCTTCTAGTTAGCATTTATAAGAACTTAAAATCTAATCAAAATTAATTATTTTAATTAATCAAACTAATTTTTAATACTTCATTTTTTTGAAGAGGTTCATTTATTTAACTTTGAAAAAAAATAAAGTTTTCAAAAACCATTAATGAAGGAATTAAGGTCTCTAAATAAATATTTATTTAAATATAAAATTCAACTTCTATTGGGAATAATAATTACAATTACCTCAAGGATTTTCTCTCTTTTTGCACCAAGGCTAATCAATAAATCTCTAACTAAAGTAGAAAACTTCATTAATGAACAAAATATCTTAATTGAAGAATTAAAAGATGAATTAGCTATAAATATTGGTGTAATTATTCTAGCTTCTTTGATATCTGGGTTTTTAACTTTTTTAACAAGACAAACAATAATTAATGTTTCAAGATATATTGAATATGATTTAAAAAATGAAATTTATAATCACTATCAAAAGTTATCCATGGATTTTTATAAAAATAATAGGACTGGTGATTTAATGACCAGAATAACTGAAGATGTGAGCAAAGTAAGAATGTATTTTGGACCAGCATTGATGTATAGTATTACAACTTGTTCATTATTTGTTATAGTGATAGCTAGTATGTTAAGCCTTTCAGTTGAACTAGCCTTATATACCTTATTACCATTACCTATTTTATCTATAATAATATATAAACTTAGCAAAGAAGTTAACTCAAGAACAACTATTATTCAAAAAACACTATCAAGTCTATCCTCATTTTCTCAAGAAGCGTTTAGTGGTATATCAGTAATAAAATCATATAATATTGAAAGAAAAATACAAAATGACTTTAATTTTTTGTCTGATAAAAGTAAAATTAAAAATTTAGATTTAGCTAAAGTCCAAGCATGGTTTTTTCCGTTAATGATATTAATGATAGGTTTAAGCAATTTACTAGTAATTTTTATAGGAGGCAATAAATATATTAATGGTCAGATAGAAATAGGTGTTCTTGCAGAATTTATTTTATATGTTTTTATGTTAACATGGCCAGTTGCGACTGTTGGCTGGGTTACTTCTATTATTCAACAAGCTGAAGCGTCTCAAAAAAGAATTAACTTATTTTTAAAGAAAGTACCAAAAATTAATGATGGTAAATTAATACCAAAAAAAATTGAAGGATCAATTAAATTTAAATCAGTCAGTTATAAATATAAAGAGACTAAAATTCAAGCTTTAAAGAATATTACTTTTGAAATTAATTCAGGAGAAACATTGGGGATAATTGGGGATACTGGAGCAGGAAAATCTTCAATATTAGATTTAATTTGCAGATTATTTGAGTCTGATAAAGGTGAAATTTTAATTGATAAAATAAATATTAATAAATTTTCATTAAAATCATTAAGAAATTCAATTGGATATGTAACACAAAATCCTTTTCTATTTTCTGAATCAATATTAGAAAATATAAAATTTGGAAATCATAATGCCTCTTTAAAAGAAATATCAAAAGCTGCAAAAAATGCAGGTATTGATAAAGAAATAAAAAAATTTAAAAATGGATATAATACAATTTTAGGAGAAAGAGGTATTACTTTATCTGGAGGACAAAAACAAAGAGTTTCTATAGCAAGGGCATTAATAAAAAAACCTAAAATTCTCCTTTTTGATGACTGCTTATCCTCGCTAGATGCTGATACAGAAAAAAAAATTCAAAAAAATTTATCAAAATTCTCCAATGAAATAACCACCATCATTGTTAGTCATAATATTTCTTCTGTTAGAAGAACTGACAAAACAATCGTCATTGAAGATGGTAAAATTTCTCAAATCGGAAATCACAATGAATTAATTAAATTAGAAGGATATTACAAAGCACTATTCGATAAGCAAGTAAGAGAAAAAATATAATTACTTGGTTAGTAAAAAAATTTTTTACAAATTAGCAAAATTAAATATTAATAAAATAAATAATTCATGGAAATAGGAAATGACGAAATTTACTCAAAAGTTTTAAGAGCAGGAAGAAGAACATATTTTTTTGATGTAAGAGAAACAAAAGCAAGTGATTATTATTTGACAATAACTGAAAGTAAAAAATTCACTAACGAAGATGGTACTTTCTTTTACAAAAAGCATAAAATATATCTTTATAAAGAAGATTTCTCAGACTTTAAAAATAATCTAATTGAAATCATGGATTATATTATTACTAACAGAGGTGAAGAAGTTATAAGCGAAAAACATCAAAAAAACTATCAATCAAATGAAAATAAAATCACAGATTAATTAAAACTCAACTTTTTTATTCAAAAATATGTCATTAACACCCTCAAAAATGATTCCCATAGGAACAATTGCCCCTGAATTTGGTATTACAGATGGAATATCAAAAGTTAAAAAAAATCTTGAAGATTTAAAAGGATCTAATGGAACTCTAATTGTTTTTATTTGTAATCACTGTCCATACGTTATTCACATTCTTGAGCATTGGGTTAATTTCTCAAACTCTTTATTGAATAAGGGAATAAATACTATTGCTATTTCGAGTAATGATATAATTAAATATCCACAAGATTCACCAAAATTAATGAAAGAATTAGCTTTAAAACATAAATTCAAATTTCCATATCTATTTGATCATGATCAAAAAATAGCTAAAAGTTACGATGCGACATGTACACCAGATTTTTTTTTATTTGACAATAAAAGTGCGCTTTTTTATAGAGGTAGATATGATGATTCAAGACCAAATAACTCAAAACCCCTTACTGGAGTTGATCTAAAAAAGGCTGTAAGTTCTATGTTGAATAATAATACTTCAGATTTTTTTCAATATCCAAGTATGGGTTGTAATATTAAATGGAAACAAGGTAACGAACCAGAGGGTTTTTTTAACTAATTTTTAGAAGTTTTACTTCAAAAATCAAGCTGGAATTCGGAGGAATAACACCACCTGCACCTGCAGATCCATAAGCTAAATCAGGAGGTATTATTAAGACTGCTTCCTCTCCTTCGTTTAAAAGCGAAATTCCAATATCCCACCCTTTAATTACTTGACCTACTCCGATTTGAAAAACTATTGGTTTATTTCTATCATATGAAGAGTCGAAAATAGTATTATTTAAAAGCATACCCTTGTAATGAACCTCAACATTTTTACCTTTAGAGGGTCTTAAACCATTGGTTTTTTTTATTATTTTATAAAATAAACCATCTTTATGTTTTTCAAATCCTTTTGTTAATTCTTTCAACACTTCTGTTTCTTTCTTTTTAAGATCTTTAATTTTATTAAGTGAAGAACTAATGAATTTTTTAAATACTTTAACAGAGTCAAATTCATTAGCTCTTTCTCCATATCTAATTATAGATACTTTATTTATAATATCATCCTGTTGAATCAAATTGACATTTTCTTGACCATCAACTACTTGACCAAAAACAGAGTGTTTACCATCTAGCCAAGGAGTCTTTAAATGGGTTATGAAAAATTGGCTGCCATTTGACGAAGGGCCTGAGTTTGCCATTGATAAAACACCAGGTTTATCATGTTTAAGATCATCATGAAATTCATCTTCAAATTTATAACCAGGACCTCCTGCGCCAGAACCCAAAGGACATCCACTTTGAATCATAAAATCACTTATTACTCTATGAAATTTCAAATTATCATAAAATGGGGTTCCTAATGGCTTAAAATCGTTTTTAATTTGACCATTAACTAATCCTATAAAATTCGCTACTGTGCCAGGGGCCTTTTGATAAAAAAGTTCAATGAGTATTGAACCTCTTGAAGTTAAGATATCAGCGTAAATACCATCTTTCATAATTTTTGATTTAGTAGAAGGCAAATATATAAAAGATAAATCAAAAATTTTGTTGTTTAATTTGCTAGTTCACTAATAAATTTAATTCTAAATAGTCTGATATCCATTTCATCAATATCATCAAATTCTTTTATTGCATTTTCAATTTCATTTGAATCTGAATCAATAAAATATTCATGTAATTCATCCTGTATTTCGTCGTCTAAAATATCATCAACATAATAATTCAAATCTAATTTGGTACCTGAAAAAACAATTTTTTCAAGTTCATTAATTAACTCTTCCATACTAATACCTTTAGCAGAGGAGATATCATTAAACGATAGTTTTCTATCTATACTTTGAATAAGAAACAACTTCATTGAAGAATTAGAACCAGTACTTTTTAAAATAATGTCGTTTGGTTTAACAATGTTATTTTCACTCACATACTTTTCAATTGCAGGCAAAAAATATTTACTATTCTTATTAGCTTTTCCATTTCCTACACCATTAATATTTCTTAATTCTTCAATATTTGTAGGATATTTAATTGACATTTCAATTAATGAGTTTTCCTCAAAAATAACATATGGCGGTACATTAAGTTCTTTTGAAACTTTTTTTCTAATTGTTTTTAATATATTAAATAATTCATTATCAATTACATTAATTGAACTTAAATTATCAACCTGTAATTCTTCATTATATTTTTGATTTTCAATCATTAAAAAAGAGGAAGGATTTAATATAAATTTTTTTCCTTTTTCAGAAACCTTAAGTGTTCCGTATGATTCAATTTCTTTAAATAAAAATGATGATATTGTAGACTGAATTATTAGTGCTGTCCAAAAAGAATCATCTTTATCTTGTCCAGAACCAAAAATTTCTAATTCATTGCTTTTATTAGCTGAAATTAAAGCGTTTTTTTTACCAATTAAAACTTTAACTACTTCTTTAGATTTATATGTTTCTTTGGTTTTAATTATTGTATCAATTAAAATACAAAGATATTTACTTACTTCAATTTTCTTTTTCGGGAATCTTACATTGTCATCCATTTTAGCTCCTTCACCATTGACTTCATCAAATTCCTCCCCAAAATAATGAAGAATAAATTTTCTTCTAGAAATTGAAGTTTCAGCATAAGCAACAATTTCATTAAGTAGACTAAAACCAATTTCTTGCTCAGAAATCGGTTTACCTGATAAAAATTTTTCAAGTTTCTCTATATCTTTGGGTGAATAAAAAGCTACACAGTTTCCCTCACCCCCATCTCTCCCAGCTCTTCCAGTTTCTTGGTAATAACTCTCTATACTCTTGGGTATATCATGATGTATAACAAATCTTACATCCGGCTTATCAATTCCCATACCAAAAGCAATAGTTGCAACAACTACATCACATTCTTCATTAATAAATAAATCTTGATTTGTTACTCTTGTTTTAGAATCTAATCCAGCATGATAAGGAATTGATTTTATGTCATTGACAACTAAAAACTCATTCAATTCTTCAACTTTTTTTCTTGATAAACAATATATAATTCCAGATTTTCCAATATTACGTTTAATAAATTTCACAATTTCTGAAAAAACAGATTTATCTTTTTTTCTTACCTCATAATATAGGTTAGGTCTATTGAATGATGATTTAAAAACTTTTGCATTTGGTATCTTTAAGTTTTTTAAAATATCATCTCTAACTTTTTCAGTTGCTGTAGCAGTTACTGCAATAATTGGTATATCACTTCGTATTTTTTCTAAAATCTTCCTAATATTTCTATAATCGGGTCTAAAGTCGTGACCCCATTCAGAAATACAATGAGCTTCGTCAATTGCTAAAAGTGATATATTAACAGACTTTAAAAATTCAATTGTTTCCATTTTCGCAAGAGATTCTGGAGCAACATAAAGAAGTTTGGTTATATTGTTTAAAACATCTTGCTTAACATTTTTTACCTGAGTTTTAGTAAGAGATGAGTTTAGAACATGAGCTAAAGAATTATTAGACGAAATTCCATTAATAGAATCTACCTGGTTTTTCATTAAAGCTATAAGAGGGGAAACAACAATTGCTGTTCCACTTTGAATAAGAGCAGGCAGTTGATAACATAGTGACTTTCCTCCTCCAGTTGGCATCAGAACAAAAGTGTCTTTTTTGTCTAAAATATTTTTAATTATAATTTCCTGGGAATCCTTAAAAGTATCAAAACCAAAAAAATTTTTTAATTCTAATAATAAGTTGATTTTTGGCATATATTAAATTAAAACAAATTAATACATTTGTCTTGTTAAGATAATACTTTCCTATCAATTTTTTTAAAAAAAGAAATTTTGAATTTTAAAAATAAAATTCTTGAGAGCGCAAAAAGAACAATTGAACTTGAGTCAAAATCAATTTATAATCTTTTAAATTATTTAGACGATGATTTTGTTAAGGCAATAGAGTGTATTTATAATTCAAATGGCAAAGTTGTAATAACAGGAATAGGTAAAAGTGCAGCAATAGCAAATAAAATTGTTTCTTCTATGAATTCTACAGGAACAAATGCTGCTTTCATGCATTCTCGTGAGGCAATTCATGGAGATATTGGAATTATTAAGCCAAATGATTCAATAATTTATATTTCTAAAAGTGGAAATTCTGATGAAATATCTTCATTATTACCATATCTTAAAAAACTTAAAGTGAAAATAATAGCTATTACTGGAAATAAAGATTCTTATCTATCCAAATTCTCTGATTTTGTTATAAATACTTATGTTGAAAAAGAAGCTTGTCAAAATAATCTCGCCCCAACTTCAAGTACTGCTGCTCAACTTGCAATTGGAGACGCCATTACAATTTGCTTATCAGAATTAAATAATTTCAATTCAAATGATTTTGCTAAATTCCATCCTGGAGGCAGTATTGGTAAAAGATTAACATTAGATATAGGTCACATTGCAATAAAAAATGAAAAACCTCAAGTGAAAAAAGATTCATTATTTAAAGATATTTTAATTGAAATTTCAAAAAAAAGATTAGGAGCTACAATAGTTTTAGATAAGGACAAAGTTATAGGGATAATTACTGATGGTGATATTAGAAGAACTATTGAGAATAAAAAAAATATATTTAATGTTAATGCAGAAAATATGATGACACCTGATCCTGTTATGATATACGAGGATTTACTCGCTACCAAGGCAATTAACATAATGAAGAAAAAAAAAATAAATCATTTATTAATTAAAAATAAAAAAGAAGAATATATTGGAATAGTTCATATTTTAGATATAATAAAAGAAGGTGTACAATAATGAATCAAACGTCAGACGAAATGTCCTTTTTAGAGCATCTTGAAGAGCTAAGGTGGCATATACTTAGATCCTCGCTAGCAATATGTTTTGTAGCTACTTTTGCTTTTCTTGCGAAAGATTTTATTTTTGATACAATTCTATTTGGCCCTAAACAAATTGATTTCTTTACCTATCAATTATTTTGTGATATTTCAAGAGCAATTGGTAGTGGTGATAGTTTTTGCATTCAAGAAATGCCATTTAGAATTCAAAGTAGGACAATGTCAGGTCAGTTCTCTGCTCATCTTTGGACATCTATTACTGCAGGATTCATAATATCTTTCCCTTATGTTTTATATGAATTCTGGAAATTTGTTAGCCCTGGATTACACGTTAATGAAAAGAAAAACGCTAGAGGATTTATTTTAATTGCCTCATTACTTTTTTTTACAGGTGTTTTATTTGGATATTATGTTGTAACACCATTATCCATCAATTTCCTGGGTAGCTATCAAGTAAGTGAAGAAGTATTTAATGACTTTGACCTAAGTAGCTATATTGGCTTATTGAGAGCGTCTGTGCTTTCATCTGGAATAATTTTTGAACTTCCAATACTGATATATTTCTTAACAAGGATAGGGGTAATTACTCCTGATTTTATGAAAAAAAATAGGAAATTTGCAATTGTAATTGTATTGGGATTAGCTGCAGTAATAACTCCTCCAGATATTGCAAGTCAAATAATTGTTACAATACCAATAATAATTTTATACGAAGTGAGTATTTTTATATCAAAAATTGTGTATAAAAAAAATCAAAAAGAATTATCTAAATTATAATAATTATGGAATTGGTAGCTGAAAATATTTTTAAATCCTACAGAGGAAAAAATGTAGTAAAAGGGATATCAATTGAAGTTAATCAAGGTGAAATTATCGGATTATTGGGGCCAAATGGGGCTGGTAAAACAACAAGCTTTTATATGATTGTAGGATTAATTAAGCCTAATTCTGGAATTATTAACTTAAACAATACAGATATAACTTCATATCCAATGTATAAGAGAGCTCAAAACGGAATTGGATACTTAGCTCAAGAGGCTTCGGTTTTTAGAAAATTAAGTGTTGAAGATAACATACTAAGTGTTCTACAATTGACTAAACTTTCTAAATCAGAGCAAATTAAAAAAATGGAAGAATTACTTGAGGAATTTGGTCTAAATCATATCAGAAAAAATAGAGGTGATCTTCTTTCAGGAGGAGAAAGAAGAAGAACAGAAATAGCAAGATCTTTAGCAACAAGTCCAAAATTCTTATTACTTGATGAACCATTTGCTGGAGTTGACCCTGTAGCAGTGGAAGATATTCAAAAAATTATTTCACTTTTAAAAAATAAGAATATAGGGATTTTAATAACTGATCATAATGTTCAAGAAACTTTAGCTATTACTGATAAAACATACCTTATGTTTGAAGGTTCAATACTAAAAGAGGGCACGCCAGAAGAATTAGCTGAAGATGAAATGGTAAGAAAAGTTTATTTAGGAAAAAATTTCGAACTAAGGAAAAAAAAGTTAAAATTTTAATCTTTATTAAAAATATTTTTAATCAAGCTTAATAATAAATAACTTATTATAGATAAAGTGATTGCTGCTTCCTTTAAAAAAAATATCATAATAATAGATAAAAAGATAAAAATAAGAGGAAATAAATAAGTGTTTCTATTAAAGTTAATTTTAAACATTTTCCATTTAACATTCATCAAAAAAATAGAAATTAAACTTATTATAGATAATGAATAAGGAGATAAAATAAATGGCTTTATTTGATTAATTAATGGATAATCTAAAAAAACTGGTAAGGAAACAATTAAAAGTGAATTAGCAGGAGCAGGAAGTCCTATAAAACTATTCGATGTTTTGATAATATTAAAATTTGCAAGTCTGTATGCAGCTCCTAAACTAATTAAAAAACCAATTAATCCAATTGGAGCTATTGAAAATATAAAATTTGTTTCAAATATTGATATTATATAATCAATTTCTTTTACACCTGATAATAAAAAAAGCTGATACATTATTATACCTGGTACAAATCCAGATGTAATTATATCTGATAAAGAATCAAAATGTTTTCCAAATTGATCTTCTACCTTAAGAATTCTAGCAAAATAACCATCAAAAAAGTCAAAAAAAACTCCCAAGAAACAAAATAATAAAGTAGATAAATAAAAATGATTAAAAGCTAAGTAAGCAGCAATACACCCTGACAAAAAATTTAGTGAGGTTAATATATTTGGAATAATTTTTTTAATTGAATATTGCATTTCTAATCTATTTTGTAAAATACAAATTTTTAAAATTATACTCTTTTATTTTTTATAATTATCTTAGAGTTTTTAAAAAAAAATTGAAAAAAAATTTTTTTCTGTCAATTTTATCTGGAATTCTTTTGGGAATTTCATGGCCCACTTATGGATTTATTTTTTTTTTATTTTTTGCTCTTGTTCCTCTTATTTATTTATTAAATTCATTGAACGAATCAAAAACTAAACATAAATTAGTTTTTGTTTTTCTATACTCATATTTAACTTTTTTTATTTGGAATTTAATGACTACTTGGTGGATTATTAATTCATCATTAGTTGGAGCAATATTTGCAATAATATGTAACTCAAGTTTTTATTCAATTATTATTTGTATTTATTTTTGGTCTCTAAATAGACTACCAAAAAAAAGCTCTTCATTATTTTTAATCTGTCTTTGGATTTCATTTGAAAAATTCCATCTTAATTGGGAATTCACATGGCCATGGTTAAATCTTGGTAATGCCTTTTCAGAGAATACACAAATTATTCAATGGTATGAGTATACTGGAGTTTTTGGTGGAAGTCTTTGGATATTAGTGATAAATTTTACTTTTTTTAATCTAGTTAAGATTTATTTAAAATCAAAAAATTTAAAATTATGTTTTAAAAAATCAATTCCAACATTTATTCTAATTACTGTTCCAATTATCATTTCTTTCCTTATATATAAAAATCTCGTAATACCTGAAAATAAAATCAAAATAAGTTTACTTCAACCAAACATTGATCCATATGAAGAAAAATATTTCACAACAAACATTGATAATTTGGAATTATTAAAAAAAATGACTGAAAAAGAAATAGATGATAAAACTGAGTATTTAATTGCTCCAGAAACTTTTTTTTCACAAGGAAATGGTGAGGAGATATCTGATTTGAATAATTCTATTTTTAGAGATTCAGTAAATAATTTTTTAAAGAAATTTCCTAAATTAAATTTCCTTAGTGGAATTCAATTGTACGAAGTTACAAGTTCAAAATTGCCTCCTTCAAAATCCTCTACTGAAATTAAAAATGATTTATGGGTAGACATTTTTAATTCTGCAATTCAATTTAATTTTGATAAAAAACATCAAATTTACCATAAATCTAAATTTGTTCCGGGAGTAGAAATAATGCCCTATAAAAGTTTTCTTAAACCTTTATTAGGGGAATTCATGATTAATTTAGGAGGAACAGTCTCCGGAAGGACACCTCAAAAAAATAGACTTGTATTTAAAAATCCTAATAATAGAATTTATACGGCTCCAATAATTTGCTATGAATCAATTTATGGATCTTTCGTGACTGAATTTACAAGAAATGGAGCAGAATTCTTGACAATAATTTCAAATGATGGCTGGTGGGGAGATACTCAAGGACATAAACAATTATTAAGTCTTTCTAAATTAAGAGCTATCGAAAATAGAAGAGCAATTGCTAGGTCAGCAAATACTGGTATTTCTGCTTTTATAAATATTTACGGTGAAATTGAAGAACAAATTAATTATGAAAAGGCTGGAGTTTTAACAAAAAAATTAAACTTAAATAATAAAATAACATTCTACGTGAAGTATCAAGATTATATTGCGAGAATATCCTTTTTTCTCACATTAATATTATTTTCAATTTCCTTAAGTGGTAGATTAAAAACTAAAAATATCACAAAAACAAACTAAGTTTTATGTATTTATAATATTTAATTGTAAATATGTTTATTTTTACTGGATGAAAAAGATTAAAGTCTATACAAAAACTGGTGACAGTGGAACAACAAGTCTGATTTCTGGTAAAAGAGTTCCCAAACACCACTTAAGGATTAAAGCTTATGGAACTATTGATGAGCTTAATTGTTGGTTTGGAATCATTAGGTCCTCAAATATTTCAGAAAAAATTCAAAACGAATTGATAACTATTCAAAAAAAATTAATGATAATTGGAACTCAACTTTCTAATGATTCAATAAAATCATTAAACTTCAAATTTGAAAAAATTACTACAAAAGACGTTTCGAATTTAGAAAGTATGATTGATATAATGACAGATTCTTTACCTGATTTAAAGAATTTTATAATTCCCGGAGGCAACGAAATTATTTCAAATACACATTTAACTAGATGTGTTTGCAGAAGAGCTGAAAGATGCATTACTGAGTTAAATGAATATTCAAAAATTGATTCAGTCATAATATTTTATATTAATAGATTATCCGATTACTTATT
>CESO01032986.1_pt1 | contig 14439 bp, 14 predicted proteins | sample 356341 | NCBI WGS metagenome assembly CESO01 (sample SAMEA2621812, study PRJEB7988) | marine metagenome | biome: marine biome (ENVO:00000447); feature: deep chlorophyll maximum layer (ENVO:xxxxxxxx); material: "saline water (ENVO:00002010), including plankton (ENVO:xxxxxxxx)" | depth 35 m
GTATTATAGGTTTTATTTTGAAAAAGTAAACAAAAGTATCTTTATTATTGTATATTTATAAGAGTATGGAAAAAAATACGGATAAAATATATAGCGTAAGCGAAATTAATTATCATGTGAAAGAAATTATTGAGTATTCTTTTGATAATTACATTATGGTTGAAGGTGAGATATCTCAAATGAATGTGGCTCAAAGCGGTCATATATACATCACTCTTAAAGATAAAAACTCTACTGTGAGATGCACATTATGGAGTACAAGAGTATCAAAAATGCAAATTTATCCTGAAATTGGATTAAAGGCGATAGTTAAATGCAAGGTATCATTTTATGAAAAAAATGGCTCCTACCAGCTAGATTTAATAGGAATTAAATCTGCGAGCACTGGTGAATTTCATGAAATTTTTGAAAAACTAAAATTAAAACTTAAAGACGAAGGCTTATTTGAAAGTAAATTTAAACAGGAATTACCAAAATACCCAAATTCCATTTCAATAATAACATCACTCACAGGTTCGGTAATTCAAGATATATTAAAAATTATTGAGAGAAGACTCCCAAATGCTAATATAGATATTTATGCATGCTCTGTTCAAGGAAACAAATGCTCAAAAAGTATAATCAAACAGTTAATAACTATTAACAAAAAAAATATCGCCGACATTATTATCATCGCACGTGGTGGGGGTTCGCTTGAGGACTTAATTGAATACAATGATGAATTCCTTGCAAGGCAAATATATAACTCAAGAATTCCTATAGTTACTGCAATTGGGCACGAAACAGATACGACTATTGCAGATTTGGTTTCAGATGTTAGAGCGGCAACTCCTTCCGAGGCTGCAGAAATTATTTCCAAGATATCTATTCAAGATATGTTAATTTTTCTTAAGGAGCAGACAAGAATTTCAGAAAATAATCTAAACAATATTTTAAAAAATTATAAATACTCTTTATCAAATAGTAAGAATACTATTGAAAATTGCAATCCAGAAAATAAATTAAATAATTTTTCTCAAACAATAGATACGTATACAGAGGCCTTAAAATCAAAAATTTTATCAAACCTAATAAAAAATAAAGAAATTATAAATTCAAAAAATAATAGTATTACATTATTAAACCCAAAAAATAAAATTACTGAGCTTGAGTCTAAAATCTTGAGACAAAAAGAAAGTATTAATAATAGTTTAGATAAAATACTAAATTGTTATAAAAATAGTTTAGTAATAAAAAATAATACAATAAATAATATTAATCCACTTTCAATTTTGAACAAAGGTTATTCGATAGTGTATAAAGATAATAAAGTTGTCAATAGCGCTTCAAGTTTTAATATCAATGATGATATAAAAATTAAAGTTATTGATGGTGATATATTTTCTAAAATTACTAGGATAAAGAAAAATTAGTCTTCGCTTTTCCAGGCCCAAGGTGTTTCTTTACAAATCGCAAAATAAATATATACATTTATTAGCATAATTATCAATAATGCTAATCCCGCTCCTATAGACCAAAGAATGTCGTGCGGATTGTTCTGAAAACCAAATTGATTCATTCCCCAAAAGCATATTGATGTAAATATAATCATTACTAATGCTGCTATGTATTCTCTCACTTCGTTTCCCCCAATTAAGAAATAATATTGTTTGTAAAGTCTATCAGCTTTTTTTATTTTGATCCAGAATCTAGGAACTTATCAAAGAATATTTCTTCGTTAGGCATACCTTCTGCTGTAAATTCTTTTATAGCTGCATCAATCATAGGCGGTGGACCACATAGAAATCCTTGGCAGTCTTTCATGTTTAATTTATCTTTTTCTATATAATCTGATTTTAGAAAATCAGTTACCATGCCTCTTGCGCCTTCCCAGTTAGAATCTTCTGGCTCCATATTTAAAACATACACGTATTCAAATTTAAAATTTGGATTCCATTTCTTTTGAATTTCTTTAAGATCCTCTTCACTGTATATATCTTCTTGTGTTCTTGCTCCAAATAAAAATACTGCGTCTCTTTCTACTTGATCAATTGCTGCCTGCTCTAATACTGCTTTTACAGCACTCATGCCACTACCACCAGCGATACATACCATTGTTCCCTTACCGTCTCGATAATAAAAAGAACCAAATGGAGTGTTGACCTCTAATTTCTGTCCAGTGGGATCCTTTGCAAACAACCATCTACTAAATCTTCCTTTTGGAACATTTCTTACAAAAAATGATAGCTCGTTCGGATTTTCGTTTTGTGGAGCTTTAGCAAAAGAATAAGATCTTGATGACCCTACTTGTTTAACCATAAGTTCTGAATATTGACCTGCAGCTCCATTATGTTCTAAATTATCGATCCCGATAGTTAGCTCCATAATATCATGTGTTAATGGAGTAACTTTCTTCACAATGCCTTGATATGATTTTGTAGCACTCGCTTTTGCATCACCATCAATTGATACATCTATACTGACTGGTGTTTTAGCTCTAGATTGACATGCTAAAATCATTCCATCTTTTAATTGCTCTCCATCTAAAACATAACTAAAGTCTGCTGTCGCAGTGATCTTTCCATCTGTTAGTTTACATGCACATGATCCGCAACTACCAACTCTGCAGTCATGAGGAAAAGCGACGCCAGCCTTTAAAGCTGCATCTAAAATATTTTGATCAGGCTCAACTTCAAATTTATATTGATCAGAATTTAAGCTGACTTCCTGAGGGCCTTTCTTTTTACCTAATCCAAACATAAAATATAGTAATTCCTTGTGTCTAAAACACTAACTTAGTTAATTAAAATTATATTTTCTAGTACGCAAAACCTATACTACACTACATTAATCCCTACATTTCTAAGTGTACCAGATTCAACGTCTTCTTTTGTTGGAAGACAAGTATATGGAACAATATCTTCTTTACTAGTAGAAGGATGTTCTTTGACAGCCGCACACCATTCGCTAACTTTTGCTCTTGAAGATATAACATCATTGCCAGAAATTTCTAGGGCATTAACACATGCCATCCAATGTATATCCGCTAAAGAAAACTCACCGCATATATACACACCTTTTTTTAATTTTGGATCTGGTGGATTTGATAAAATATTCTCCAATATATCAAAAGCTTTATTAACTATATCCATATTTCCACCTGAACCAGTTAACATTCCATAAGCTTCCATTTGGACATAATCAGTTGCTATATGAGCATATTGATACATTATTGCTCTAATAACTCCATTTCTTGGAACCAAAGAAGGGCCGAATCCTTTATCATCAAGATAAGATATTATTGCATTAGGACCATAAACTATGTTGTCAAGATCTTTTAGAACTGGAGCACTATGTAATGGAGAAATATCTGCAGCTTCTTCCCCGCTATTTATTTTGTGTGCTTCTATATCAACGCCCTTTTCGGCAGCTGTTTGTAACGCCTTTGCTGTATTTATACAACTTGGGTTACCATATAATTGCATCGCCGATGCTAACTTATCACCGATCATATTTCCTCCTAAGGAATATTTTTATAAAATTCTATTCTATTCTATCTTTAACGCGCCTGATGGACATTCAGAAACAACATCTGTTATTTTATCTTCTGATGCTGCTGAAGTGTCTACAACAAACTTCCCATCTTCTACTTTAAAGACCTCTGGTGCACCTTGTACACATTTTCCAGCGTGAATACATACGCTTTCGTCCCATGATACTTTCATACCAATTCTCCTATATTTATAAACTTCAGGTCCTATTTTACCCAAAAAAGTTATTACTGCAAAGCCTTATATATATAAAGTAATATGAATTTTTTTATTTATTTTGTATTTTTAAAGGTCAAACTTAAAGAATTTATGCAATAACGTTTGTATGTTGGTTTTGGGCCATCATCAAAGACATGTCCAAGATGACAATTACATTTTGAACACTGGACTTCTACTCTAATCATGCCGTGTGAAGTGTCTTCTATATGTGAAATTCTTTCGTTTGATATTAATGAACTAAAACTTGGCCAACCTGATCCAGAGTCATATTTGTCTTTTGAGGAAAATAAAGGAGTATTGCAACATTTACAATGGTATTCTCCATCCTGATAAAAGTTGTTAAGATCACCAGAAAATGCTGGTTCTGTTCCCTTATCTCTGCAAACGTAAAATTCTTCTTTTGTTAGTAATTTTTTCCAGTCTTTTTGCATATAAAACTAAATTAATTTTAATCTAAGCCTTTCATTGTTAACTTAATTCTACCTTGCTTGTCAATTTCAAGAACTTTTACTTTAACAATTTCACCCTCTTTTACTTTATCGGTAACATTCTCTACTCTTTCTTCGCAGATTTGAGAAATATGGACTAAACCATCTTTTCCAGGTAATACTGTAACAAAAGCTCCAAAGTCCATAATTTTTGCAACCTTACCTTCATAGATCTTGTTAACCTCAACATCTGCAGTTAACTGCTCTATTTTTGTTTTTGCTAATTCAACAGCTTGTTTATCAACAGCAGAAACCTTAACTAAACCACTATCGTCAATATCTATAATTGCACCAGTCTCTTCAGTTAACGATCTTATAGTCGCCCCTCCTTTTCCTATAACATCTCTCACTTTATCTGCTTTAACTTGAATAGTCACAAATCTTGGAGCGTTTTCTGAAACTTCGTCTCTTGAAGATTTAATAACTTTAGCCATTTCACCCAAAATATGAATTCTTCCTTCTTTTGCTTGTTCTAAAGCAACCTTCATAATTTCTTCTGTAATACCATTAATTTTTATATCCATTTGTAAAGCCGTTACGCCATCATTTGTTCCTGCAACTTTAAAATCCATATCTCCCAGATGATCTTCATCCCCTAAAATATCTGATAAAACAACATATTCACTTCCTTCTTTTATTAAACCCATTGCTATACCCGCAACTGGAGATGATATTGGTACGCCTGCATCCATTAAAGATAAACTAGAACCACAAACACTAGCCATTGAGCTTGATCCATTAGATTCTGTAATTTCTGAGACAACTCTTATAACATATGGAAAATCTTCAACGGTTGGTAATACTGGCACTATTGCTCTTTTTGCTAATTTACCATGGCCAATTTCTCTTCTTTTAGGAGACCCAACGAAACCTGTTTCTCCAACTGAATATGGAGGAAAATTATAGTGCAACATAAATTTATCTTCATATTTTCCGTCTATCGCATCAATAATTTGGCCGTCTCTATCTGTACCTAAGGTTGAAACTACAATTGCCTGCGTTTCTCCTCTTGTGAATAAAGCGCTTCCATGAGTTTTTGGCAATATACCAACTTCAATTGTTATATCTCTTATAGTTTTATTATCTCTACCGTCGATTCTTGGCTTTCCTGAAATTATATTTTTTCTTACTATATCTTTTTGTAGGTCATGAATAGAATCTTCTATACAATCTTTTTTACATACTTCGCCACTATTAAATTTTTCAACAGCTTCGTTTCTTATTTCATCTATTTTTATATTTCTTTCAGATTTATCTGATATTAAATAAGCCTGAGTGACGCTATCTTTAAAATTATCGTAAACTTCTTTCTCTAAACTCTCATTTTCATTTTCCGGTTTTACCCAGCCATAATTTTTAACTCCAAATTCTTCTGCAAAACTATTAATTTCACTTATTAAACTTTGCATTTCATTATGACCAAATGAAACCGCCCCAAGCATTACATCTTCAGTTAACATTTTAGCTTCTGATTCAACCATAAGAACCCCATCTTTAGTACCAGCTACCATTAGGTCTAGTTCAGATGTTTCTAATTCAGTTTTACTGGGATTTAATATGTATGAACCATTATTATATCCAACACGTGCAGCACCTAATGGGCCTTGAAATGGGACTCCCGATATTTTTAATGCTGCTGAAGCACCTATTAGAGATGCAATATCTGCATCAACCTCACAATTCAAACTCATTACTGTGCAAATTACTTGAACTTCATGTGTAAATTCTTTAGGAAATAAAGGTCTTATAGGTCTATCGATTAGTCTTGAGGTTAGCGTTTCTTTTTCAGCAGGTCTTCCTTCTCTTTTAAAAAAACCTCCTGGGATTTTTCCTGCAGCATATGCTTTTTCTTGATAATTTACTGTAAGTGGGAAAAAATCTCTTGATTGACCATCATCTTTTGCAACTACTGTTGTTAGTACTGTGGTTCCTTCCATGTTAACTAGAACAGCACTATTTGACTGTCTTGCAATTTGGCCTGTTTCTAAAATTATTTCATGATTTCCATAGTGGAACTTTTTTTTTAAAGGTTTCATTTTCTTCTCTTGGGTTATCTTCTTAAGCCTAAAGATGAGACTATTGTTTGATATCTATCAATATTCTTTTTCTTTAAGTAATCAAGGAGCTTTCTTCTAGTATTCACCATTTTTAATAATCCGTGACGCGAATGATGGTCTTTTTTATGAACGCTAAAATGCTCTGTAAGAAATTCAATCCTTTTTGATAATAACGCTATTTGTATTTCCGGAGACCCTGTATCTGACTCTCCTTGTTGGTATTGCCCTATAACTTTACTTTTTTCTTCTGTTGATAATGCCATAATTCTCACTTATTCTTTAATTTAAGGGCGCATTCTATCATGTTCTTTTGATGATACAAACATTAAGTTATTTATACTAATATTTTCTTAGGTAATAGCTCAAAATTATCACTTATTTTACCAATTCCTAAAAAACTCTTATCTGCATCATATATCTTAATAATTTCACATGGCTGATGATTAACTTTTAATTTATTGCCATTTTGGATCTTAAATTTATCTTCATTTGAAACAATGTATGATTTTACATCATTAAAAAGTTTATCAACATTAACTATATAGTTATCTTTTAATTCATTAATAGTTTTTGAAAGAAATTCATCCAGACTTATTGAGTCTGATAATGAAATATTATTTATTTTTGTTCTTACGAGCTTGCTGAGCAAAGCCCCTGAACCTATATCTTCTCCTAACTGTTCTGCTAAGGTTCTTATATAAGTTCCTTTTGAACAACAAACACTCATAGCTATGTGATTAGCATTTATTAGATCTAATTTTATATCATGTATAACAACTTCTCTTGATTGTCTTTCAATGGTAATTCCATCTCTAGCATATTTATATAAAGGTATACCATTGTGCTTCAATGCAGAGAACATTGGCGGAACTTGTTTAATTCTTCCTTTAAATTTTTCTTCTAAAAAATTTAAATCAGATTCTTTTAAATTTAAGATATCGTTACTTTGATTAACTATATCTCCATCTAAATCCCCAGTAGTTGATATTTGACCTAATCTTATAGTTGCGTCATAACATTTATCGGAATTTAAAAAATAAGAACATAGTTTTGTTGCTTTATTAAAAAAAATTATTAAAATTCCACTTGCTAGCGGATCAAGCGTTCCTGAAAAGCCTGCTTTTTTTATATTCAATTTTTTTTTTACTTTTTTAAGAGCTTCATTAGAAGTCAATCCTGAAGGCTTATTTAAAATAAGGCAGCTTTGTTTAAAATTAGACATTTAATATAAGTTTTTATTAATTAGCTCTTCTAGCTCAAACGCTTTTGATTCGGTATCATCAAAAATGAACCTTAAATTTGGTACAGATCTTAAATTTGAATTTTTTGATAATTTTTTTTTAAAAAATAATTTAGAAGAATTTATTGTTTTTGTTATCAATTTAACTTCTTCTGGTTTTTTATTTTTATGGTTAAAAATTATAAAAAATACTTTCGCATGTTTTAAATCTTTTGATATATCAACTTCTGTTATAACAACATCTTTAATTCTAGAATCATTAATATCATTTTGAATAATCTGCGCTATCTCTTTTTTTAATACTGAGCCAATTCTATGGACTCGTTGATTATCAGAATCATATTTCATTATTCTATTTTTCTGGCTACCTCTATTCTTGTAAATACTTCTATATTATCACCAGGTTTAACATCATTGTAATTCTTTACTGCTATACCACATTCAGTTCCTAATTTTACTTCTTTTACATCATCTTTATGTCTTCTGAGAGACTCTAATTCACCCTCGTAAATTACCACATTATCTCTTAAAACCCTTATTGGATTACCTTTAACGACACTTCCTTCTATAACTTGGCATCCGGCGACAGCGCCCATGGCTGATGACTTAAATACGTCTTTGACTTCTGCAAGACCAACAATTTCCTCTTTTGTGTCTGGAGTTAGCAGCCCGCTCATTCCAGCTTTAACATCATCTATTAAATTATAAATTATACTGTAATATCTTAGGTCTATATTTTTTTCAACAACAGTTTTTCTTGCCTGATTATCTGCTCGTACATTAAATCCTAGAATCATTGCATTTGAAGCTTCGGCTAATGCAATATCTGATTCATTTATCGCTCCAACTGATGAACTAATAATTTTTACCATTACCTCTTCGTTATTTAATTTTAAAAGTGATTCACAAATTGCTTGGGAACTTCCTTGAACATCTGTTTTTAATAAAATATTAAAAGTTGGGATTTCTCCTTTCTTTAAATTGCTAAATATATTATCTAGTGTTGGCGCCTGATATTGTGAAGCAAACTTACTATCTCTTATTTTATTTTTTCTAATTTCTGCTATTTCTCGAATTTTTTTATCATTAACAGCTGATAAAACTTCATCGCCTACCTCTGGTGCACCTGACAGTCCTAAAACAACTACTGGTGTTGATGGTGTTGCTGTATCTACTTTTTTTCCATCCTGGTCAATCATTGCTCTTATTCTTCCAAATTCTTGTCCACATAAAATATTATCACCTGTATTCATACAGCCCTTTTGAACTAAAACTGTTGCTGTTGCACCTTTACCTTTGTCAAGAGCAGACTCTAATACAATACCTGTAGCAGAACCTTTGGACACTGCTTTTAATTCTAATAGTTCAGCTAATAATGAAATTGATTCTAATAATTTATCTACACCTGTTCCTTCTTTTGCAGATACCTCAACAAATATATTTTCACCACCCCATTCTTCGGGAATAATTTCATATTTTGTCAATTCAGTTTTTACGTTTTCCACATTTGAACCTTCTTTATCAATTTTATTAACAGCAACAATAATTGGAACACCTGCAGCTTTTGAGTGTTCTATAGCTTCTATTGTTTGGGGCTTCACGCCGTCATCTGCTGCAACAACTAAAATTACAATATCTGTGCAATTTGCACCACGAGCTCTCATTGATGTGAATGCAGCATGCCCTGGAGTATCTAAAAAAGTTAACAAACCGTGTTTTGTTTTCACTTGATAAGCACCAATGTGTTGCGTAATACCTCCGGCTTCTCCTGAAGCAATTCTTGTAGACCTTATGTAATCCAATAAAGATGTTTTACCATGATCTACATGCCCCATAATTGTGATTGCAGGTGGTCTTGATTCTGCATCATATTTATCGTCAGACTCAATAGTAAGAAGATTTTTTTCTAAATTTTCATAATCAATCGTTGTTACCTTATGCCCCATTTCTTCAACAACTAGTGTAGCTGTGTCCTGGTCTAAAGTTTCGTTTATTGTTGCCATAACCCCCATACCCATGAGCGTCTTAATAACTTCGGCAGACTTTACGGATATAGCCGATGAAAGCTCTGATACTGTTATATATTCTCCTAGCTCTACAGTATAAATAACTGGTTCTGTAGGTTTTTCAAATTGATGCTTATCATCACTTGATGCATCTTTGGTTTTTTTTGATGATTTTCTTCTTATAACTCTATTATCGTCTGATATATGAATTTTTTGTCTTCTATTTTTTGGTTTTAATGAAGCATTAGACTTATCCTCATTTACAAATTTTGTCTTAGACTTCTTTCTCCTTTTTTTACTGCTATCATCAGACTTATCGTCTTCTTGTATACTTTTCTCACTTTGGTTATTTGATTTTGTAGCGCCATCTTCAGAAATACTCTCTTGATTCTGATCTATTTCACTTATACTTTGTTGATTTAATTCACTTTCAGACAAAGTGTTTGCAATGTCACTTACTTCTTCTGGATCTGATGGAAGCTGTTTTTCGTTGGAGTTAATTTTCGCATCATCTTTTTTTGTAATTTGATTATTTACTTTAGAAAATACTCTTTTTTTTCTTATCACTGTTTTAGATTTACTTTTTTCTTTATCTTTTTGCTTTATATCTATTTCAGATTCTTTCGAAGATTCGATATTATCAATTGAAGTACTTTTTTTATTTTGATTATTTCTTACATAATTTAATAGTTGCATTTTTTCTTCATCACTTATTAAATCATTTTCTTTTTTCTTTTCTACACCAGCAAGCTCCAGTTGATCAATCAGTCTCGTTACTGATAACCCAACAGTCTTGGAAAACTCTTTAACTGTGATGTCTGTCATTTTTTAATTTTTCCCCTCAAACATTGGCGCTCTAGCGGTCATAATTAATTTTCCGGCCAGTTCTTCAGTCATATTATTAATTGGTAATAACTCATCTATTGATTGGTCCGCTAGATCATCAATAGTTATTATTCCCCTGCAGGCTAGTTCAAATGCTAAATCGTTTGTCATTCCTTCCATTTCCAATAATGCTTTTGATGGTTCTGCATCCATATCTAATGACTCAGGATTTATAGCTTGCTTTAACAAGTAATCTCTTGCTTTGCTTCTTATATCTTCAACAATATTTTCATCCAATGCATCTATTTCTGACATATCTTTTGGTGGGGCATAAGCTATCTCATCTACGCTAGAAAAACCTTCTTGTGCCAGCGTTAATGCTACCTCGGGAGTTATATCAAGATATTTTACAAAGCTTTCACTAATAATTTTTGTCTCTGCTTCACTTTTCTCATCAACTTGTCCTTCTGTCATTACATTTAAGTCCCAGCCGGTAAGTTGGCTAGCTAGTTTTACATTTTGCCCGCCTCTTCCGATGGCTTGCGATAACTTTTCTTCTTCAACAGCTATATCCATACTTTTTGAATCTTCGTCCATCACTATTGATAAAACTGCTGCGGGCGACATTGCATTTATTACAAATTGTGCTGGGTTTTCATCCCACAAAATAATATCTATCCTCTCTCCTGCAATTTCATTTGAAACTGATTGCACTCTTGAACCACGCATTCCGACACACGCTCCAACAGGATCAAGTCTAGGATCATTTGATTTTACAGATATCTTTGCTCTAACACCGGGATCCCTTGCAGCACTTAGTATTTCTATTAAATCTTGTCCTACTTCTGGAACCTCTAAGCTAAATAGTTTAATTAAGAAATCAGGATGTGTTCTTGATAAAAATAATTGAGGCCCTTTTGCTTCCGCTCTCACTTCTTTTAAATAAGCTCTAATTCTGTCACCATTTCTAATAGCTTCTCTTGGGATAAGATCATCTTTTTCAATAAATCCTTCAGTATTATTACCTAAATCTATTAGCACACCGTGATGTTCTACACGTTTCACAATACCCATAATTAATTCGCCGACTTTATTTTCATATGATTCAACAACTCGAAGTCGTTCAGCTTCTCTTACTTTCTGAACAATAACTTGTTTTGCAGTATGGGCAGCGATTCTTCCAAATGGTACAGACTCTATTTCTTCTTCTATAGAGTCACCAATTTCTATTTCACTATGTTGTTTTGTTGCGTAAGCATGAAGGATCTGCGCATCTGGGGATGTGAACTCTGGGTCATCATCTGAGAGAACTGTCCATCTTCTATAAGTTGTATAATCGCCTGTTGAACGATCTATTGCAACTCGCACATCGACGTCTTTTGAATATTTTTTTCTTGTAGCTGTTGCCAAAGCAATTTCAATTGCGTTAAAAATAATTTCTTTATCAACATTTTTTTCATTTGAAACAGCATCAACAACATTTAAAATTTCTTTACTCATTTTAATCTCTCCAGATTATATCTTTAATCTTGCACTATCTATTGAGTCATATTTAATTTCGTAATTGTCTTTATTATCACAAACTACTACGTAATCACTTGTAACACTTTTTATAGTACCTTTAATATTTTTTCTGCTATTTACTAGCCATTTTAATTTTATCTTCACACCTTTATTAAGATATTTGCCAAAATGTTCCTCAGTTATTAAAACTCTATCAAAACCTGGTGACGATACCTCTAATATATAATCAGGATCACATAATTCTTCAGAATCTAATAAGTGTGACACCTGATAACTTACTTTTTCACAATCATCTATTTTTATACCCGCTTTACTATCTATATATAAAGTAATTTTAATTGAATTATTTTGCTGCCCTATATTGATACCCCACATCTCGTATCCCATGGATGTAACAATTGGTTTTACCAGCTCTGAAATTTCATTTTTCAATTAAAGTCCACCTATTCTACAAAAATTTTACTCTTAGACGAAAAAAACCCCATATAGGGGCTATAAAAAATCCCCATTAATGGGGTCCAATAGTGTCTAACGAGTTACAAATAGTAGTATATTTTGGAAAGCTGCAAACATCAACATATTTAAAAAAGTTATTATTTTCATATATTTCTGCAAATAAACTAAAAATGTATTGAATTTAAAAAATATCTAAGATTCTCCTTGCTCCCTAAGGTTTCTTTTTCTTTCATTTGGATCTAAAAATCTCTTCCTTAATCTTAAACTTTGTGGTGTAACCTCTAATAATTCGTCTTCATTTATATATGACATCATTTGTTCCAAGGACATCATTCTAGGGGGTACTAGAGTTACAGCTTTATCTGTCCCAGACGCTCTTACATTTGTAAGTTGCTTACCCTTCATAACATTAATTGCTAGATCATTTTCTTTGCTATGCTCACCAACAATCATTCCTTGATAAACTTTTGTTTGCGGCTCTATAAACATTATTCCACTTGATTGAAGATTGAAAATTGCATATGCAACTGCTGTTCCTGTTTCTGTGGATATTAAAGCACCATTTCTTCTTGATCCCATTTCCCCTTTATATTTATCATATGAATGAAAAACTCTGTTTATGACGCCGGTTCCTCTGGTATCAGTTAAAAATCTGCTTTGGTACCCAATCAATCCTCTAGAAGGAGCTAAAAATATTAAACGTACTTTGCCTCCCTCTGCTGATTTCATATCAATCATTTCAGATTTTCTTTGATTCATTCCGTCGATTACTGTACTTGAAAATTCTTTATCAACATCAATTGTAACTTCTTCTATTGGCTCAAGTTTGTTGTTACTGCTATCTGTTTTATATAAAACATTTGGCCTTGAAACAGTCAGCTCGAAACCTTCGCGTCTCATTTGCTCAACAAGAACTCCTAGCTGAAGTTCTCCCCTTCCACCGATTTCAAAAGCATCTTTATTATCATTCTCAGAAAATGTTATGGCAACATTTACTTCTGCTTCCGCAATTAATCGCTCCCTGATTACAGTAGAAGTAACTTTTTTTCCTTCTAGACCAGCCAATGGAGAATCATTAACCAAAATTGTTACAGACATTGTTGGTGGGTCAATAGGAGTAGATTGAATAGGAACTGAAACTTCTGCGCTACAAATTGTGTCTGCTACAGAAGTTTTCGTTAAGCCAGCAATACAAATTATATCTCCTGCATGAACTTCATTTACTGGAACTCTATCTGCACCATTAAATCTTAGAAGTTTTGTTAGCCTTCCAGTTTCTACCGTGTTTCCATCTAAATTAATAGACTTAACATTATCATTAACTTTTGCAGATCCTTGTTCAACTTTTCCAATTAAACATCTTCCAAGATATGGATCTGAATCTAATAACGTCGATAGCATTGCAAACGGTTTTTCGATTTCTACTTTTGGTGGAGAAACATATTCTAATATTAGATCCAAAAGTGCATGCAAATTTTTTCTTTCGTTTGTTAGTTCTGAAATACACCAACCATCTCTACCAGATGCATACATAATTGGAAAATCTAGTTGCTCATCATTGGCGTCTAAAGCAACAAATAAGTCAAATACTTCATCAATAACTTCATCTGGTCTACCGTCAGGTCTATCAACTTTATTTATTATAACAATTGGTTTTAATCCTTGAGCTAAAGCTTTTCCAAGTACAAATTTTGTTTGAGGCATAGGCCCTTCGGCAGCATCAGTAAGTAATATAACCCCATCTGCCATTCCTAATACTCTTTCAACTTCTCCCCCAAAATCTGCATGACCAGGTGTATCAATAATATTAATTCTAGTCTCTTTCCAATTCACTGAAGTTGGCTTTGCTAGAATTGTTATACCTCTCTCTTTTTCTAAATCGCCAGAGTCCATTAATCTTTCTTCTACTTGTTGATTTTCTCTAAATGTGCCGCTTTGTTTTAAAATAGAATCAATTAAAGTAGTTTTACCATGGTCAACATGGGCGATAATAGCGATATTTCGCATATCTTCAGACATAAGCACCTATAATTTTGTAATAAGAAAATATGGTAGCGGAGGTAGGATTCGAACCTACGACCTTCGGGTTATGAG
>CESO01326244.1_pt1 | contig 14412 bp, 10 predicted proteins | sample 356341 | NCBI WGS metagenome assembly CESO01 (sample SAMEA2621812, study PRJEB7988) | marine metagenome | biome: marine biome (ENVO:00000447); feature: deep chlorophyll maximum layer (ENVO:xxxxxxxx); material: "saline water (ENVO:00002010), including plankton (ENVO:xxxxxxxx)" | depth 35 m
TAAACGTGGTGGTGCATGGATGAGCTCGTTCGTGAAACAGTCTGGCTTAAAAGAGCAAAAACCCGTGGTTGTGAATGTTATGAACATTCAAAAAGGTGCCAATGGCGAACCAACACTTATCAGCTATGATGAAGCCACGACAATCTTCCACGAATTAGGTCATGGCCTACACGGCATGTTCTCAAACGTGAAGTACCCAACATTGTCTGGTACGTCGGTATCGCGTGACTTCGTAGAGTTCCCTTCTACCTTTGAAGAAGACTGGGCAATGTACCCTGAAGTTATCGCTAATTATGCAAAACACCACAAAACAGGTGAGCCAATTCCTGATGAATTACTGAAAAAAGTAATTCAATCTCGCAGCTTTAACCAAGGCTACGATACGCTTGAGTATGTTGCAGCAGCGCTGTTAGATATGGAATGGCACTCACTGAGTGCAGATGCTCCCCTGCAAGATATCGAGAAGTTTGAACAAGAAGCACTGACTAAACACGGCGTAAACGTGCCATTTGTTCCACCTCGTTATAAATCAGCCTTCTTCTCACACTCTATGGGTGGTGGCTACTCAGCTGGTTACTACGCATATATGTGGAGTGAAATCTTAGCGGCAGATGCCTTTGCTTATGTTCAAGAGCAAGGTGGTTTAACACGCGAAATGGGTGATAAATACCGTAAAGAGATTTTAGAAGTTGGTAACTCACGTGACCTTATGGAATCGTTCAAAGCATTCCGTGGTCAAGAACCTGATACCTCAGCGCTATTAAAACGCCGTGGTTTAAAAGCGACTGTTCAGTAGAGCAGTTGCGACTCCCCACTTTGTGCTTATAAAGGCACGAAGTGGGGGCATTTCGCTAGGCAATGGCTATGTGGGATTAACCCCGTAGTTTCACACCAACCTGTCACAACGTTTTATGCCGCGTTTTTAATAATTTAGAGCTTTTCTATTCCACCACAAAATCAAAGTAGGTGGCTGGGTATGCCTGAGGCTGATAAGTAAAGTGCCACCATTCCATTGAATACGGGGCAAAGCCTGCATCGGTCATCAACTGTTTAAGTTTATATCTATTTGCTTTTTGACTGGGGCTAATTCGTGAGTCGTCGGTGTTAGAAAGGGTATCAAACATATCAAACGGTGACCCCATATCAAGCTCTTTCCCCTTAGAGTCAACCAACGTTAAGTCGATAGTTGAACCACGGCTGTGGCCTGATTTAGCTGCAATATAGTCGCCAAGCAACTGGTCTTTCCCTAAATTTGGATAAAACTCAGCTTTTGTGCGGGTATCCTCTAGGTCGTTTACCCAACGCACAAAATGATTAACAGCACGTTGTGGGCGGTAACAATCAAATATTTTTAGACCAAGTCCCTCAATTTGCGCCGCATTTTGCACTTTTTTAAGCGCATTGGCAGCGCTGGTGTGCAATAAACACTTAGGGGCGTTATAGCCCTCTATCGGTTTGCCGACAAAGTTATGATGGCCAAAATAACGAATATCGAGCATCGCATTTGGCAATAATGCACCGACATCTACAAACTCGCTGCGCTTATCTTCTTGTGGGGTTGCATTGACCGATGCCGCGCTCAGTAATGCTACGCCGACAAAAGCCATTGATTTAGACACGCTATATAAGTGAGTGAATGCCATTAAATTTATCCGTTAATAACTTAATTAATTTCACTATTACACAATAAATAACTTATTCCAACTCTGTCGCCTCAAAAAGCGACGTATCCTCTTGATCATAAATCGTATCGACAACACAGCGATTGCGACCTGTTCTTTTTGCTAGATAAAGCGCTTGGTCGGCTAATTTCATAACGTCGTCTAGGCTTAATTGCTCAATCGGCCATCCCGCAATACCAATCGATACATTAATATTACCCACCGGTTCAATAATGCATTTAGAAATGCGTATACGTAAACGTTCAGCCAATTGATACGCACGCTTAGGGTGCACATTAGGTAAAATAACAATGAATTCCTCACCGCCAGTGCGTGCCACAATATCGCTATCACGCGTCACATCGAGGAGTATTTTTGCTAAAGATTGCAAAACAACATCGCCAATATCGTGACCAAACTCATCATTTACGCGTTTAAAGTGATCAATATCAATCGCTAATACCGCAAATGAGCGCTGCTGTGCCATTAATTGGCTTAACTGCATATTTAAGCTTCTTCGATTGTGCAAACCCGTTAACGGATCAGTGTGTGCTTCGTGACGCAAAAGGCCTATTTTACTTTCTAACAGCCCAATGCCTTTGAGCATTGCTTTTCTCAGTTCATCGCTCTCATAATACCAAGAGCGAATGTGTTTAAGTGCAACTGATGTTGTGGGCTCATCCAAAGTATTTGCTGTTTCAGCCAGCTTTCTTAAAGGCTGAGCTATCAATTTTGCAAGCACCCAAATTAACACGAATGTTAATATTCCTATTGGCGCTGTTTTAATAAATACTTGCCACATTAAGTTATCAAGCGGTGCAAGGGTACTTTCAAGCGGACGTTGTGTTACCACGCCCCAGGGTGCCATGGTCATGGGGGCATACCCCGCTAACATTGCAACACCTTGACTATTGATCACTTGTTGCTTACCAACTTTGCCTTTAAGCACAGCATTGATCACTTGGTTATCAAACACTTGCTCACCTATGCGTTCTTTATCGGGGTGATAAAGCAAACGGTTGTTTTCATCGACGACATACAAATACGAGCCGTCTTGGTGATAATGTACCTGCAATAGTTCGTTGAGAATACTGGCACGCTTTAAGTATAACGTGCCGCCTACATAGCCAATAAATTCATTGTTTGAGTTAAATAACGGCTGTGACATAAAAATCAGTAAGTTACCGGCCATTGAGATATAGGGCTCACTGATCATAGGCACGCGATACGACAGCGCGGCTTTGGTACCAAAACTATCCACTTTACGATTTTGTAAGTTGAGTGAAAGAGGCGACACCCCTAATATGTCACCAAACTTATTGACAATAATTGTTGAATTAAAACTGTTTGTTTGCAGCCTTAATCGTTCTGCTTCAGCATTAATGAGCGTTTGATTTGTAAAATCTGCTTCAAGTATTTTGGCAACGTATGCTAATTGCTGCTGCGCCGCCAATAAAAAGTTATCGGTAGCAGACACAAGCTTCGCCGCATACGCTTTATGATTATTTAATGTGTTATCTATCAGCTGCTGTTTTTGAACTTGATAGCTTGAGTAGTAACTATTTAGCAAGGTAATGAGCGTTGCAGAAAACGCCAGCAGTAAAATTAAGCGATGCAGGTTCAAGCCCGCTCTAAGACAATTAAGCACGATACATCTCATTTTATAAAGCCCAATCTCCGTATCGAGCACATCTAATACCTTTATACTAGCAATTATAAATTTGTACCTCTATAGAACTTTTCTCAAATATTGATTTAGCGCAACAATAAGTGCATTTACTCTAATGAATCACTTTATTGATTAACCACTGCCATAGATTCATAGATTCATAGGTTCATACACTTTCATTTAAATTCATGCGTGTGGTGCCCTACTTTATAAAAAATTAGATACGGCTTGCTTTAAAGGAATAAATTATCTAGATTTAAATCATTAATAAAAGATAAAAAATTCAAAATGAAACAACACTGTTCATCCATTCTAAACACATTACCGCCGCATCGCTTAATGGCGTTAGACGTTATGCGCGGCTTAACCATCACCGCAATGATTCTAGTAAATAATCCAGGCAGTTGGAGCGCAATGTATTGGCCGCTAAAACACGCTGAGTGGCACGGCTGGACACCAACCGATTTAATCTTTCCCTTTTTTATTTTTATTGTTGGTATGTCTATTACTCTTTCTGTCGATAGCATGCGAGCTAAAGGGTTTAACCATGCTTATATACTAAAAATGGGGGCAATTAGAGCCGTTAAACTACTTGCTCTTGGCTGGTTTTTAGCACTGTTTTTTTATAATTTTCGTGATCCAACCTTTAGCTGGATTGATGACACACTTTTGCAACTGAGAGTACTTGGCGTGCTGCAGCGTATTGGCTTAGTGTATATCGTAGCACTGTGTTGTTACCTCTATTTAACGCCTCAAAAAATTGCATTAACCTGTATTAGCTTACTTGCAGTCTATGCTGTAGCGATGCTTTACCTTCCCTACCCACTGCCCAACGGAGATGTCGTTAATGGTTTATGGTTACACGGTAATAACTTAAGCGCGTGGATTGATAATGCAGTATTGGGTAGTCACCATGTTTATTATGCTAAAGCACAGCCCTTACCTTTTGACCCTGAGGGGATTTTCTCTACTTTGCCTGCCATTGCCAGCGCGCTGAGTGGCATACTGGCGGCGGTGTACTTAACCAAACAAACAGACCTAAAAAAACAAGCGCGCGTCTTTATCCTCACAGGTGTGTTAGCGGTTATTGCAGGCTACTTAATCTCGCCACTTACACCTATCAATAAAGCACTTTGGACACCAAGTTATGTGTTACTCAGCTCTGGACTTGCAATAATTACCTATGCGTTTTGCAGTGCAATTTTAGACATTTACAAAGTACGTGCATGGGGTGCTCCCTTCATTGTGTTTGGTGCTAACGCCATTTTATTCTTTATGTTTGCAGCAATATTGGCGCGGTTATTAATTATGATCCCCGTGGGGGATACAAGCTTAAAGGGCCTTATTTACGGCTCAATAAACACGTTGATCACAGATAACCCCTTAGCTTCTTTTGTGTTTTCGTTACTGTTTTTAGCTGTGTCATACGGTGTGATGTATGGCTGCTATAAGAAAGGCATTTTTTGGAAAGTGTAAATAATGAATTAAGCCAGTTGTGGCAACACAACTGGCTCGTTCTGGCTCGTAAATAGAACTGACTTTTAATAAGACAGGCTCCTAATTAACAGTGCTGCTTTGCTTATCGAGTAAATACAAAATAGATTGATAACTAATGCCACTGTGTTCAGTTAAGCCTATTTCACAACTGCGGCTATTAGACACCCCTCGATTGCAGTTTTTTGGTACCTGTTGTTTGAGTGTTTTGAGCGCATTGGCGTTAAGCTTGGGCAGGTTAAACCCTTTATCGCCAGCAAAGCCGCAGCATTCTATATCAGCCGGAATAATAACGTCTGAGCTGCATGCCTTGGCAAGTGTGACTAAACTTTGCTCTTTTCCTAACCGCTTTGAGCTACAAGTTACATGCAACATAATAGGCTCGCTTGTTTGAGTTACCTGCAAATGCGCTAAAAGCTGCTCGGTTGCAAAGTCTGCACTTTCGAAAATAGTCAGTTGCGTATTTTTTGCTGCATTCAATGTGGTTAAAGCGCAGGGACTGGCGTCAAAAACGATGGGGTATTCTCCATTATTTGAACAGTCAATGAGCTCTGTTAGTAATTGCTCACTTTTGTTTTTAAACTCTTTATTAAGGCCTTTACTCGCAAAGGGCATACCACAGCATAATGAATCTGGCTGCTTAGGGATGATAACTTCAAACCCTGCCTTTGCAGCTAACGAATGCATTACTTCGACAAGAGAACGCGTATCATCACTGCCTTTATCGGCAGCAAAAACCCGTCCTGCGCAGCTTGGCACATACACCATTTTTTTATGTTGCGGTTTTTGCTTTACGTGACAATTAATTGGTTGCTCAGCACGAGGCCACGCCGAAAAATACAAAGGTGTACCCAGTAGTCTATGAGCAGGTTTAGTTAAGCTCACAAGGTTGTTTGTGCCGATAGCTTTTTCAAGCACCTGCATCACATTTAAACCCAATCGTGCCCCACCGGCCATGACCGCAAAATGCTTACTCGCAAAGGCTGCAAGCGAGCGTGTGAGTTTGTTTGTAGCCGCTTTTTCGGCTCTTAATGATTTAATAAATTCGCCCGTGTTAATACCCACAGGGCATTTTAAGCCACATAGCCCTGTTGCTGCACACGAATCAATTCCCAGATATTTAAAGTCATTTTCAATAACGGTGAGCTTTTGATTTAACTGTTGCTTGGTTTTTAAATCGTCTGCTGCCTGCAACGCGGAGTGTAATTCAGTGCGATGACGCCACAAAGTTATGCGCTGTCTTGGGGTTAGAGTGAGTCCTTTTGAAGGGCACACAACTTCACAAAAGCCACACTCAATGCAGGTATCAATAATATCGTCACTTTTGGGCATGGTTTTTAAATGTTGCGTATGCGCATTTTTATCAGCATTGATGATCACCCCGGGGTTGAGTATATTTTTCGGATCAAACAATTGCTTAAGCTTCACCATCACGGCAAAACCATCATCGCCCCACTCTGTCGCCACAAAAGGCGCCATGTTACGGCCCGTGCCATGCTCTGCTTTTAGTGATCCTTTAAGCTCAACGGCGACTAAGTTGGCAACATCTGCCATAAATTGCTCATAGCGCGTTACTTGCTGCTTAGTATCGAATGCTTGTGTAAACACAAAATGTAGATTTCCTGCCAGCGCATGACCAAAAATGATCGCTTCATCGTAGCCATATTTTATAAAGAGCTGATGAAGCGCATTAACACCCAAAGCCAGCTTATCAAGGGCAAAAGCAACATCTTCTATAATTACTGTGGTGCCTGTTTCGCGCACAGCTCCCACCGCTGGAAATGTTCCTTTGCGAATATTCCACAGTGCGGCATTGCGCACGCTATCTGCCGAAAAGGCGATGGTAGCAAGCGCAGATTCGCTAAACTCATTAATTAACAGCTGCGTGGCGTGCGTAAGCTCATTGAGCGTGTGTGCATCTTCTGCTCTTAGCTCAATTAAAAGCGCCGCGGCGTGCTCTGGGTAATCAGCAACATTCTTGGGCATAATGGCGTGCTCTGCCACTGACATCAAGGCACGTTTATCAAGTAGCTCAACGGCGGCGACATCAAGCTCGCTAAGTCTTTGCACTAACTCACACACTTTGTTTATGTCATCAAAAATAAAGAAGCCGGTGTGCTTATGGCTGTGTTCAATAACCGTGTGGTAAGTGATATCGGCAATAAATGCTAACGTCCCCTCAGAACCAATGATCACATGCTTAATAATGTCTATTGGATCAGAAAAATCCAACAACGCATTTAAACCGTAACCGGTGGTGTTTTTTAGTCGGTACTTATGCGTAATTAGATCACTGAGTGCAGAGTTTTGCTTAACACTGGCTACTAAATTCATTAACTCATTAACCCAATCGCTATGGGTGCTTAAGAAACGTTGGCAGCTGTGTTCGTCAGCCGTGTTAAGTTCTGTGCCATCGGCAAAAATAAGCGTCATATCTTTTAGTGTATGGTAGCTATTTTGCGCGACACCACAGCACATACCAGAGGAGTTATTAGCAGCCATACCGGCAATTTTACAGCTGTTAATCGACGCAGGATCAGGACCAATCTTTTTACCATAAGGGGCCAACACCTGATTGACTCTAGCTCCAATAATGGCAGGCTGAAGACGAATTGCATCGGCGTTATCTAAAATTTCAAAGTTGCTCCAACTATCACACAGCAAAACCAAGACAGAGTCGGTAATTGCTTGGCCAGATAAGCTGGTGCCCGCAGCCCGAAAGGTAATAGGCACGTTATGTTGATTTGCCGCGCTAATAACCTGCTTTGCTTGTTTTTGGTTACTGACAAGAACCACTAACTCAGGAATTAAACGATAAAAGCTCGCGTCTGTTCCATACGCATAGCGGCGCGAGTAATCTTCTATTAATGCGGACTCTGGTAAAAAAGGTGTAATGTATTGTTTAAACGCATGCAATCGGGTTAATGCCATCTCGCCCCCAAGCTAGCCTTAATCTGGTGTGATAAATATGGAATATATTATTACTTTAATTTTAATCAAAAAGCGACTTATTAAATTGATAAATTATCAACTTCGTTCTGAGCAGGTCGGGTTTTCGTTATATTTTTTGGGGTTATAAGTAATATTCAGTGTTTTAACTACGCTTTTTGCAGTCCAAACCAAAAACCGTTAGGGTAGCAAAAAAATACTGTATTTCTATTTAAAAACACATTAACATCGAGAATAATTTATTCTTAAAATTAATTAAGCGTTTTGCTTTGGAGCTTGCTGTGTTAAATAAGTTTGCACTATCGTCACTGGTTATCGGATTAGGGTGTTTCATGCCATTACAATCATCATTTGCTGAGTCTGCGTTAACTTTAAAACAGCAGTTAGGGCAAAAACTAATGCTCGACTTACGCTATTACTGCGAACAAAAAATCGGCGAGCAAGACACCGGCGAGCAAAAATGCCGCACGCCAGTTACACACTTACCCGCTGATTTAGCCAATATCATCACTAAACATAATATTGGTGGCGTAATTTTATTTGCCGAAAATATTGATACCGTGCCGCAAGTAATTAAACTTAATAACGACTTACAAAAAGCCGCGGCTAAGTCAGCGTTAGGCTTACCTTTGTTTATCTCGATTGACCAAGAAGGTGGCCGGGTTGCTCGTATACCACGCGATGTAGGCACGTCATTCACGGGCAATATGTCGATTGGCGCAACGTATAAAGAGCATGGAACTCACTTTGCCAAAGAGTCCGCTCGTATTATTGCTGATGAACTGCTTGCTCTGGGCGTTAACGTAAATTATGCGCCGACGGTTGATGTAAACATGAACCCCGATAATCCTGTGATCAACGTACGCTCTTACGGTGAAGATCCCCAATTGGTTGCTAAACTGGGTGGCGCTCAAGTGGCAGGCTTTGAAAATAATGGGGTTATTTCATCGTTAAAGCATTTTCCGGGGCATGGCGATACCAATGTCGATAGCCACACAGGCCTGCCTAAAGTGATGCACGACAAAGAGACTATTTGGCAACAAGATTTACCGCCGTTTAAAGAGATCATTAAAAACCAGCAACCAGGTATGATAATGACCGCGCACATACAGTACCCAGCGCTTGATAACAGCACCTTTGTGAGCAAAGAAGGTAAGACCATGATCAAGCCTGCAACCATGTCGCGCAAAATCATCACCGATTTGCTACGCGATGAGCTTGGCTATCAAGGGGTTGTTATCACTGATGCCCTCGATATGGCTGGCATCAGCCATTTTTTTGAACCTATCGAAGCTGTAATCAACACATTTGCCGCAGGCGTTGATATCGCGCTGATGCCCATTGAAATCAGAAGCCCTAAAGACTTAGCCGTACTCGAAACACTGCTAGAGCGATTAGAAAACGAAGTAAAACGTGGCACCTTAAATGCCGATGAAGTGAGTGCATCAGCAACACGCATTTTAAAACTTAAAGAAAAATTCAACCTAACAACGCAGCTTGACGATGAAGCCGCAATAAAAAAAGCGCAGTTACTGCTTGGTGATCAACACCACCGAAAAGTAGAGGCAGAACTGGCATTAGCGGCCATTACCGAAGTTAAAAACGAAAAGCACACTTTACCGCTTAAACTTAAAGAAAACACCAAAGTGCATATAATTATGCCTGACACACGAAAATGTTTCGCTCTGCAACAAGCTCTGCTGGATAACACACACACGTTGTTAAGCTTTAGCTGCACCAGCTTGCAAGGCTTTGAGCCACTTTCAACGTTAAAAGAGTTAAACGAAGCGGATGTGATTATTGCGGCGAATGCTTCACCCAAGCAAAGTGCTGTCGAAGTAGGTGGTATGGATGACTTGGCCGATAACCCAGAGTTTGCGATTGCAGACCAATCAGCCGCGCTAGAATCGTTACTTAAACAAGCTAAATTAGCAAACAAAAAGACCGTATTTGTCAGCTTACGCGCACCGTACGATATTGCCCAATTTGGCAAATTTGGTGATGCAGTCCTTGCCACCTATGCTTACAATATTGACGTGGACACTGACGAGAAAATCGCAGGCCCTGCATTCACAGCATTGGCAAAAGTTTTGCTGGGCAAAGCCCCTGCGAAAGGACAGCTTCCCGTTACAATTAATGGTATAAATTAATGTCTAATACCCTTAGATTGAACTGAATGTTATGGTTGGTTCAAGCTAAATACTGAAGGAGAGGCACGTGCAAAAAGATGCATCATTAACGACCCCAGCAGCGATTAGGAAATTGGTGCGGGCAGGTGACTACAGCGGTCATACTTCTGGCTTTGCTCCTGGTTTCGTGCAGGCAAATCTAGTTATTTTACCGAAACAATATGCGTTCGACTTTTTGCAATTTAGCCAAGCCAACCCTAAGTCATGCCCTATTATTGCAACCAGCCACTCGCCAGGTGTAACCGATATGCCAACCGTTGGTGAAGACATTGATATACGCAGCGACTTGCCTCGCTATCGCATATTCAAAAATGGTCAAATGGTTGAAGAAGTCACTGACATAAGCGATGTATGGCGTGATGATTTAGTGACCTTTCTAATTGGCTGCTCATTCTCATTTGAAGAAGCATTGATTGCCGCAGGGCTTGAAATTCGTAATATCACCGAGCATAAAAATGTGCCGATGTATGTGACTAATATGCCCTGTCAAAGTGCAGGAATGTTTCATGCAAATATGGTCGTAAGTATGCGACCAATGAAGCCTGCTGATGCGATTCGCGCTATTCAAGTGTGTAGCCGTTTTCCAAGTGTTCATGGCGCACCAGTTCATTTTGGTGACCCAGCAGCGATTGGTATAAAAAATATAAATAAGCCTGAATTTGGTGATGCTGTCACCATTAAAAATGGCGAAGTTCCTGTGTTTTGGGCCTGTGGTGTCACCCCACAAATTGCCATTGCGAATGCAGCACCCGATTTTTGCATTACACATAGTCCTGGTCATATGCTGATCACCGATATTCCAAACAGTAGAATGGCGGCGTTATAAAATGACCATGAAACTTAATTGCGATTTAGGCGAAAGCTTTGGCATGTGGAAAATGGGCCTTGATGAGCAAGTAATGCCACATATTGATATGGCCAATATTGCCTGTGGTTTTCATGCGGGTGATGCCGATGTAATGGCAAACACATTGGCCCTTGCCAAGCAGCATAATGTCACTGTTGGCGCTCATCCAAGCTACCCCGATAAACAAGGTTTTGGTCGCCGTTCAATGGCTATGAGCGCTCAAGAATTGATAAATTGCCTGCATTACCAAATAGCGGCGATTGATGGCATGGCAGCAGTCCATGGTTTAACACTTAATTATGTGAAACCTCATGGCGCGCTTTACAATGACATGATGCGTGATGAGCGTATTTTAGAGAGTGTAATGCGTGCCGTTGCAAGTTACCCAAAGTCATTAAAATTAATGATTTTAGCTACCAATCAAGCAGATAAACACAAAGAACACGCAAGCGCACTCAATTTAGAACTTATTTTAGAGGCATTTGCCGACCGCCAATACACCGACGAAGGTACACTTGTGTCACGTAACCTTGCTGGCAGTGTACACGACAAGCCCGCGTTAATCGCACAAGTTAAACAGTTGATTAAACACGGTACTGTGACCACTCGAAGCGGTCAACAGTTAACGCTGAATGCAGATAGCCTCTGCGTGCATGGTGATAACGAAGCAGGCATTGCCCTAATTCAAGAGATTAAAACATTATGTCAGCAAGCCTAAGCGACGAAGCCCTCAGCCAACAAATTGAAACCATGATGGTTGAACAAAATCCACGTGGTATGCAGCATTTATACGCAATGCAAAGCACCGGCACGTACTTACGCGCAGCTCAGGCATTACATAAAGCAAATGGACCGGTATTAATTGGCACTGGATTTGCGGTTAATAACACCTTTGAAACCGATGGCCCGGTTGGTGCAATTGCACTTTATAGCGTGTTAGACAAGCTAGGAAAACAGCCCATTTTAGTCACTGGCAACCCCCTTTACAGCGCATTAAAAAACGATTTTAACTGTTTTGAATTGCCGATTAACAGTATAGAAAATGCCCGCACCTTTAGCATTAAAGCGCTTGAGCAATTAAAGCCAGATTGCGTACTGTCAATCGAACGTCCGGGGCTTAATGAGCATCAACGTTATTACAATATGCGTGGTATCGATATTTCGGAGCATTGTGGCTGTTTTGATTTTTTTATAACAGAAGCAACCTGCCCAACCATAGCAATAGGCGATGGTGGCAACGAAATTGGTATGGGTAATCTTGCAAAGCATATGCATGGGCTCAACATAACACCCAGCGTAACGCCTTGCGATGAATTACTACTTGCCGATGTATCTAACTGGGCAGCCTATGGCCTTATCGCATTTTTAAGCCGCTGGCATAACACCGATTTTTTGGCTGATATAGAGCCTTTGAACATTTTGCAATACCTGAGTGAGCGCGGCAGTGTGGATGGTGTTACCCATAAAAACGAGCTCACTGAAGACGGCCTTCATGCAATGCATGGCCAACAATTAATAACTCGGCTTCGCCAACTTACTAGACAGAATGAGGTTTAACAATGGGTACGGTATACCTAAACGGTGAATACCTAAGTGCTGATGAAGCAAAGATTTCACCAATGGATCGCGGCTTTTTATTTGGCGATGGCATCTATGAAGTGATCCCATCTTACAACGGTAAAATGCTCGGCTTTGGTGCGCATATCGAACGCATGAATAACGGCTTAAATGAGCTCGAAATAAAGCTAGATTACAGTGCTGATACGTGGCGTAAAATTTGTAACGACTTATGCGAAAAAAACCACGGTGATAACCTAGGCATTTACTTGCATGTTAGTCGTGGTGCCGACACAAAACGCGCTCACGGCTACCCAAGCAATATCACGCCAACCGTATTCGCCTTCGCCTTTGAAATTCCTGCAGAGCCCAAAAGCGATGTCGACAGTGCAACAACGTACACGGTATCACTTGAGCAAGACCGTCGCTGGCAACGCTGCCATATAAAATCAACAGCGCTACTGGGCAATGTTATGCATTACCAACATGGCGCAGCAGCGGGCAACAAAGAAACAATTTTATTTAACCGCTTAGAAGAAATTACCGAAGCCAGCTCAAGTAATGTGTTTATTGTTAAAGAGGGGGTGATCAGCACTCCACCACTTGATAACCAAATTTTACCGGGGATCACTCGCTGGTTAATCCTCAATATTTTACACAGCCACAGTGATTTTAAGGTGCAAGAGCGCATTATAAGCAAAGATGAGCTACTCGATGCCGACGAAGTGTGGATCACCAGCGCCACCAAAGAAGTGGGCCCAGTGGTAAAAGTGAACGGTAAATTGGTGGGTGACGGTAAACCGGGTGCAGTATGGCAACAAGTACAAAGCTTGTTTACCAAGCATAAATTTGATTACTAGTTAAAATTAGAAATCTAAAAAACGCCTACTTAAAGTAGGCGTTTTTGTTTTATCTGCTATTTGCTGCTTTTTGGCTCAAACGGCCAAGCCTGTAATAGACCGTCACTGGTTTCTGAATACAACTGCGTACCATCGTAAGCCACACTCAGCACCGAGGTACGTTGGCGCTGCTGTTTTGCTTCATATTCAGCGATTAGCTCGCCATCAGCAACACGGTATAATCGCATCTTCATTTTTGGCGATCCCGTTAATAGCCATTTGTCTTGATTAATAAATTGCGATGCGGTGAACTCAATAAAGTTAGAGTATGAGGCTACCTCAGCAAGCTCTTTTTTATTGGCTAAATCAAAGAAAATTCGATCATCGACCGAGTCGATTGCAAAGCCTAACGTGCCTGCTTTATTTAAGGTGACGCGATTCACTCTGGTAGCTAAACGCTGTTCAAAGCGTGTACTGCCATCACTCGTTGACCAAAGCTTAACGTATTTGTCGCTCGAGCCGGTAAACGCCCATAGCCCATCAGCCGACAACGCCACGCTATTAATATCAAGACGATGAATGTCAAAGCGCTTAGTATCGCCCGTACGGGTATTTATTACCTCAGCCTTGCCGCTACGATAAGCAATCACTAATGTATCGCCTGACGCTGAAATAGCGATATCTCTGGCTATCTCCTGCCCTGTTAGCCAAGAGCCAATACTTCGACCCGTGCGGGTATCAAATAAGGTCACCGATAAACGATTAGAAATATAAAAACGCGATTTGTTAGCACTAAAGCCCGCAAGCTCTATATGCTCAGCGCCCTGCCCTGTTATGCAATTGTATAGACGTGCTTTTAACTGGTTATCCCAAACACACACTTTAGACTCAGTTGCGAGTAGAGAGTGACTGGCATCTTCAGTCAATGCTGCGGCACTTAATAACTCATCACCATGAGCAAATTCATCCTTTGCAGGCGCGGTATACACCTCACCCCCACCACAACCCACAAGGCTTAAAGCAAATAAACAAGAAAGCGATTTAAGCAATTTCGACGTCATACTACTACTACTCTTATTTTTATAATTATTTTGTATAGCAGCAGTGTAATAAAAATAAGTAGAAGTGGGTAGGAGTTCTGACTTTAGCTGTCAGCTTTCGATGGTTAGTGGTTAGTGGTTAGTGGTTAGTGGTTAGTGGTTAGTGG
>CESO01131636.1_pt1 | contig 14408 bp, 10 predicted proteins | sample 356341 | NCBI WGS metagenome assembly CESO01 (sample SAMEA2621812, study PRJEB7988) | marine metagenome | biome: marine biome (ENVO:00000447); feature: deep chlorophyll maximum layer (ENVO:xxxxxxxx); material: "saline water (ENVO:00002010), including plankton (ENVO:xxxxxxxx)" | depth 35 m
TATTTCCAATTTTTCTTCGACAGTTAATAACAACACATAAAACTTAAAAAGTTAAATGTTTAAGTTAGTATAAACTTGATCCGATCTGAAATATTTTATTGAGATCAGTTTTATACTAACTAGATTAATTCTAGAACTTTTCAGATCAGATTTTTACTAAGTTATAGTGTATGGGTCAAAATTTTACTAACTCAGTGAATATTATGTCATGTTAAAATTCATTTTCAGGTCAAAAAACACGACACATAAACCCATTTTTACAAAAGCATGTGGATAAATGCTTACTGAGTTAGCATAGATCTGATCTGTACCATCTATAGATCAGATCTATACTAACAAAATGCACTATTCTGATTTTGCTTCAGTGCATAACTCTCTAATTTAGTTATTAAAATCATGATCTACAGCAGTAAAAATGTGCATAAACTAGTGACTAACCTGTGTATAACTAAGCAGCTGATTTTTTAGTTAGTATTAAGCTGATCTGCGAGTTATAAGAGATCTGATCTTAACCAAGTAAAAACATGATCTGCTTTTTTTAATAATATTCTGGTTAATCAGTAACATAGATTGCTATTTTAGCACGTTAACCTTATATACCTATATCTTTAACCAATTCTAATCTTACTTATTTATACTTAGCTTCATTTAGATTACAAATTTTTCTTAAATGTCTTATTAATAAAAGGCATGTCGTACAAAATAGTTGTTTACAGCAATTTGAATGGACATTATACTTAAAGCATAACTTTGAGGAAGAAAGTATGTCTATTAATAATAATGCGCTAGCCACTTACCGGTTACTAAAAGCAACAGCTGAAGTTGCTGAAAAATCGCTAGAAGGACGTATCCAACATTATCGTGCTCATCTTAAATCGGAAGAAAAAGAACTTCGCACCTATACTCAAAAAGCCGCAGCAGATCTTTTAGGCTGTAATAACAGAACGTTAAAGCGACGTCATGATAATGGTGACTTTGATGAATTAAACATCAAACGAGGTGCAAATGGACATTATGCCTATACGCTAGTCAATATTTTCGCTATGGCAGATATCATGGATATCAAGCCAGATCACCGCACATCAGATGACAAGCTACAAGTTATTGTTATTAACTCTTTGAAAGGTGGCTGTGGTAAAACAACCAGCATGGTTAATATTGCAGCGGCCCTCGCTACAACCAATATTAAACGGTATCGAATTGGTATTATTGACTTAGATCCACAAGGCTCATCATCGAGTTTCTTCCCGCCAAGTGAACCAGATCCAATTACTGTGGGTGACTTAATGCGTGATTGCATTGAGCTTGAAGAAAATGAAACGTGGGACGAACTTGTTACTAATTCATTTTTACCGACTCACATTCCCAATATTCGTATTTTACCTTCTGGTATGGATGATTTTTATTTTGAACATGAAACAGCCACACTGTTAAAAGATAGTTCAAGTTATGATAAAACACGTCATTATCATAAATTATTAGAAAAAGTGATTGAGCCTGTAAAAGATCAATTTGATATTATTTTAATCGATACAGCTCCATCACTTAACTTTATGTTTTATAACGCTTTAATGGCTTCAACATCGATGCTTATTCCTGTTCATCCTGAAGCTGTTGATTTTGATGCAAACAATAAATACTTAAAGCGTTTAGGCGAGATCTATCACACGGTTGCTGCTTTAGGGCATCAAGGATGGGATTTTATGCAGTTCCTCGTTACAAATTACGTGAAAGGCAATCATTCACAACGCGATATTGTTAAAGACGTGCGCAGTGCCTTTGGACGTCAAGTTATGAGTTACCCAATAAACCATAGCTCCGCTATCACGGCGAGTTCATCGTCTTTTAATACCATATTTGACCAAAAAACGTCTGACAGTCTCGCAAGTAGAGAATCATTACTACGTGCTCAAGAGAATATCAAAGATGTGGTTGATGAGCTTGAAATGTTGATTCGTTCTAACTGGCAATCAACCCAATCAAAATTGAATACAGCTAAGTAAGGTAAATGATTAAGATGGCTAAAAAACGTAAAAATGATACCAGCTTAGATCCTTTTTCAACGTCAATTGAAAGCAGCAGTCTTGATGCTTTACTTGAACAAGCCAATGCTGGCGATGTTATTAGCATGCCCGCGCCAAGTGATCCTACGCGCCAAATTACCCTGGTATGTAAAGTCATTCCAAGTTCTGAAATCGAATCTAAAACTAAAGTGTATGGCAAGAACCGTCGAGTTCAGTCGTTACTGAATGAAAAATCGGTGGCTGATATTTTACCGGCTATCGCTGAAGACGGACGAAACCAACACCCTGCCCTTTGCTGGGATAAAGGCACTGAAATGCTTGTTTTAGCCGGCTCACGTCGTCGCAAAGCGTGTATTTTAAGTGGTTCGGACTATTTAGTGCTAAGTTCAGAAGATTTCACAGAACAAGATGCAAAAATACTTGCGGTCTCTTCTGATCAATACATTGCCCCCAGTCTGTGGGAGCTTGGACAAGCTTATCAGCAAACCCGTGATGAATTAATTGCAGAAGGCAAAAAGGGCTCGTACCGTGAGATTGCAGCAATTGAAGGGGTATCACATACAGCAATAGCGGATGCCATTAAAGCCTATGAAAATTTACCCGCTTCTGTACTGAGCCTCTACCCAACAGCGAATCATGTTGGCCGAGAAGTGGCTAAAAAGCTTATTGCGGCGAAAGAGCGTGACGAACAGGCATTCACTCGCCTTGTAAGTGAAATCAGCACTGACAGCGAAATAAACGCCATAAGCAGTGATGATAAGCGTGCGCTAGCCATTACTAAGTACTTAACAGTCGAACCCGCTACACCAAGCCGTCGTGAATCACTCATAGAAAGTGAATTTGTGACCGTACAGCGAAACATTAAAAGCGGTGATTTATCGGTAAAAATCGATAATAAAGTGATGACTGACAAGCGTTTAGAGCAGCTTACTAAGTTATTAAATAGCTTTAATTAGTTAGTAAAATAGCGATCTGTCACGCTTTTATTGTTAGTAAAAGCGTGATCTCTTACCCTATCTTGTTAGTAAAATACTGATCTAAATATCTTAAAATTTGCTCAATTCGCATCCATAGATCAGATTTTTACTAACTATCTGCCCCTTTACAGGCTATTTAAGACTTTTCACTGTTTCCTTAGTAAAAAAGTGATCTGTAAAGGCCCTGCCTTGTTATTAAGTTGTTTATATCTTGTGCGTTTGTTGTTCGTTAAATAGTCGAGCCCTCTTCTTTGGCTGTGTTTTTTTAGACAAAAACATAATTTTACCAACTAATCAGCTCCAACCAGTCCGAAATAAAGGAATAGTGCTTTAGCTGGGCGCTGATAGATCATATACTGGCAGAATTATTTTTTGTTTTTACTGTTAAAAGCGTTATGTCTGCTAACTTATCCAAAAATGACTTATTAGCTATCTTTGAAGAAATCAAACAAGAGCAAGAAACACAGTTTCCGCTGTCAGAGCGATTCATCAAGCAGCTATTTAAGCCGCATGTGCTAAGTAAAGCAAAAGAGTACCATCAGAATGGCCAAATCAATTGGCTTGAGCATAGTAGTGACTTTAGTGTGATTGATGCTTCTATGTTTGGTAACGAAGGGAATACTTTTACCCAGCATATCGAGATCAGCAAATTACCAACCGGATTTTCAGTTGATTCACATTGTACGTGTGGTTCAAAAACAAAGTGCCGTCATATTGCTGCGGTTTTGCTTAAATTAAAAATTGAGCATTCAGGCGATTATGGTGAGGACTATATTATTAATGATTGGTTTAGTGAGCTAAAGACGCTAAAGCAATCAACAACCGACACAGCAAAACATGTATTATTATTTGTTTTAGATGTTGAAAAATCGGCTGTTACCCTTACCCCTAAAATTGCTAATTATGATCCTGAGCATAACTATACATTAGGCCGTAATTTAACAGAACAACAATTAAATAGCTTTGTTACACCGACTGATTTACTCGAAACTGACTTTAGATTATATAGTTGGATCCGCTCTCAAAACGCGCTCGGTAAGCTTGAGTTGAAAGGCTCATGGGGCTTTTCGGCATTACAACAACTCATAGCGACACAACGATTATTTTTAGGCCGTTCTCGCCAGGCTATTAAAGCAGATACCATGCAAGCCTTAGAATTTAGTTGGCAGCAAAATAGTGATTTAACCTCATTATCTTTGTCACTAGCAGGGCAAGATAATTGGTTGTTACTCAAAACGACACCCCCGACTTACCTAGATCCAGACACACTTAAAATTGGCCGTATCCGTACTCCTTTGACTGCAGATGAAATTGCGTTATTGGCTAACATGCCTGCGATACACAACGAAAACTTTGATCGTGTATACCAACAACTCAATGACAATTTTGGTGAGGGTGTTATTCCGCATGCATTTAAGCAAAGTAAAAAGAATCAATCACGTTCTGTCTTTCCCGTTATAAGCATACGCAACGATGAGGGAAATATTGGTCTATCGCTTCAATTTAACTATCAAAATTCACTTTACGAACTAAGCCAAGCCCCCGAGGGGATTATTAATCAATCGCTTGAGAATACCGTTGTTAATGAGCTAACGAACTTAGGGTTTGAATTTTGTAAAGGGGCTTTACAAACCGAGTTTGTATTTAATAAACAATCAGTTATACATGCACACTGGTTAAAGTTCGAAATTATCCCTACCCTGCTTAAACGCGGCTGGAAAATTAATGATGAACTTGATGTTAGTAAAGCATTAAAGCAAATATCGCTTCAAGTTGAGCGAGGAAAAGGTCATCAAATAGTTAGTAAAATCGTGATCTCTGGTGTAAAAACGCAGCAACTTTTTACAGCGGATAACAATTTTCAGTCTCTCAATCGTCAAAGTGAACGTTATTATTATTTCAGCGTAGGTAAACGTTTTGCTGTTGTTGATAAGTTAGCGATTACTCAGCTTAATGAATACCGCGAACGTTTTGAGCATATAAAAACGCGTGATGAAATACTCATGCCATTGTCATTTTTACCCCAGTTAATCGCCCAAAAAGCAATTAAAGTCAGTATTGTTGATGATGCCCTTGATGCATATTTAACTGAATTAACGAACACCCATCCGGTGGTTAAAAAGTCCGATATTCAGGGATTGAATGACGGTGTACAACTTCGAGAGTATCAGCAACATGGTGTTGATTGGCTTAACTTTTTAAAACGTCATCAGTTGGGGGGTATTTTGGCTGATGACATGGGATTGGGTAAAACCTTACAAGTTATTGCCTTTTTAGCGAATGCCAAACAACGGCCTCAAGCTGGCCCTACTTTAATTGTTTGCCCGACCAGCTTGGTAGGAAATTGGCAAAATGAAATTAATAAGTTTGCGTGTAACCTTAAAATCACCACCGTATTTGGTTCGTTACGAAACGAGCAACTCCAGCAGTTATCGCAGGCCGATTGCATTTTAACAACGTACCCTTTGTTAAAACGTGATATTGCATATTACTCGCCACTGTATTTTGAAAACATCATTCTGGATGAAGCCCAGTACATTAAAAATGATGCCGCGCAGGTATCGCGTTTGGTTAAGCGCCTTAATGCCGATTTTAAATTGTGCTTAAGTGGCACGCCTATCGAAAATAACCTGTTTGAGCTTAAGTCGTTGCTCGACTTTGCAATGCCCTCACTCCTGGGCTCGCAAGCGCACTTTAAAACATATTTTCAAACACCTATTGAGCGCGATAACGATGTTAAACGAGCCGATGAACTTAAATCGCTGATCATGCCTTTTATTTTACGCCGAACAAAAGCGCAGGTAACGCAAGAACTTCCCGAGAAAACAGAGCTGGTTAAAGAGTTTGAGTTCGAAGCGAAACAAAAAGAAATTTACACCGGTATAACGCAATCGCTAGAGCAAAAGCTGGTTGACTTGTTTGCCCAACAAGGTGTGCAAAAGAGTAAGCTTGCGTTTTTGGACGCGTTACTAAAATTAAGACAAATTTGTTGTCATCCCAAACTTATTGATCCAACAACTCAGGCGGGTAGTGCAAAGCTTGAATGGCTCTCTAAGCATTTACCCGTTATGTTAAGTGAAGGTCGTAAAGTTATTATATTTAGCCAGTTTACGACCGCTTTAGATGTGATTGCAGAACGTTTAGGTGAGTTAGGAATTACTTTTAGTATGTTGACCGGTCAAACTCGACATCGCAGTCGTGTTATTGAAGAGTTTACCGAAGGTGAATCGTCAGTCTTTTTAATAAGCCTAAAAGCCGGTGGCACCGGGTTAAATTTAACCCAAGCAGATACCGTGATTCACTTTGACCCATGGTGGAACCCTGCAGTTGAAAAACAGGCAACCGATCGGGCATATCGAATAGGTCAAACCAACCCTGTGTTTGTGTATAAATTGATTATGGCCAACTCTGTTGAACAAAAAGTATTTAAAATGCAGCAGCATAAACAAGCGTTAGTTGATGCATTATTTACTGATAAATCAATGAGTTTTACTCAGTTTGATGAAGAGCAGATGTTGGCGCTGATAAAAAATTAAATTTTTTTAAACTTTTTTTGAACTAATCAAATTTAGCGGCGTCTATTATTATGCTTGTTGTTAAATTGCAGTTTACATGAGCATTATGTTGATTTCCCATTTGGTTACTAAATTTAGTAATGTTAGAGCCAGCTCACCTTGAGCTGGCTTTTTTTATGCCTACTCCCCTACTCTGCTGTCATGTAATTCGTTATGATGAAGTGTCTTTAAGTTATTGAGTTTTCATTATGATTACAGAGCTATTAGGCCACATTGATTGGCTTCAGATTGCAAGCGGTTGTGCACTAGGAGTATTGGCTGCAGGTACTGTGCTTTCGTTGCAAAAGAGTCGCTTAAAAAGCCAGTTAGTCGCACTGGAAAATAGCCATCAGTTACAGCAGAATCAATTAGAGCAGAAGCTACAACAGTTACAAGAAAGTCAGTTAACGTTGTCGCAGTTACAGCAAGATTACGCAGAGCAACGTGATGAATCTCAACACTTTAAAACCCGCTTTGTCGAGCAAGAAAAGCAAGCGCAGCAATTTAATCAATTTTGGCGACGAGTTGAAGCAGAACTCGCTGACACCAAAGCAATGCTAAATCAACGCGATGTCGATTTAAGTACTTTACGCAGCACCTTAGAACAAAAAGAACTGCACTTTAAAGAACAACTTAATCATATAAAAGACAGTAAAGAACAGCTCAAAAAAGAGTTTGAAAACCTAGCAAATCAAATTCTTGAAGAAAAATCACAACGGTTTAAAACGCTCAACCAAGAAAGTATTGAACAGTTATTAAAGCCCGTTCAAGGTGAGTTAAAAGGCTTCCGCGATAAAATGGAGCTAATTCATGTTGAAGACTTAAAACAACGTGCCGCATTAAAAACCGAGCTTTTACATTTACAGGCAAAAAGCCAGGCCATAACAGAACAAGCAGACAGGCTCAGTACCGCTTTGCAGGGGCAAAAGAAAACACAAGGTAATTGGGGCGAGTTAATGCTCGAAAACGTCTTAGACAGCGCAGGGCTTCGCGCAGGAATCGATTATGAGCGAGAAGTGTCATTTAATACTGAAGACGGGCGTCTGCGCCCCGATGTTGTGGTTTATTTACCTCAAGAACGACATTTAGTGATCGACGCTAAAACCTCGCTCAATGCGTATACACGCTACGTTAATGCCGACAATGAGCTTGAAGCACAACAAGCACTTAAAGAGCATGTAACTGCGGTGCAATCGCGTATCAATGAATTGGCCAGTAAGGCATACGACAGACTCCCAGGAATTAACTCACCCGAGGTGGTCGTTATGTTTGTCCCCATTGAGTCTGCATTTGTTGAAGCGCTTAAATATCAGAGTGATATATATCAGCAAGCGATCGAAAAGAATATTTTGGTGGCGACACCAACGACCCTGCTAACCAGTTTAAATATTGTGAAGCAACTATGGCGATTTGAAGAGCAAACAAAATACTCAAAAGAATTGGCCGCCCGTGCTGAGCGCTTTTACAATAAACTTAATGGCTTTTTAACCAGTATGGAAGGCGTTGGTAAACAGCTCGATCGAGCTAAAGAAAGCTACGATAAGGCCTTTTCACAACTTTATCGCGGAAAAGGAAACTTAATTAAGCAAGCGTCGGAGTTTAAAGAGTTGGGTGTATCTGTGCAAAAAGAGCTCCCGAGTGACAGTGTCGAGAGAGCGCAGTTAGAGCTTGATTAATCCCGTAAATATCCCGCACGTATGCGTTTGTGAAAGCCAACAACATGTTGGCTTTTTAGTTAGTTGATTAGCTCTGCCGAGACGATTCTGTTCAGCATTAAAAAATGGCTAAGCACAGCCTCTTCAAGCTCAAAGATCTGCACTACTTTTTCACCCTTGGTAGATAGCCCAGTTTGCCCCCCCTCAAACTGTATATGCAAGCCGAGGCGTTTTAATGTGTTTACATCATAACTGTATATCGGGGCATCACGTTTTTCGGTTATGCCAGGCATCATCCCAATAATGGTTATCGCCTGTTCTACATTAATCGTTTCAAAAAATTGTTTTTCTGCTTCTTGCCACTTTGCAATGTAATTTGTTATTTGCGTATTTTTCTCCATTGGCACATATAACGGTTGCAAAGCTCCTCCATGCCAGCCAATGATCCCCTGCTCTTCAACGCGAACATCTGGGCTTGCCGTTATCACATAGTTTGCACATGATGAGGCGCACAATTCGCGTACAATCACTTTTAATTGATACTCGTGAACTAAGCCGCCTAAATGGAGACCAGCCATAACATCGCCGCCCTCACTGTTGATCACTAGGGTATCGATTTTGTTTTTGCTATTCACAAGCACGCTTTCGAACATTTCAACATTTTGTCTTGATGTCTCGCCTTGATACAAAACTGTACCTGGCGATATTTCACTGATTTCAGTGACGGTTTGCTCTGTTGATTTACACCCAACAAGCAGGCCACACAGTAATAATAATAAACGCATTAACAATGCCTTAAAGATTTATTTGTATACAGTACTAATTTAATAATATGTTATTAACGCTCTGCAAAAATTGCATAGTACGATTTTTTACTGGATAAATAAATCCACATATTAGGAACAATTGTATGAATATTGGGATCTACATTTATGATGATGCTGAAGTGCTTGATTTTTCGGGTCCGTTTGAAGTGTTCAGCACCGCAAAGCGTTTAGCCAACAATGATTGGCAAGTAAGTTTAATTGCACAGACTAACGGCCCTGTGAATGCGCGTGGCGGATTCAGTGTAAACCCCCATTACAGCTTTGCTGATTGCCCAGAACTTGATGTGTTTATAGTGGTTGGTGGCGACCATACGCATGAGCTTGAAAAAAGCGCAGTGATTGAGTGGTTAACCCACACCGCATCAACAACAAAACGGGTTGCGAGTGTCTGCACAGGCGCATTTTTGTTAGCTAAAACAGGGCTGTTATGCAAAAAAAATGTCACAACTCATTGGCAGGATCAAAGTGATCTCGCTGCTATGTTTAAAGACTTGACAGTGATTGCCAATAAACGTTGGGTAACCGATGGAAAATTTACCACGTCTGGTGGTATTTCTGCAGGCATTGATATGAGCTTAGCGTTAGTGGCAGAGCTGATAAATAAAGAGCACGCTTTATTAACAGCAAAACAAATGGAATACGCATGGCTATAGTGTTTCAGAAATAAACTGTGTTACGAACTGTTTTAGACAAACCGCTTTTTTACTAAGTAATCGCCCGCTTGGCCAAATTGCATATATCTCTCTGTTTTCACCACGCCATAAAGGGATCACTTGCTTGAGTTGTCCACTTTTAAGCTCATCAATAATCTCAAAGCGTGGTAACAACGCCACACCTTGGCCATCACAGACTAAGTATTTCACAAACCCGGTGTCGTTAAATGTGCTAGCAAACCGGCACATGTAAGTCTGTGTTTCGCCTGTTTTTAGGTTGTTTAGTTGCCATTTATTTCTGAGCGTCGTGCCTATAAGCCGGTGTTGCCTTAAATCTGCTGGGGTACTGAGTGAGGGAGCGTCACTTAAATAGCGCTCTGTCGAGACAAATAATGTATCGACACTGCCTAGTTTCTTTTGTTGGTAGTGTGAATCAGTTTGCGGACCAATACGAATAGCGATATCTGCTTGGTTTTTACTGAGATCGTCACGTTGGTTGTTTAGCAGTAACTCAAGTTGAATTTCTGGGTAGTGTTTCGTGAAGGCAAGCCACATAGGTTTTAAAAATCCATGGCTAATATTCAGGGGGGCGAGTACTTTTAGCTTGCCCGTTAATTTCGCTTTTTGATCGTTTAATTGATGGTGAGTCTGCTCAAATTGCTCCACTAACTCTACGTAACTTTGAAAGTACACTTCGCCAACGTGGGTTAATGTACATTGCCTTGCAGTACGATTTAATAGTTTTTCACCAACGCGCTGTTCAAGCCGTTGTAATCGCCTTGAAACTGTTGCTGCTGGTACAGATAGGTAATCGGCTGCTGCTGTAACTCCGCCTTGTTTAACGATATGTATGAACAGTGCAATGTCATCAATCATCATTTCATTTATGCAATCATAGTTTGTTTATATTGTTGTTTTTAGCATTTTTGTAATTGTTTATCATGTTTTTTATGATTCACTACTTGGTATAAATATGACCTTCCTTCAATTTATTCAGGCGATAGTTATTGGCCTTGTTGCCACGCTTTCAATTGATATATGGAGTTATTTTTTAAAAAAGTGCTTTAACCAGACTACATTAAACTTTTGCTTTGTTGGGCGTTGGGCCCTTACTATGGCATCGGGGCAATTTAAACATGTCGATATTGCTGCCAGTGAAGCTAAAGAACGCGAATGTGTTGTTGGTTGGATTTTGCATTACATCATCGGCGCCCTATTTTCTCTGTTTTTTGTGTTATTAATTGGTAAGGAATGGATGACTTCACCGCTATTTTTACCTGCCTGTTTATTCGGATTGTTCAGCACGGTCATGCCATTCTTTGTTATGCAACCTGCTTTAGGATTAGGTGTTATGACTGTTAACACGGCTAAGCCAAACCAAGCACGTTTGAAAACTCTCACCACCCATTTACTATTTGGTGTAGGGTTATATTTATCAGCTCAATTTGTGTTGTTTATTTAGGAGTTATTGATGGACGCAAAACATTGGCATAATCGTTGGGAAAATAATGAAATAGGATTTCATGAAGGGGATGTTAATCGTTACCTGGATCAGTATTTTACCAACTTGAGTTTGCAACCTGGCGATACCGTATTTGTGCCTCTATGTGGCAAAACGCACGATATTCATTTTTTGTTAGCCAGCGGCATGAAAGTTGTGGGCGCTGAGTTAAGTGAAATTGCAATTAAGCAGCTTTTTCAAGAATTAAACCTCACACCAGAGATTACTAACCATGGCACACTAACGTGTTATCAGGGCGCTAATTTAACTGTGTGGGTGGGAGATATATTTACATTGACTCCTGAACAACTTGGTACGGTAAACGCCGTGTATGATAGAGCGGCATTAGTGGCATTGCCATTATCAATGCGAGTACGTTACACGCAACACATTTTACAGTTAGCCAATAAAGCGCAGCAATTGGTTGTGGTGTTTGAGTATCAACAGAGTGAGTTTTCAGGTCCTCCATTTAACGTTACTGCCAACGAGCTTCATCAGCATTACGACGCGTATTATCAATTAGCCTTACTTTGTCGAGAGCCATTAGAAGGGGGGCTTAAAGGGAAAATACCCGCAATGAATGCTGCATGGTTGTTAAGTTAGTACTTACAAACTGTTGGTGTGTAAAATCACACCTAAGCTGTGCATTTATGTGGCTGGTTATTGAACCTCTGTGCGTGCACTATACATAACAACGTAAGTAAGGAGCCCGTTTATGCAAAAGCCACGCGTCTTTTTTGTTTCTCATGGTGGCGGCCCAATGCCACTATTAGGCGATGCCAGTCATGCTGATATGGTTACCTGTTTGCAATCTGTTGCAGCAAAAATTAAAAAGCCATCAGCTATTTTGATGATCAGTGCCCATTGGGAAGCCAACCCAATAAATATTACCTCTTCCGCTGCGCCTGAGCTTATATATGATTATTATGGATTTTCGGATTCTGCATATTCTATAGAATACCCATGTCCCGGTGAGCCAGTGCTTGCTGAGCAAGTTCATCAAGCACTCACAACTGCACATATTGACAGTGAGTTGAACTCCACTCGAGGCTTCGACCATGGCATGTATGTCCCTTTGAAGATAATGTACCCAGACGCAGATATACCTTGCGTGCAGTTGTCGTTGCACCCTAGCCTATTACCAAACGTGCATCTAGCAATAGGCGAAGCGCTGCAAAACCTGCATTACGACAACCTATTGATTATAGGCTCAGGGTTTACTTTCCATAATATGCGCGCTTTTTTTACACCGGAAACAGCCGAAATCAAAATGCAAAATCTCGCTTTTGAGCAGTGGCTTGTTGATGTGTGCGGTAATACATCGCTTACAGAACAACAGCGTCACGCTAAGTTATTAGAATGGCAAATGGCGCCAGCAGCACGCTTTAATCATCCTCGTGAGGAGCATTTGTTACCACTGCATGTGTGTTACGGAGCCGCTAGTCGACCATGTAGTGATATATATGAACTGCGTATTGCTAATAAACATGCCAGTATGTTTTTGTGGGATGATTAAGTTCAACCCCCTTGTTTATACGATAAAAACTCAGATTTTATTAACTTATTTTGCTACGCTAGGTTAGTTAAAACCAAGGGATAACAAAATGAACTTAATAAAAACATCAGCCCTCGCGTTTGCCGTTGTTGCAGGTTTGGGACTACAAGCATGCTCAAGTACTGAGCAAGCCAATACAACCACAACAGTGAGCGCAAACTCTAATCCTCTTTCGCTTGAGCAAATATACAAAGACAAAGACTTTAAAGCACAACGTAGCACCTATTTCACATGGCTCGACGACGGCACGGGTTACACAGTGCTTGAAGAGCGTGAAAGCGATAAAAACAAACAAGACGATAAAGCCAAAGACGATGAACATGGTGTAAAAGGCAACGACATTGTTTTTTATAATGCCGATGGTACAAATCGAAAAGTGCTTGTTAGCTACGAAAAACTGATCCCAGAAGGCGAAAAAGAGCCGTTAACCGTTGAAAGTTATCAGTGGTCAAAAGATGGCAAGTGGCTGATGGTGTTTACCAATGGTGAGCAAGTTTGGCGTTCACGTAGCCGTGGTGACTTTTGGCTTTTAAACCTAGAGACAGACTCGCTGTATCAATTAGGTGGTGAAAACGTTGAAGCTAAAAAATTAATGTTCGCAAAGTTCTCACCAGATAGCTCTAAAGTGGCCTATGTGCGTGATAACAATATCTACATGGAAAAAGTAGGCAGCAAAGCGGTTACTGCATTAACTACCGATGGCAATGACACCCTCGTTAACGGTAACTTTGACTGGGTATACGAAGAAGAGTTTACTATTCGAGATGGATTCCGTTGGAGCCCTGACAATAAATCTATCGCTTATTGGCAGCTTGATACCAGTGGTGTGAAATATTTCACTATGATCAATAACACCGACGAGCTTTATCCGACACTCAAAGAGTTTCCGTATCCAAAAGCGGGCGAAATGAACTCTGCCGTAAAAGTCGGTGTGGTAAGCTTAAGTGATAAAAAAACGCGTTGGGCAGAACTGGGTGGCGATAACCGTGACCGTTATATCCCACGTATTAGCTGGGCTGGCACGGGAGAGTCATTAATGATCCAAGATCTTAATCGCCCGCAAAGCCACAACAAAGTGTGGTTATTTGATTGGAAAAAGCAACAGCTAACTAAAATTCTTGAAGACAAAGACGATGCATTCATCGAGTGGTTCTATAAAGCTAACTGGTCAAAAGATGGCACATTCTTTATTTGGCACAGTGAGCGAGATGGATGGCGTCATCTTTATCGTGTTTCTCGTGATGGCAAAAGTATCATTGATTTAACGCCGGGCGAATACGACATTATTGATATGTTGGCGTTAAACGAAGATAAAAATGTGATGTATTTCACAGCTTCACCTGATGATCCGGGCCAGCGTTATTTATTTCGTACATCGCTTGATGGAAGCACAAAACCGATGCGTGTAACGCCAGAGTCATTTGATGGCTCTAATAGCTACTACATGTCGAAAGACACCTCATGGGCAATGCATACCTACTCTAAGTTTGGCACACCCCCCATGAAAGAAATCATCAAAGTAAGTGATCACAGCAATGTGAAAACCTTAGTTGAGAATAAAGCGCTAAAAGAAAAGCTTACAACTGAACAATTACCAACACACGAGTTCTTTACAGTAAATGCCCGTGATGGTGTTGAGCTTGATGGTTACATTATGTTCCC
>CESO01050948.1_pt1 | contig 14404 bp, 10 predicted proteins | sample 356341 | NCBI WGS metagenome assembly CESO01 (sample SAMEA2621812, study PRJEB7988) | marine metagenome | biome: marine biome (ENVO:00000447); feature: deep chlorophyll maximum layer (ENVO:xxxxxxxx); material: "saline water (ENVO:00002010), including plankton (ENVO:xxxxxxxx)" | depth 35 m
TTCCTTTTTATTTCCATATGTTCCTCCACCATGTATTACCATAACGGAATCATCACCCATACCCATTAAATCAAGCACTGTAGCATGATAGTCTAAATCACAAATAGAATGCTCTATCGCGCTTTTATTTGGAGAACCAAGCACATTGTATTGTCCAGGATGAAATGTAATTCTTTGGTTATATTTTCTTGCTTTTTCTCCTATTTGTCGCAATAAATCTTTTGCAAAATCAAAGTCGTAATCTTCTACTTGTGGGTTACTTTTATGAGGAAACAATTCACTACTAAGTCGAAACACTTTAATGCCATTTGCTTCATTATAATCGATTAACACCAGAGTGTCTTTTAAGTTTTGTATGATTTTCTCCTTTAACGCATCGATACCCTTTTCTTTAACACTTTTTACAACCATTTTTCTTGATGAAAATACTGTGGGTTTTTGAGCACGAAGCACCGTATTTAAACAGCATAGACCTAATTGTATTGGTTTGTTTTCACTCATTTTGCAACAGCGTGTTAGTGTATTATGTTTAGTGTAGTATGTTAGTGTAGTATGTTAGTGTAATATGCTAATGTTGAATAGTTGGATTACTTACAATAATTTAGTGGTACTATTTAGTCAATTTATATATTTTATTAATACATATAAAATATATAACACAACATACAAAATGAAGTTATTAAATAATATAAATACACAATACATTAAAAAAGCGATATTTATACTGGTAGTATACATTATTTACATAGGGTTATTTAATGGGTATAATCCATATTTACCATCTCTCCCTTTTTATCCAAATAATGAAATGGAATTAGCCGAAGTAGAAAAAGCAGTTGCGAATAGAACACCAAACGATATTGCGTTTTTTCATAAAACAAATAAATCAGTGGTAGAAGCATTTGTGAATCATGTTTCAGAAACACGAGACGAACTCACTATTATAGAAACAAAACAAAATCACATCATATTATTTTTTAAGTATCTTATCAATCGAAGAAGGCCATATCAATTAAACCCTGATTTAAATGTTATAAATATAAATACTGCACAAACACCCGCTTTTCCAGCTGGACACGCATATCAAGCACACCTATTAGCAAAAACACTTTCAAAAAAATACCCTGAAAAAACACAATTATTATATGATATAGCTTTACAATGTGATGATTGTAGAATTAAAGCGGGAATTCATTACCCATCGGATGGTGAATTCGCAAGAAAATTAGTAGAATGGTTTAACTAATCACTCCATTTTATGTGTTTTACATTTTTACAATAGTTTTTATATAATTCGACTTCGGTTGTAGCACTTTTACACTGGTTTTTAAAATGCTGAGTTTCTTTTTTTACAACACTTACTCTGTGTTTTAATCGCTCTACCCTAGTTAGTAGCTTTTCAATCAAAACATTTTGCTGTTGAATAATTTCAATATGCGATTTTAAGTTAGGGTTTGTAATGTTTTCCATTAATAATATTATTAGTAAATTACTATTTAATATTATTATTTTCAGCTTTTATTTGTTAAAAAAATATTAGTAGATGTGTAGTTATTATTATAGGGAATTCGATGTTCAGTACACCATGTCATACATTTTTTTATATTTTGATTTTTCATAATTTCCAGTTTGTCTTTTGATTTATCCTTGTAATAAATCAGTTTAATAGTATTTAAAATGTTGTCGATTTGCTGTTGAGTAAATATTGTATTTATTTCATTTAACTTACTAATATAATATGTATTTAACTCCACATTTAATATACTTGTTATTTCATATTTATCAAAATCAATGGTATCTAATACATGCAGTATATCATGAAAACGATTGTATATAGAAGATGTATCACTAAATTTAAAATATTTACATACCAAATATTTCTCACTATTAGCATGACGACTTGTATTTGGTTTAACTATATACACCTTTTTATAAAAGCAATTCAATAAGTATATCAATTGAGAGGTGCTTTTAAGAAATATGTCGAAGATTTTCAAAATAAACACACCATTATACTTTTGCATAACTATTGCATACGCGACTTGTGTAAAAAGAAGACGGAATGCGTTGTTTTCTTGTTTATTAAAATCGCCAGAAAAATCAAACCCACCATCACCAGTAATAATATTCATACTGTTTTTATACATTTCAGCCATGTATTTATAATTCGCAACACTATACAAGTTTCCTGTATTGGTAGCACCATTTTCAATTACAATGTTTTTATATATTTTAAACAAGTGTTCGCTTTTTTTCCAACCAGGTATATTATAGTCATCATCATTTATTAGCGTGGTGCCGTAATATGTATCATATGGATTTCGCCTCATATATGCAGTTGCTTCAATAAACCCACCCGGACCTTCTGCCAAATGAAAACTTTTCAAACTATTATAACTGCTTAGTATATTAAAATGTTTGTATATCTCTATTAATTTATAAAAAGCACGAGATACCGGCTTTTCTTTGGCAACTGAATAATTTGCGAATGGTAACGAAGTATGTATAAATTCATATGGATTTGTATATCGTTTCATAATGTCCCAATCTTTATAATTGTCATCAATCAGTTTTTTTGAATTATTTAAATATTTATGCAATGACTTGCTTAAATAAACGGGAGATGATGTTTCATTGTGTTCCTTATTCGCATCATTATTTATAAATTTTATCTTAATATCACCTGACTTTAAAATATGGTTACAATCTGGTAATAAATAATATAACATATATGTATTCTATATTATTTATTGTTGTAATTTTATATTATTTTATATTATTTTATAATTAAATTGATTACAAAAAATTATAACATATACATACTATAACTACAATGAGCGGTGTTATTATTGAACCAGACAACTATTCCTTATTTAATGTTGATTTACTGGATACCTTACCTGAGGATTATCCAGATGAGTTTAAATCATTTTGTGCAGCAAATGAAATAAAAACACCAAAACCATCTTCTTCCACTGGAAAAGCGTGGTGTTTAATGACTACATACAAATATTACTATTTTAATAGAGAAGTTTGCGAACAAATTAAAGTTAAATTCAATATTAAATCAAACGATATAATACAACAATTTAATAAAGTAAGTCAAAGAGGCGTAAAATCAAGCAGCGACTTACATGATAAAGGTCGATCTTATATTGTGTATCCCTATCAATTATCCAATAAGTATAAAATGAGAAAGAATTTTGAATATTCTGGTTCCGAAGAAGATAAACACAAAGAAATAAATCAAATAAAATCAACTATCAAAGCAGACTATATTGATATACCAAGTCATTTGTGGCAACTTGGACATAAAAATCCAGAAACAACCGATAGTTCGTCGAAAAACTTGGTGCTACAGCCACCCATCCAAGCACGATACCGAGATGATTACATCTTTATCGATACATTAACCAAATTTCCATGTCCACATAAGTTGTTGAAAATGATAAAAAATAAAGAAATACTATTAACACCCCAACAAATAGAAAATTATAAAAAAGTATTTGATAATATCTGATAATATGATAATATTCCATTGAATTTATTTGCATGTCAACTATTTACTATTTACTATTTACTACATCTATCTACACAAATATTATAATATTCCTTATTTATTTCCACACCCACGCATTTTCTATTTGTATTTTTACATGCCACGGCAGTTGTTCCGCTTCCTAAAAATGGGTCAACAACAAGTGAACCTTTTTTACTGAATAATCGTATTAAATGTTCCATTAACTCAACTGGCTTTACCGTAATATGAGTGTTGTTTTCTCCTTTTTCACTTTTAGAAGGTTTCGACACCAAGAAATTTTTATCATATGTTTCATTGTATTCTTCTGTTGTTATTATATTGGCGGGAACCCTGTCACCATTTACTCCTACCTTTTGCGAAAAATCCAGTAATCCAGTTTTAAATTGTAGCTCATTTTTAATAAATGTTAATTTACCTATTGGCTTCATCGCAACACATATTGGTTCAAAACAAGAACGGATTTGTGGTGTTTTGTAATTTTTATATTCTTCTATCAGTTTGGCTTTTTCTTCTTCTGTTATTTTCATTTTTTTTATAACATGTGATATAGACATGCCTTTGGGCATGCTTTGCGTGTAAGTCCAATTTATCATGTCTCTTATTTCAAATCCCGCAATTTCACAACTCATCGCAATCGCATGATACAACCTTGGTGATGAAAATGACAAGAAATAAGCACCCGGTTTCATTTTTTTAAACAATAACTTCGACAATTCCAAATAATAATCGTATAGTGATTTCACTTGTGATTTATTAAATTTCATACCCTTTGGCAAATGTTTGACATGACTGTTTTTTACATCTTTGTTTACCATATCTGAAGACCATGTATTATCTAGTTTATCTATAAAATACGGTGGGTCTGTAATAACACAATCAATACTATTGTCATTTAATTTATTTAACTCCGCCATGCAATCATTATTTAAAATTACAATATTGCCATTTTCGAGCACGGTTTTATCTACGAGTTGGTGTAATTCAGGAGGATGTGAAACTGGAATATGAGGAGGATGAGTAGAAGAAGACTGTGTTTGCTGTGTGGTAACCTTTAAACCGTCTTCAATCTTTTTCACAATCTCTTTTTTCTTTAATCCACTTATCTTTTTTATTTGATTTTCTTTACAATATTTTTTTAGTTCTGGTAGCTTCATTGACTCATAATTAATTGTTTTATTCATTGTTATATTACTATATTAAGTTTTAATATAAAAATGATATTATATTATGCTAATTCAATTTTATTGCGGTGGTTTGTGCTATAAGTATATGGTGTTAACTTATGTTTGTGTTTATCTTATGTTAATATTACATTAATACTTTGTTGTTAATTATTTTAATTTTATCTTGCGTTTAAGCTTAACTACATTGCGCTTAACTACCTTTAATTCTGCCTTCATTTTTTGTAATTTTTGCCGGCTTTGTATAGATACATCATTAGCTTTTTCCATTTGTATTTTAAATACATTACTGGCATCTACATTTCTGACCTTTTTAAATATGAAGTAATTATTTAAGAACGACACCTTTTTTTCGTAATCACTCATTTCTAGTGCTGTTCCTATTTTTTTTACATGCAACTGTTTTTTCTCTACATGATTCTGCATTTTAGCAAATAACCGTTGAAACGAATCAATACCAGTAAATACACCAAATTCTTTACATTCTGTAGGATCAATTACTTCAAAGCCATATAATTCCAATACTTCTTTAAAATAATCAAAGTTCACCAGATATTCTGGAAACATTTTGTTAATGGATTCTTGATATACATCGACTCGTAATCCAACGCCATTCATATCAGATGGAAAAGTTTCATTGGTATACATTTTTTTAATTTCCCATACTTTTTCACCTTCTTCCATTATAAATTCGCTTTCTTCATATGATTTACCTTGTAACATATTAAACACCTTTTTGCCATCATAACATGTTCCTACAAAATATCCATTTATTTTACAATTTTCAGATATATTTCTAAGATACTCATTTAATACTTCAATATTTTCAAAGAAGTAATGAGTGGAAAACATATTAGACACTATATCAAATCCATCACGACCGACACCATGATTTTCATATGCTACTCTACCTAATACACCCTTGTCCTTACTACCTTTTCCAATTACGGCATTCATCAATAATTTACTTTTTGCATCTATCACACCATCTCCATTGCGCAAGTTCATACCGCTATTGCCATTAATAAACAAACATGTCGGTGCGTTTTTATACTTGCCTTTATATGTTAAATATCGTGCACAAGCACCATCTTTTCTATTTTCTAGATTCATCTTCGACAAATCAATACCCAACACAAAGTTTAAATTACCTTGATGCCATTTATATAAATCACCACCTCTGCCAACCGACATATCAATAAGCGTTTCTTTGTTTTTACAAGCATTTGTCAATAACAAGTATTTTACATATTTATTGTGAAAATCGCGCAACCCCTGTGTTGTAGTTGTTTTATTGGTTTGCTTGTAATACACTTCATTATTTTCCAAATCAAACTCACCTTCGCCGCTCATCATTTTCTGCGTAATAGGATTATGAATGGATTTCCATACACCATTCGCTACATGATATGCATTTCCATAATTAGGATTACCGCTGCGATAATCGGCTGTTTTATCGTGTCGAACACGAATCGGCACCCATTGAGCATACTTATCATTTTCTTTTACATATTTAAATTCCACTATGGTTTTGTCTTCAAATGTTTCGCTTTTATCTTCAATAAACATTTCTCCACTAACAAGTGGTATATTACATAAGTGAACATTGAAATCTGGACTGGGTTCTGTAGGAAAGAATGGAACAGGCTTATAACTTTCTTCATCGTATCGGATTTGTTCTGGATAATTACCGTCGATTACATCTTGACAAGGGTTCACAAACCCATGTTGACTAATATTAAATCCCACTCTTAATTCTATTGTTTTATACTGCATTATATCCGTGTCAGAAGTCATATTATTTCCATCTTGAAACAAATGATTGATTTCGTCTTTACCTGTTTCTGTTTTTTTGGTAACAACCAAGAAATCAATGGTGTTAAATTCAGGTGGTTTCCATTTAAAACTGTGTTTCCATGTTTTCTTGTTCTCTAATACTCCTAACTTGCTGCTACCAACTGATTTATCAATGGGAGTAAATATAAGGCCATCGGTTTCATACTCAAACATTGTACCATTTTCCATACCCAATAACAATTTTTTACATGATTGAAATATGTTTATGGATTTGTTTTTATCATAAATGTTTGAATAAAAGGTTTTTGCTTTTATTTTCATAGACGGCTTTTTGTCTTTTATAATGGACAATATATCCATCTTTTTTACAACCTCTTTTAATAACCTTAATCTGGAGATTCCTTTATCATATTTTGTATCATCAAATGTAAGATTATCTATGTATTCAAGTGGATAATACCTTACATCTTCTTTATTTTTAAAGTAAATATCAAAACACATATACAAATTTAAGAAGTTGCCATGTTTATCATGCACAACATGTTCGCCGTCTAACACGCTATTGTAATAAGCATTATCTTTCGTTAATAACCCAGTGTATTGAATGTTCATGTTGATATCAATCATATATATTTTTCCTTTTTGTCCAATATATAACAGTTTTCTGATACCATCTGCTTTATCCGTTACGGTATAAGGCGTGTGAATATTTGGAACATTTAAATCAGTCATATTTGGTGCTGCGTTTTCCATTTCTATGGTGATTGAAGACGGTCCTATAAAGTTTTTTCTATTTTTTCTCATTCGATGACCTTTGTTATCATTAGCAAACAGGGTGTCGTTTTTGCTATTGCTTGTCATTTTTACGAAATTATATAAAACGGCTTTTTGTTCTGTATAAGATATAGGAAAATTGGTTTGTTGTAAGCCAGATAAAACCAATTTTATAACACTGTTTAACTGTTTTTTTAACTCTAAATGCATCATTGGTTTGGCATAGGGATTTACCAATTCGATTTCGATTTCATATTGTTCTTCGTTTTTAAAGACATTTGATTTTTGTATTGTAGATTCCGGTATGTATTTTCTATTTCTATAATCCCATTTTGAAGTTTTAACGATACTTAAGTCAAATTTAAGTGGATTACCGATGCCTTGTTTTTCAAATGTAAATCGTTTTATCAATCGATATGTTTTTTTTGTGCTATTCCAAGTATCTAACATTCGTCTAACTAAAGGATGCGAATAAGTCATTTTTGTTTCTGTTTTGTAATTAACACGAAATTCAAAATCCATACTGTCTAGCGGAGTAACTCTTTCGCCGCCAGTCATTTCTTTTGCTTTTTTTTGCATAAAAGTTATGTAAGGTTCCGGTATTTCTAAATTAAACACATTTTTTAAACAATATTTTTTGATATTCATTAATCCTTTTATTTCAGTTCTAATATTGGACATCCGAAGTCGACCGGTTTGTTCATCTAAAAATTCATTTTGTATATTTAAATGATATTGGCCATTGGGAAATTGACATACATAATTATTTAATTTAAGTTTTTTAATAACATTATCAAAATGTATGCGTGTAATTTTATTTGTGCGATTGGTTCCAAAACGCAATTCTAACTCATCGGTTTGATCTTTTGATAGTGTATAATTTTTTAAATATTCAGTGAAACTGGTTGCAAAGGTTGGTTCGCTCATTAATATATATAAAATATATATAAATTTTAATATAAATTTGTTATTAAAATAATAATAAATTTATCATATCAATTTTACATAATCACACAACTATACAATCACACAACTATACAATCACACAACTATACAATCACACAACTACATAATATGTTGTTTAATTTTTTCATATAGTTCGTTTTTCGTATAACTTTTCTTTTCGTTTTTCATTGTATCAATATTCATCAACTTACATATTTCCTTTATTTCACCTACTTTATAACTACCAACAGCTCGCAATGGTTTGGTGATAGAATCAACCACCCATTTATTTTTTTTAAATGATTCAATGTTGTCGTTGGTTATCTTTTCTTTAACATATAGCCCATACTTGTTGTTTCTTTTATTTATCATAATGTATTCTGTATTGAAGTCGTCGATATATTCATAATACATATAGTTGTCAGTGTAAATAACATTATATTTATGCACCAAACAAATAAAAACAAACAAACCAAGTCCAATACCATCATCATCTAATAATGATTCCTCTAACTTAGTTCTATTTAATTTTAATGCTTTAAGTAGTAATTTATTACTTCTGATACAACTAACATATTCAAATTTCCGGTTGGTTTCATAGTTATATAAATTATTTTTATTAAGTTCATACTCTTGAACGCCATAATGATGTGAAACCCAACACCAAAACAATGTATCTTTACATTCCAATGGTGGATAATAATAATCCGCCTTTCTTTTTGTTATTACAACTTCGGTTTCTTGTTGGTTTGCACGCGAAGGTGGCTCAATAATACATACATTGTCTATTATATTTTTATTTGTTAGCGAATATTTATTAAGTTTCATCAATAAATCTTCTATATCGTGAGGCGATGTTAAATTAGTATTGTGATGTTGTGTTTTATTCGGGTAGCGCTTATGTGAGTTGTGTTGCTTTGTGTGGTGTTGCTTATAAAAGTGTGCGTTTGATGACATGTCGTGATAAATTACATATTGAAATGGGTTTATGTTGTTTTGTTAAAATATTCTTTTTCAAACCCTTCTTGTGCGGTTTCAATTGTAGATAATATTTTTTCTTGTTCATCAATGTATTTTAAATATTTTTCAATCTCATCCACCACATGATTGGGTAATTTATTTAAAGATAAAAAAATACCATTGTTATTTTCTGAAAAATTAATATCGTGTTTAACAATTATTTCCAATATCTTTTCATGATGCTCTGAACTTTTATTATCAATTATTTTTTTTAACTGTTTTAGTTTTTCTACCGAATATTTAACATTTTCAGACGGTGTTGTTGTCGCGGTTTCCGCAATATTCATACTAATCATATAATCTTAAAAGTAGAAAAATGTTTATATTATTTTAATATTTACAATTATTTATGATGATGGGGATTTATGATATATGGCGTGTTTTAACGATTACAGTGTTTTAATTATTTTACATTTTTTTTTGTATGTGCTCGCTTATTTTTCTTGGTTCCATGTAATTCACCAATTATAGATATATTTTCATCATTTAATTTATATCGTATACCAATAACCTTTGCCACAATGGTATCTCCTTCTTTTACCTTATTAAACTCTTCATTTTTTAAATTATTTTCTCTAGCAATAAACATTACTAGTGGTGTTTCATCTTCTTTATAGTAAACACAACGAATACCGGCTCGCGTAACATTTTTTACAACACATTTTATTTTCATGTTTTCTACTGGATGACATACTAAACATTCAAATGATACATCAAATATAATTGTATTACCTTGTATATTGCCGGAACTGTGCGATATAACACTTATTGAATTTGTTTTAATATAGCCTTCTTTACTGCATTTACCTTCGTATTCTTCTTTCAACAATGTAAGTATGTGGTCTTTTAAATAACTATTGATATGTTTAAAATCAACATGTATCTTTCTTACCAAGATAGATTTAATATAAATCGAGCCTTTTTTTATTGTTTTCGAAGCATTCATTATATAGTATCAATACAAATTTTTATATTAATACTGTAATAATATTATTAATTCAATTTATTAATTGGTGGCATTAATCAAAAAGGCGGTATTACCATCTTTGTCTAATTTACCGGATTTTTCATCTGGTAACCCGGGTAGCAAAGATACATCATATAAAATACTTTCTAGTAAAGTATAGTTGTATTTTTCTCCATACTTATATGTTAAATGATATGAATACAGCATTATTGTATTACAAATGTCCTTTGCCGTATATTTTTTATCATCTTTATTTGCTATTTTTTCTTTACTATTTTCTTTGTTTAAATATTCCGTTAAAATTTCTTCTAATTGTTCCATAATTTTCTGCAATTTTGATTTTTCTTGTCCCACGCTACATTGTTTTCCAGTACTTTTTGTTTTCTCTCCCAATTCTTTTATTTTACTAACCACGCGCCCACTTTTAAATTTATTATAAAAATGGATATTTTTTTCCTTGCCGGGAATTATCCATTTACTTTTCCAATCAACAACTTTATACCTTTTGATCAAAAGTTTGGTCAATGCGGTTATATCGGTGGTATTTTCAACCCATTTATCTTTTTCCTGCTCTACATAAAAACTATAGCTTCTTAATGTATTTGTTTCATTTGGAATTGCTAAAGCATCTTTATCATCTTTTTTACCAATACTATATCTGTCAAAATAGTTATTAATTATATTTTTAACTTCAACATTACTTATCGAGTTGTATGATTTTAATATTCTTTTTTTAGATTGATACGGTAATTCTTCTATGTAATGATATATAACATACCTAATCATATATTTTTTATCAATACCTAATTGTTTGTTTATACTAGAGATTACCTTTTTATATCCTTGCATTTCTATTTTGTTTAAAGGCGGTGTCGATAAATCAGTATCCGTTAAAAAATCATATATTTTCTCAATCTCTTCCAATATTGAAATATCATTCTCCTTTTTTTTATAAACCATTTTAGGAATACTCATTGTAATCTTATCATTTTCATATTCAACCGGTGTTTTTCTATTAAACAACGATATTTGCTTATTATACAATTCAATTGGTTGATACATATAATAATCACCAATATTTACCAATTTACCTTGTCTTCCAAGAAGATCTTTAATGAATTCGTTTTTATTATTAATAAGCATGTCCAGCGCGATGTATATTTCTTCATCTGAATACTTTTTGTATTGATTAATTAACAAAAACAGTTTACTCTTGTGCAACACATAATTGTTTGAAAAAATAAAGCGTATTTTCTTAAGCAACACATCTAAATTTAACACTATAAAATAATCGTTGTATGTGGATTTATCTGATACCGATTCATTAAATTCACCATCTTTATCTAACAAACATGTATAATTACATTTACCTACTTCACACGCAAAACTATAGTCTTTTGCCCTAACATCAAAATCTTTAATAGTAGTTCCACTTGATAATTCTATTTCAACATTGTTTTTATACTGATTTAATTGTTGCTTGTTTAACACACAGTCTATTGCGTTTTGCTTAAGGATTTCTGCTATTTCAGTTATTTTCATTGCCTTTCTTTCTGCTAGACGATACATATACATATCTATTGCCTCTGTTTTGTTTTCATCATTAAGTTGCGTTCCATACAAAAATATTTCTACATTTCTTTCCTTAAAAGGTAGTGCACAATGACTTAAATTACGCACCGCACGACCAATTGTTTGGTTTGTTCTATTTAAGTTATACCATGGTTCCATTAAATGCATTTGTCTTATATTTTTAAAATCCAATCCTTCTGAACCTGCTCTTGAAATAATGACTACTTTTACTTCTTGTCCATATTTGTTATTGCGACCGGTAACTTGATTAAGTTCAAATTTATTATTGGGAGAGATAGTTGGGTCGCCCGTTATCATTGCGTATTTTCCAAAAAACTCTTTACCATTACGATGTTTAAACTTAAATCGTTTAGTAGATGGTTTGGTTTTAAACAAATTATTACCACTTGAACGATCAAAACCAATTTCTTCAAGTGCCAATGCCAAAGGAACACAGCCACCTTCTATAAACTGTGAATAAATCATTACAATTCCTTTCGATTTCTTTACTTCGGATAAAATTGTGTGTATTTTTCTACTATATGTTTTAATTTTTTCTTCTGAAAATATCCTACCAAACTGTTTTAGTGTAGCATCTCGGTATTGATAATCCTTTTTACTTTTTCCTCGCTTCATTAATCGCATTAAACCATCACTTCCATACATTTTTTCAATCGATGCGGCTGTAATTTTAGAATCACCTTCCAGCGCTTCCGTTGGATAAACCATGTTTAATATTTGCAACGGACCATCAATAATAGTATACTGTATTCCTTCATTTTTCTTTTTTAAAATAGGATTATCCGATTTTAGTTTATCAATAAGAACATTATATGCTTTTTCTTGTATCGTTCCGCCAATATTTGTAATAAACAAGTCTAAATGTTGTATAGGAATATCTATCTTTAAATCATTTATTTGACGAGATGGATATGACCAACTTTTATTTTTGCTTAATATTTTCAATGATTCATCTCTCCCACTTGTTTCCGGTAAAATGTGGAAAGGAAACATAAATGGATTGTTGCCCTTTACATAACTAAAATATCCCGTGCTTTTTTGTATTAATAACTCTTTTCCCACTTCTTTACCAGATTTATCGACGCGTAAGTTGCCTTTTTTATCAAACAAATCCTTTTCTTTTAACATATACCGACCATCATTTAAATTCATTAAATTTAACAACCACACAATCTCTCGATGATCATTATACATAGGTGTAGCAGTCAATAATATAAGTTTGGTATTTTTGGCGTATTTAACTAAATTTAAAAAATGTTCGGATGTTCGTTTCATAATATCGCCGGTTCTAATGTTATGAACTTCATCAATTACTATAACACGATTCGAAAATTCACTTTCAATAATTTCAATCTTTGATTTATCCGTTAAATCTTTGTCTGTTAACCGTATTGCTGCTTTTTTTATAATATTTGTAATGTAATTTGAAAACTTTTCATAGCCCATAAACTGATACCAATTTTTTATAATTTTATTAATTTGCTTTATCACTTTTTCACGAGGAATGTTTTTAGTAAACATAGGGTTTATTTCTTCTATAAATTTATTGCCCGTACATGCCTTAATATTCCAATACCCATCTATTTTTTCTAGCTTTCTAGGATCAAACAACTGTAATTTATAATTTTCTTGAACGACTGGACTCGCTATAACTATGATTTTTTTATTATACCCCATTAATTTCATATATTTTCTAGTTTCCTCGCATATTGAAATAGAAGAACATGTTTTACCGGTTCCTAATCCATGATATAAAAGCAAACTATTATATGGCGTTTCAAATGATAAAAAGTTTCTTACAAACTGTTGATGATTGGATAATTCAAAATCTGTTGCTGCACATAATTTATCGGAGATTGCTTCTATATTTTTATAATCTTCTTTGGAATATCCGTTTATTTTTGTAGTTGAAAATTCACGCTTTAATGTTATTTTTTTATTAAAGTCATCTGACTCAATATGTGGGTATAGATTTTCTTCCATTATTAATATAATATAATATTAGATTAAACTATTAAAATCATAAATAACATATTATGTCGCATAAATAACATATTATCCACAAAACATAATATATTATACATCATCGTAGTGTTCTTTTAACACCTCATTTACTTTTTTAAAAATATCAATTAATTCGCTATTATAAGGTCGTATATGTTTTAAAGCATTTTCATAAGTCATCCATTTCATATTACTAATTTCCGTTTTCTGAAAATTATGCGAATTATCCAAATCTTTCATATAAGCTAAATAATACTTATGTTTATAAGACTTGTAATTCGACCCCATAAATGTTTCTTCATATGGAATTATATTTAGTATAATGTCTATTTTTGTATGTGATATACCAGTTTCTTCTTCAAATTCTCGTTTACCACAATCTACATCCGATTCATGATATTCTCGCCTTCCCTTTGGAAATCCCCATTCTGGTTCAGTCCATGTAGTTGTGCTTTTTTCAATTAATTGTCGTAGTTTATAATATTCCGAATCATAGTTATTAACACCATCCATGATATGATTAAATTTTGATTTGGAAATCTTACCTTCTGTTGAATATTTTGAATTTACAAAATCACCCCA
>CESO01030370.1_pt1 | contig 14388 bp, 17 predicted proteins | sample 356341 | NCBI WGS metagenome assembly CESO01 (sample SAMEA2621812, study PRJEB7988) | marine metagenome | biome: marine biome (ENVO:00000447); feature: deep chlorophyll maximum layer (ENVO:xxxxxxxx); material: "saline water (ENVO:00002010), including plankton (ENVO:xxxxxxxx)" | depth 35 m
TATAAGTACTGAGGCTTTTGCGGACGGGTGCGTATCACTCGACTTTTTACGGATCAGCCCCTCGCGTCGGGCACCCGGGTGCTACTGGAAGGGGGTGCTGCAAAACACCTTGGGCGCGCACTTCGGGCACGCATCGGAGATGCCGTCTGCCTGTTCAATGGCGACGGCCGCGAGTTTGCAGCGGCGGTCACCGGGATTGATAAACAGACCGTGTCTCTCGAGGTAGGAACAGCCTCCGCGCCCGATACCGAGTCGCGTATTCACACCACGCTGGGCCTTTGCCTGAGCAAAGGCGATCGATTTGACTGGGCCATACAAAAGGCCACCGAGCTGGGTATCGGTGCTATCGCCCCTCTCTATAGCGATCGCGTCGACTTTACTATTCCTGCAGATCGGATGGAAAAGCGCGTCGCCCACTGGCAACAGGTTGTTATCAGTGCCTGTGAGCAATGTGGGAGAGTCAGGGTGCCTGCTGTCGCGACGCCACAGCCATTGGAGAAATGGGTCGAAGCGGCGGTGGCCGACCAAAAATGGGTGCTGCACTGCGGCGATGGTGACACGCGTGTCCCCAAGGCGGTTCCTGCCCGAGTGGCACTATTGATTGGCCCCGAGGGAGGGCTAGCCGATGAGGAAATGACGGCCGCTAGGGGACATGGTTTTGACGTGTTGCAGCTGGGTCCGCGAGTGCTGCGCACCGAAACCGCACCGGTCGTAGCGCTGTCAGTGCTGGGCGCACACTGGGGAGACATCCCGCTTTAGCAGATGCTATTAAAGCACTTCAAACGCAGCAATCAGCGACCGGACTACTTATCATGTTGCGCCCGGACCCACTCAAGCCAGCTCGCGGCGGCGTTCAGATAGTGACTGGTGCGCGGCGAGTGGAAGATCTCAAAGGCGTGCTGAGCGCGCGGCAACTCTGCATAAACTAAGGGTGCGGTTGTGAGGGGACTGAATTCCGCGACGAACCGCCTAACCTCCTCAACCCAGACCAGAGAATCATGGGTGCCCTGCACAATGCAGAAAGGGGGGGCGCCCTTTGCAACCCCAGTGCGATGAATCCAGGAAATGGGCGATCCATCCTCAAAGACCGTCGGGGCCGCCTCGCGAGTCTGCTGAATAATGCGCCGCGAAATGAAGCCATCCATGCGATCCTGTTGGCGAATGCCATGGCGGTTAGTGAAGTCCACCACCGGATACAGAGCCAATACGCCCTGAACCGCTGTATCGGCACCCTCAAAACCCGCTTGCCAGTCTGCATGACCGGGAGAGAGCCCCGCGAGCAGTGACAGGTGCCCCCCGGCTGAGCCGCCGGTAATCACCACAAAATCAGGATCACCGCCATATTCTGCAATATTGGCTTTGACCCAGGCGATGGCTTTTTTGACGTCGATGATCTGAGCCGGGTACGCGTTTTTGGGTGCGAGCCGGTAATTAATGGACACGCCAACCCAGCCCATTTCAACCATTCGATGCAATAAAGGCTGCGCCTGTTCGGACTTATGTCCCATCATCCAAGCACCACCATGTACCTGAAGCAGCACAGGCCGCCGCTCACTTTTCGTCACCGGAAGGTACACGTCCAGCCGCCCGCGTTTACCGGTGGTGGAATAACTCAGATTCCGCACATAGCGCACCCCGGGGCGTCGAAATCGAAATGGCCATAACCACTCACGGCTGAAGATCTGATGTTCAAGCCTGGCGCGTCGTGCCTCAGGAATATCCGTCAAAAAATGCGGGCCCAGCGCGACCCGCAACGCACGACTAAAAGCCACGCCGGCATCGAATCCATCCCTGAGCACCCACGCCAAAAGCCCCCAGGTGCCCAAAAAAGCTGACAGTCCCCATGCAAATCCCGGGCTATCTGTGCCGATCAATACCACCCATAGCGCAACGAAGGTCGCCTGCAGACCGATGCACCAAATCGCCAACTCTCCGGTTAACCAGCCGCAGAGAAACCAGAGCCAGACTGCCCAGCCAATGCGCCGAACCTGCAATACCGCAGAGACCGCAAAAAACAGGCTCAAGCAGGCGACGACGACAAAAAGATGGTCCATAACGTGTTCCAAAAAGTCCCAAAATACCCTGCTTTTCGGGCGGGAGGAGGTTGCGGGGATGGGCTCTGGATCGCAAGATATCAGGCCCTTCTCCGAGAGGACCTCAACATGAGCCTCAAGCTCGGTGTAGTGATGGATCCCATTGGATCGATTCACTACAAAAAAGATACCACGCTTGCGCTTCTTTGGGCGGCGCAGGACCGCGGGTGGTCACTATTTTACATTGAGCCCGATGGGCTGTATCTCGATGGCAAGACGCCCATGGCAGCGGGGCAAGGACTGACTGTCCATCGAGATCCGGAGCACTGGTACGACCTGGCAGAGGCGACCTCGATACCACTCGCCGAGTGCAATGTGCTGTTGATGCGAAAAGACCCGCCGTTCGATATGGAATACATTTACGCTACCTACCTGCTGGAACGTGCTGAGCAGCAGGGCGCGCTAGTCGTTAACCGATGCCAGAGTCTCAGAGATTGCAATGAGAAGCTGTTTGCCACTGAATTCCCTGAGTGCTGCCCGCCACTCCTGGTCAGCCGAAATATGGCCAACCTGAGGTCATTTCATGCGCAATACGGAGACGTGATATTCAAACCTCTGGATGGGATGGGCGGCAGTGCGATTTTTCGCGCTCGGCAAGATGATCCCAATGTCAGTGTGATTCTGGAAACACTGACCCAGTCAGGCAATCAGACCATCATGGCGCAGCAGTATCTGCCGGCAATCAACGACGGGGACAAACGCATTCTGATGATCAATGGCGAAGCCGTGCCCTGGTGTCTGGCCCGAGTGCCTCTGGCGGGAGAGAGCCGCGGCAACCTAGCGGCCGGCGGGTCAGGGCGAGTCCAGCCCCTGTCAGAGCGAGATCAGTGGATTGCGGCGCAAATCGGGCCCACACTAAAAGCGCGCGGTCTGTATTTTGTGGGTCTCGACATCATTGGCGACTACCTCACCGAGATTAACGTGACCAGTCCTACCTGCCTCCGGGAGATCGAAGCAGAATCGGGGCTCGACATTGCCGGACAGCTGCTCGACAGCCTCCCTGTCGGAGGGCCCTCATCCTGAATGACGCCACGCCTATGGCCCAGATAACCACTCCCACAGGCTTGCCACCGGCATTTGTCCTGTCGCTTGGCCTGCATTTAGTGGTGATCTTCGGATTTCTCATTTCGCCTGCCGGAGACTCTGCGGTGCAGGTGGCTAATCGCGCCGTCACCGTGTTGCTTGCACCGACGCAGCAGGCACCGAAGCGCGCATTGGCCGATGCCGCAGCGCATCAGCAGGGCGCTGAACCAGAACGTTTGGCCAACAGGCCACCCAGTCAGCCTTCTGAGCTACCAACACTAACCACTGCCTCTGCATCCATCAGCACGCGACAGACCGGGCTAACGATGACGTCCCTTGCCGCTCGTTCTGCCCACCCCACGGTAGCCGCGCAAGCGGCACTGGATGCGGAGTACCTGCGACAGTGGCAAGCCGGTATCGAGCGTTTTGGCAATGCCTACTATCGAGGTCTCGCACTGCGACACGGCGACGGCGACGTGCGGCTTCGCGTTACGGTGCGCGCCGATGGCAGACTACTCAAGATTGATCTGCTGGGTAGCTCTGGTACCGATGCCCTCGACCGCGCTGCCATTGATACGGTAGAAAAGCTGGCGCCCTTTGCCCCTTTCCCACCCGCATTGGCGGGCGAGGAATCAGAGCTCGCCATTGTCCGCACCTGGCAGTTCCGGCACTGACCGGCAGCGAAAAAATGCCCGCCGAAGTGAGCAACCAGATCGACAGCCCGCCATCGCTCCGCGGCCACTTTTTGATTGCCACGCCTGTCATCGGCAGTGGTTTTTTTAATCGTTCGCTCACCTATCTTTGCGATCACAATACAGAAGGGGCGATGGGTATTGTCGTCAACCAAAGTCTCAATATCAGCCTATCCGATATGCTGGGCCATCTCGATATTGAAGCCATCCCAGAATGCCCCGACACGCCCATCCTTGCCGGCGGGCCCGTGGCAACGGACCACGGCTTCGTCCTGCACCATGGGGATCCCGGCTGGGAGGGCAGTCACGCTGTCACCGAGACAATCAGTCTTACCGGCTCCCGAGATATACTGTGTGCCATTGCGGCAGGTAACGGCCCAAAAGAGTATTTAGTGGCACTCGGCTATGCAGGCTGGGCTGCTGGCCAACTGGAAGCGGAGATGGCAGAGAACAGCTGGCTCACGGTCCCGGCACACCTCGACATTCTATTTGCAAGCGCTATTGAGGATCGGCTAGCCGCAGCGGGGCGACAGCTGGGTATCGATGTCGACCTTTTGAGCGCTGAGGCAGGTCACGCCTGATTATGGCTCAACACGAAACGGTGATCGCAATAGATTACGGCCTGCGCAATATGGGCGTGGCAGTGGGCAACACCCTCTCCTGCACGGCACAGCCTCTGGCGGTGATCGGCGCTCGAGACGGGGTGCCGGAATGGGAGACGCTGGCTACCCTGATAGCTGAGTGGCAGCCTGCTCGGGTGATCGTGGGTCACCCCATCAATATGGATGGCTCGGAAAGCGAGATCAGCCAAAGAGCGACCCGGTTTGCCCGTCAGGTAGGCGGCCGCTTCAACCTGCCGGTGACGCTAGTGGACGAGCGACTATCGAGTCGAGAAGCAAAGTCCAATGCGCTGGCTGCGGGGCACCGGGGAGATTTTGCAGCAGACCCGATCGATGATCAGGCTGCGGCCATCATTCTCGCTACCTGGCTCAGCGACCAGTAGGCCTCAGGCAGTAATACTGTCGGGTTGCCGCGCTTTCTCGCGCGCTTCCTCTGCCGTGATAATGCGCTTCTCGACCAGCATCTGCAGACACTGGTCCATCGTCTGCATACCAATGGCCTGACCCGTCTGAATGGCCGAGTACATTTGTGCCACTTTGTCCTCGCGAATAAGATTTCGGATCGCCGACGTCCCGCGCATGATCTCGTGGGCAGCAACACGACCCCCTCCTTTTTTCTTGAGGAGCGTCTGTGAAATGACGGCCTGTAGTGACTCAGATAGCATCGAGCGCACCATGGCTTTCTCTGCCGCAGGGAATACATCGATCACACGGTCGATCGTCTTGGCCGCAGAGGTTGTGTGGAGCGTGCCAAAAACAAGATGCCCCGTCTCGGCGGCGGTCAAAGCAAGACGGATTGTCTCAAGGTCACGCATCTCGCCCACCAGAATAATGTCGGGATCCTCGCGCAAAGCCGAGCGCAACGCTTCAGAGAAACCCAGCGTGTCGCGGTGGACTTCTCGCTGATTCACCAGGCACCGCTTGCTCTCATGGACAAACTCGATAGGATCCTCAATCGTGAGGATATGGTCGTACCGGTTGTCGTTAACGAAATCGACCATCGCCGCGAGGGTCGTCGATTTACCCGAGCCAGTTGGTCCGGTGACCAAAACCAGACCTCGGGGCAGCATGGAGATATCCCGGAACACCTGTCCCATGCCAAGCTGATCCATCGACAGCACCTCCGAAGGAATCGATCGGAATACCGCTCCTGCACCGCGATTGTGATTAAAGGCGTTAACCCGAAAGCGGGCCACATTGGGCACTTCGAAGGAAAAATCCGTCTCGAGAAACTCTTCGAAGTCCTTGCGCTGCCGGTCATTCATGATGTCGTAGATCAACGCCTGCACCCCAGCGTGATCCTGAGCCGGCACGTTGACGCGTCGAACGTCGCCATCGACCCGAATCATGGGCGGCAAGCCTGCGGAGAGGTGGAGGTCGGAAGCGCCCTGCTGGACGCTGAAAGCGAGTAGTTCAGTGATATCCATGTCACAGTCTCCGCGGTTGTCGGACTAGCACATGGTGGATCAACTTCCTTATGATGCCATCATGATACCGACAGAACTTGAACGTAATATATCAGAAGTCGATCGCCGAATTCGGGCGGCTGAGCGCGTTGCGGGGCGATCGGCGGGATCGGTTTCCTTGCTGGCGGTGAGTAAAACCAAGCCTTCTGAAGTCGTTCGCCAGGCCCATCGGCTGGGTCTCAACGCATTTGGTGAAAATTACGCACAGGAAATGGCCGAAAAAGCCGCCGCACTCGCCGACCTGCCCCTTTGCTGGCACTTCATAGGCCCAATACAAAGCAACAAAACGGCGCTGATTGCCGAGGTCAGCGACTGGGTCCACAGCCTGGACCGACTCAAAGTAGCGCGACGGCTTAGTGAGCAACGACCGGCCGAGAAAGGACCATTAAATGTGCTGATACAGGTCAAAACATCGGACGAGGACAGCAAATCGGGTGTGCTACCGGAGGCCGTGCCGGAGCTGGTCGCGGCTATCACCGAACTCCCCGGCCTGGCCCTGCGCGGATTGATGACCATCCCCGCGCCCGCTACCAACCCCACCCTGCAGCGCGGTCCCTTTCGGCAGCTCCGCGAACTGATGGGTCAGCTGTCAATCACCCTGCCTCAACTCAACATTCTCTCAATGGGCATGTCAGCGGACCTGGAAGCGGCGGTTGCCGAAGGCGCGCATATGGTACGTATTGGCACAGATATTTTTGGCGCGCGGTATAATCAGGTTCGTTCGTGACGGACAAGCGCCATCCCATGTCAGCAAAAATGGCACCTCACATAGCCTTTCTGGGTGCGGGCAATATGGCCAGCGCCATGATCAGCGGTCTTATCGCCGAAGGCTTCTCGCCCAACCAGCTGCGCGCCAGCGACCCCAGCGAGGCCGCGTTGGCACGTCTGCAGGAATACGGCTTAACCCGCTTGGGCACCACCCCGGATGAAATATTCGAGGGCGCCGATCTGACCGTAGCGGCCGTCAAACCACAAATTATTCCGAGCGCGTTGGCGTCGATAAAAGGGCAGCTAGGTCCCGACTCCGCGCTGCTCTCAATAGCCGCCGGTATTCCTATTGCTTCATTACAGTCCCATGTGGGTCCCGACGTATCAGTGATTCGCTGCATGCCCAATACGCCCGCCATGATCGGTTTGGGTGCCAGCGCATTATTTGCCGCAGACACCGTCAGTGCGTCCCAGCGGTCATTGGCAGAGCAGGTCACGAATGCAGCGGGCACAACCGTCTGGGTGGCTAGCGAAGCGCTCCTTGACGCCGTAACCGCCGTGTCCGGAAGCGGCCCCGCCTATTTTTTTGCGCTCATTGAAGCCATCGCCCGAGCGGGAACTGAGCTGGGCTTGGATGAGGATATCTCAATGGCGCTGACCATACAGACGGCCTTGGGTGCTGCAGCACTTGCCCAACAATCTGGCGAAGGCGTCGCCACGCTGCGGGAGAACGTTACTAGCCCGGGCGGCACAACGGAACAGGCACTGCAGTCGCTGCAAACCAGTCAATTTGATGCCGTCGTGGCGGAAGCGGTTCGCCAATGTGCGGCTCGCGCCCGGACACTGGGAGAGGAATTCGGTTAATGGATGCGGGCACCGAAATATCGTTATATCTCATCAGAAATCTCGGCGCCCTGCTGCTGCTGGTGATTGTTATGCGGGGCATCCTCCACGCTTCGCGGGTGAACTTTTATAACCCTTTTTCACAAATGATCGTGCGCCTCACCAACCCGTTGCTGACGCCATTACATGGTATTTTGCCGGCCAAGGGCCGAATAGATTGGGCGGTCATTGTGCTGGCTGTGTTGCTGCAATCGCTTATTTTGGCGGGCATCGCCTTGGTCGCGGGCGAGCGTTGGGCGCTGCCCGGCATCGCAACGCTGGCGGCTTGGGGTGCCATTGGTGTTGTGGCGCTATTGGTCAATCTCTACTTTTTTATTTTGATCGCCATGATTATTGTCAGCTGGGTGGCGCCGGGAAGCCGTCACCCCGCTATCGAGCTGATCTGGCAGATCGCCGAACCGATTATGGCGCCTTGTCGCGCACTGCTCCCCAATATGGGCGGCATCGATTTTTCTCCGATACTGGTGTTTATCGGCATCAATGTGGTGCAGATCGGCTTGCGACATTTGGCGCTCACCCTTGGCCTGCCCCCGGGCCTAGTGTTCGGGCTCTGAATAATGACCGACACCTTTCCCGCAGACAGTGTTGGCCTAGTCACACCACAGGTTGCGCACTTTGACGACCCGTTTACCTTCGTCAATGGTGCTGTGCTCCAGAGCCATCAGCTGGTCTACGAGACCTATGGTGAATTAAACAGCGCGGGTGATAACGCCGTGCTCATTTGCCATGCCTTATCGGGCTCGCACCATGCGGCGGGTTTTCACTCTGCCGATGAGCGGCGTCCGGGGTGGTGGGACCTGGCAATCGGCCCGGGAAAACCCATCGATACCGCGCGTTTATTCGTCGTTTGCTCAAACAACCTCGGTTGTTGTGACGGTTCCTCAGGACCCAATACCATCAACCCCAACACGAGAGAGGCCTGGGGTGGCCAGTTTCCTCAGCCTCAGGTTCAGGATTGGGTGCGCAGTCAAAAACGGCTCGCCGAACACCTCGGTATAACAAAATGGGCAGCCGTTATTGGCGGCAGTCTGGGTGGCATGCAGGCTCTCCAGTGGACCATCGACTTTCCCGATTGGGTCGGACATTGCGTCGCACTGGCCGCGGCACCGGGCCTTACCGCTCAGAACATCGCCTTCAATGAAATTGCCCGCCATGCAATTCTGTCCGACCCGGACTGGCGCGAGGGCGCCTATCTGTCAGAGGGTACCTTGCCTGCCCGCGGCGTCGCGCTCGCGAGGATGGTGGGGCACCTGACCTACATGTCAGCTGACGGAATGAGTGACCGTTTTGGCAGGGAACTGCGCGAAGGCGGGTTCTCGCCAGATGAGAATGCCGAGTGGGTGTTTCAGGTAGAGAGCTATTTGCGACACCAGGGAAGTCGTTTTTCCACGCAGTTTGATGCCAACACCTACGTGCTGATGACCCGCGCGCTAGATCTTTTTGACCTGACCGGGAGTCAAGACGGCGGCCTGGCGGCGGTGCTCTCGCGTGCACAGGCTGAGTTTCTAGTGGCCTCGTTCAGCTCCGACTGGCGCTTCCCGCCGCAGCGGTCTATCGAGATCCGTGATGCACTGATGGCAGCCGGTAAACCGGTGACCTACGCCAATATCGAGACCGACAATGGGCATGATGGCTTTCTGCTGCCCAACCCCAGCTACGAGCAGCTGCTGAAGGAATGGATGCGCAGGGTGGGCCCCTCATGAATCGACTCGATCTTAAGACCGTACTCGATTGGGTGCCCAAAAACAGCCGCGTGCTAGACCTGGGCTGCGGCGATGGCGCCTTTCTCGCTCGCCTGCGCGATGAGCGAAATGCGATAGGTGTCGGTGTGGATATCGATCCCGCCAATCTCATTGCCGCAGTGAGTAAAGGTCTCGATGTAATTCAGGAAGACATCAATGACGGCCTGTATTGCTTTACAACCAACCGGTTTGATGTCGTCGTGCTGGCACACGCCCTGCAGGAGCTGACGCATCCGCATATTGCGCTTGAACGTATGGTCGATATTGGTGACGAAGCCATTGTGTCATTTCCTAATTTTGGGCACTGGTTATGTCGCGCTCACCTGGGCTTCAAAGGCCGTATGCCCATGTCACGAGCAATGCCGCGTCACTGGTACAACACGCCTAACATTCACTTTTGTACGGTCAAGGATTTCGAGTCGCTGTGTTCAGATTTAAAGATCGACATCATCGAGCGGGCGACCATTGCTGGCGCCGCCCAGGGTCTTCTGGGAAAGTGGTTTCCCAACCTGTTCGCCACCAGCGCTATCTACCGTATTCGCCGCGCTGGCGGCTGATTGTTGCACTGCTGATCGGATGCCTCGCGCTCCCTGTCATCGCCCAGCAGTCAACGCGCTACGACCAGTTCGAGCTGCACCACAGTATCGTTTACACCACTTTCCTGTCTCCCGAGGTGGCCGCTGAATACGGCATCGCGCGAGGTGCCGACAAAGCGATTCTCACACTGTCAGTGCGAGACGCAGATTCCGGGGAGATCGCCGGGCGCCCCATGTCGATCGAAGGGCAGACCTGGGATCTGATCACGGGCGGGGCAATGCGGGTTAAGGAGATTCGAGAGGGTCGCGCCACCTATTACATCGTGCCCTTCGAGTTTTTGGATCGCGAATACCGTTTTTTTGAATTCACCTTTCAGCCGGAGGGCGCGGAGAAGCCGTTTGAACATAAAATGAAAGTACAGCTCTGGCGACAAGGTTAGTCGATGGCAGAAAACAGTCTTCCCCAGTTGGTCCTTGCCAGTCATAACAAGGGGAAAATTCGGGAGTTTCGAGCCGTCCTGGGTCACCAATGGCACATTTGCCCACAGGAGGAGTGGGGGATCACTGAGGTACCCGAGACAGGCAGTACGTTTGTCGAAAACGCACTCATCAAAGCGCGCCACGCGAGTGAGCAAGCCGGTTGTGCAGCACTGGCAGACGATTCCGGATTGGTCGTGCCCGCTCTGGGCGGTGACCCGGGACTGCGCTCAGCGCGCTATTCTGGTGAGGGTGACGAGGCCAATAACGCACTGCTTCTTGAGAATATGGCGGCGCTAGAAGGCGCTGACCGCCGCGCATTTTACATAGCCGTTGTGGTGTTCCTGCAACACGACAGGGACCCGACTCCGCTTATCGCCGAAGGGCGATGGCACGGCCACATCGCCCATACACCGCGAGGCTCGGATGGTTTTGGCTACGACCCTCTTTTCATACCGGCCGGTGGTAGCCAGCATGCAGCCGAGCTGCGGCCCGAGGACAAAAATCGGGTAAGCCACCGCGCTATCGCTGTCACACGTTTGCTGGATCAGCTAGGGGAATGATCGACCCCGGGAACGTCCCCTTATCGCTTTACGTTCACCTGCCTTGGTGCACTCGCAAATGCCCCTACTGCGACTTCAATAGCCATGAAGGCTTCTCGCCGACCTTGCAGCAACCCTATATCGAGGCACTGCTGAGCGATCTCGACAGCCAGCGGCACTGGCTGGCTGGCCGAGCAGTTGACTCCATTTTCATTGGGGGCGGCACGCCAAGCCTGTTCGAAAGCCGGTGGATAGCAGAACTGCTCGAGGGGATCGCTCAACGAGTATTCCTGCCAAACGATATCGAGATCACCCTGGAGAGTAATCCGGGGAGTGCCGAGAGCTCGCGCTTCAAAGACTATCGATTGGCGGGGGTCAATCGGCTCAGCATCGGCGTACAGAGCTTCGATGATAAGGCGCTGAAGACCCTGGGACGGGTTCACTCTGGTGACGAGGCGCGTCATGCCTTGGATCTGGTCGCCGCTGTCGGCTTCCATCGCTGGAATATCGACTTAATGCATGGGCTCCCGGGGCAAAATGCAGCGCTCGCCGAAGCTGACCTCACTGAAGCGATTGACCGCAGTGCCGGACATATTTCCTGGTATCAGCTCACTATCGAGCGCAATACCCACTTCTGGTCCAGGCCACCCATGCTCCCCGAAGAGAGCACGCTCGAGGCGATTCAGCTTCAGGGAGAAGCGTGCCTCAATGAGGCTCATCTATTGCAGTATGAAGTGTCTGCTTTCAGCCGGCCGGGTGAGGAGAGCCGACACAACCTAAACTATTGGGAGTTCGGTGATTACCTCGGTTTGGGCGCCGGCGCTCACGGTAAAGTTTCGCTCCATGACGGCGCCATTGTTCGCAGCCAACGAACTCGGGCGCCATTGGATTATCTGAAGGAAGCCAACTCGCCCTCCATGCCGCCGCCACAGCGTGTCCCGCTGGCACCAGAAGAAAAGACGGTGGAATTTGCAATGAATGCGCTGCGCTTAAAATCAGGGGTGCCCATACATCGCTTCGCTGAACATACAGGCCTACCGGCTGAACAACTGGCCGCAGCGGCTACCACCGCACTCTCGCGCGGGTGGATTGAGGAGTTCAGCAACGGGCAGTTCAGGACCACACCGCTGGGCTACCGTTTTTTAGACAGCGTGATCGCAACTTTTCTCTAAGCCCGGCGATAAATCAAATCCTGTACCACGTGCCCCAGCCTCTCGCCCCGGGCTTCAAATTTCGTGAGCGGTCGGTAATCGGGGCGCGGGACTCCAGCACCGGGGCCACCCCCTGCGCTGGTCAAAAGCGGCTCAGCGTCGAGCACGTCGAACATGTGCTCGGCATAAGGCACCCAGTCGGTGGCAAGATGCAGATATCCATCCGCTTTCAACAGTGCCGCCAGTTCACGGACCAGTTTCGGCTGAATCAACCGGCGCTTGTGATGCCGCTTTTTGTGCCAGGGATCGGGAAAAAAGATATGGATCGCATCGACGGAGTCAGGCGCGAGACAGTGTTCCATCACCTCAACGGCGTCGTCGGCATAAACACGGAGATTGTCGATGTCGGCCCCCAGCAACTGGGACAACAGTCGCCCGACACCGGGGCGATGCACTTCAATGCCCACAAACTGTGCGGCGGGGTCTGCGTCGGCCATCTGCAACAGACTGTCGCCCATACCAAAGCCCACTTCGACGATGCGGCGCCCGGCGAAACCAAAGGTCGCATCCCAATCCAGTAGGCCGCTCTGGAGGTTAAGGCCAAACCGCGGAAAACCCTCCTGCCAGCCACGCGTTTGTGCCGGCGTCATTCGTCCGGCACGCATCACGAAGCTGCGTATTCGATTTGTGAGCGGGCGCTCGGAGGATCCCACGGGAAAAGTCTAAAAGAGCTGGTGGCGCTTTAAACGCTGTTTACGCCGCCATGGCGGTGCGTAACTTTTTCATCGCATTGGCTTCTAACTGCCGGATGCGCTCCGCCGATACCTGGTACTCGGCCGCCAACTCGTGGAGCGTGCATTTATCGTCAACCAGCCAACGACGCTCGAGAATATCTCGGCTGCGATCGTCGAGGTCCGTCAATGCGAGCCGCAGTTTAGCTGCGCTGTCCTGAGCAAAGTCCTCGGCTTCAACGAGCTGGCTGGGATCCACCTGCCCGTCGGTCAAAAAGTACTGGGGCGCCTGCCAGCCCTCTTCGTCATCACTGTCGGTCGGCGCGTCGAAGGCGACATCGCGGCTGGCCAAGCGGCCCTCCATTCTGGTGACTTCAGCCTCATCAACACCCAAATCAGCCGCAATGGCTCTGGTTTCTTCCGCAGACAACCAACCAAGGGCTTTTTTCTGACTCCGCAGATTAAAAAACAACTTTCGCTGGGCCTTGGTCGTGGCGACTTTGACAATCCGCCAGTTGCGAAGAATGTACTCGTGCATCTCCGCTTTTATCCAGTGCACAGCAAACGACACCAACCGTACACCCTTATTGGGATCGAACCGTTTTACCGCTTTCATCAAGCCGACGTTGCCTTCCTGAATCAAGTCAGCCTCTGCCAATCCGTAACCCGAGTAACTGCGAGCAATGTGCACCACAAACCGAAGGTGTGCCAGCACCAGCTCTCGAGCCGAATCGACGCACTCCTCATAGAATAAGCGCTCTGCAAGCTCACTCTCACGCTCAGCGGACAACAGGGCAATGCTGCTGACGGCCTGGATATACGCGGGCAAATTGGCGCCGGGCGCCATATTGAGCACTGCGCTATTGGGCAAAGCGACTGCGCGCGGTGTCTCTGTCATGTTAATCGCCTCCAAAAGGCTGATAGCCCCATATTTTAGCACTCTCCCCCCTAGAGTGCTAAACCTTGAAAAATACCGGTTTTCAGTGGGTTAGCGAGTTTCGAGTTGCCTGAAGTAGTGCTCAGCCGCCGCCCAGGAGACCAACCACCCGATAATGGCACCCAACAAAATAAGCGCCAATGGATACACTAAGCCCGGACCCTGAAGCTGCCCGGGACTGTCGTACAACAGGAACAGGGCGTTGACCGGACCTGTGAGCCAGAGACTCAAAGCCCACAGCATGAGCGCTGCTAACACCCCGCCGCCGACACCAAAATACAGCCCGGTATACAAAAAAGGTCTACGCACGAAGGCAGGGGAACCGCCGATCACGCGCACCACGAGGATTTCCTCCCTGCGGGCATCGATGGCCAGATGGAGAGTATTGGCCAGCGCCAGAATGGCGCCCAGTATCATGGCGCCGCCCAGCGCGAGTACCCAGCGTTCACCCGCCACCAGCGTCTCTTCAAGGCGCGACATCCAGCGAGTGTCTGCGACCACTCGAGTAACGTTAGGTAATGACTCAAGCTCTCCGATCAAGTGATTCAGCGCTGAGTCGTGGGCCGGCAACCTAGGCAGCACACGCAACGTATGGGGCAGGGGGTTTCGATCGAGCGAAGCTAATAGCGTCGCCAAGCCGGTCTGCTCACCAAACTCCGAAAGCGCTTGTTCACGACTCACCAACCGTACCGAATCGATCTGCGACCAATTCTCAATCTGACCCTGCACCGCCTCGGCACTCGCACGATCCGCTTCTCTGTCCAGCA
>CESO01021322.1_pt1 | contig 14387 bp, 14 predicted proteins | sample 356341 | NCBI WGS metagenome assembly CESO01 (sample SAMEA2621812, study PRJEB7988) | marine metagenome | biome: marine biome (ENVO:00000447); feature: deep chlorophyll maximum layer (ENVO:xxxxxxxx); material: "saline water (ENVO:00002010), including plankton (ENVO:xxxxxxxx)" | depth 35 m
GGGGTCCGTCACAGGTGTCTCAGAGGAGTGTCGCATAGATGAAACCAGGATCAATCATCGGCTTGCCATTGGCAGCCTTGCTGATCTTGTCATCAACGTCACTCGGTGATGACCAGATTTCCATTCCCACCACGGCGGATGCCTTCTATCAGCCAGGTACCCAGCCATTGCCTGATCGGCCGGGCACGGATCCCGTCCAGCCCATGGACGAGTTCAGGAATGCCAGCTTCAGTTGTCAGCAGTGCCACCTGTTCGATGACGACAACAATCCTGAAATCGAAACCGGTCCGATGAATCTATGGGCCGCAAGCATGATGGGCCAGTCGACTCGCGACCCGGTCTGGCAGGCGGCTCTTGCGATATCAAATCGGGATGCTGAGCTCAGTGGCGAATACTGCATTCGATGCCATGCACCGACAGCATGGGGTAGTGGCCGAAGTTCCAGTGGAACGATCGAGGACTTCATCTATCCGGACGACTACGACGGGGTCAACTGCAACATGTGTCACCGCGTCGTCGACCCTGTAGCCGACGAGGAGAATCCGACCGAAGACGATCTCATTCTTCAGGCCCTGATCGATTCGGGCGACTATCCCGATCCAGATCAGCCCGGCAATGGTCGCTTCATCTTCGATCCGACGGATACCCGTCGTGGACCACTGGACGACATCACATCGAATATGCATGGCGCCGCCAGCATTCTGCACTCGCCCCATCATCAGGAATCCTCCCAATGCGCCTCGTGCCATGATCTCAGCAACCCGCTGTTCATTCGTGAAAACGACGGCACCTACACGCTCACCGATTACGACCAGGCCCATCCGACCCAGAATACGGATGACATGATGCCCGAACAGCGAACCTATTCCGAATGGCTTGCCAGCCAGTTCGCCAACGGAGGTGTCCAGTTCGATGATGGTCGATTCGGGGGCGAACAGCATCCGACCGGACTGATGCAGTCCTGCCAGGACTGCCACATGCCCCGAGCCTCCGGTGCGAACTGCGCATTCTGGTACATACCCGACATCGGCGACCGTGAAAGTCTTCCGCTTCATCACTTCAGTGGAGGCAACACCTGGGTACTCGGTGCCGTACATGATCTCTACGAGCCGGACTTCCCGGACTACTCGGCGCTCTCCGATCAGAGAGTGGCGGATTCAATAGACCGCACCATCCAGATGCTCAAGGCCGCCTCCGACATGGCGGTCAGTCAGGTCGGCGACAACCTCAACGTGACCGTGACCAACTGGTCGGGCCACAAGCTTCCGACCGGTTTCCCCGATGGTCGTCGCATGTGGATCAACACCGTCTTCTATGACAACGAAGATGCCGTTCTCGATGAGATTGGCGGATACGACTACGTCACGGCTGATCTGGACACCCAGGACACGAAGATCTACGAGATGAAGCTGGGCATCGATGAGACGGTGGCAGCCGAAACCGGTCTTGAAGCCGGCGAAAGCTTCCACCTCGTTCTCGTCAATGAAATCCTCAAGGACAATCGTATTCCACCGGTGGGCTTCACGAATGCCGGGTTCCAGGCGATCCAGGCCTCTCCTGTCGGCTACAGCTATCCGGACGGTCAGCATTGGGACGACACGATCATGTCGATCCCCAAGGGCGCCAAGAAGGCCGTGGTCACGCTCTACTTCCAGACCTCCTCGAAGGAATACATGGAGTTCCTCAGGGATGGGGAAGCCCTGAGCAGCGATGGGCTCATCGACTACGGGCAGATCGCCTACGACGCCTGGGTCAATCGTGGCAAGAGCGCACCGGTCGCCATGGACTCCCTTGAAATCAATCTGTATCCCGAGCCGAATCCAAGCGACCTCGACAACGATGGCGATGTGGATGTGAACGACATCCTGTTGCTGATCTCCGATTTCGGTTGCACGGGCGATTGCGTCGGCGATATCAATGACGATCTCGTGGTCGATGTCACCGATGTCCTGATACTGCTGCAGGCATGGACAGCCGGCTGATGGTGACTTCCAGGGGTATCTGAGTCCTCCTGGAGAATCATTCGGGCCGACTGCTATATACTCCGCGCCAGATGCAAGTGGACTGGAATCAGACAGGTCACCTTCTCGGACTGGAAGGCTGTTCCCGGAACAGCCTGGTCTCGCTGCTGGATGATGCCGCCGAGCTGCTTCCAATCGCCGGCAACCGATCCTCCGGAACCGGCGAGTTTTCCGGACGTACCGTGGCAACGCTCTTCTTCGAGAACAGCACTCGAACGAAACTGAGCTTCACCATGGCGGCCCGGCGAATCGGGGCTGAGGTACTCGATCTCAACGCATCCACATCCAGCACGGCCAAGGGTGAGAGTCTGCTGGATACGGCCATGAACATCCAGGCCATGGGCGTCGATGCCATGGTCATGAGATGCGCCGCATCAGGAGCACCTCGGCTGATTTCGGAGCATGTCTCCATACCGCTGATCAATGCCGGTGATGGCAGACATGAACATCCCACCCAGGGACTCCTCGATGCGCTGGCCTTGCGGGAGCATTTCCAGAAGAAGACCCTCGACGGATTGACCATCGCCATCGTTGGCGACATCGCCAACAGTCGAGTCGCCCGATCCAATGCTCATGGTCTGACCACATTGGGTGCGAATGTCGTGTTCGTCGGCCCACCTTCCCTGGTTCCGGATCGGATGGAATCTCTCGTGGTGTCCGGTCGAGACGGCTCGGGCACCCTGCGGGTCGAGCATGATCTGGATGCCGTCCTTCATGAAATCGACGCCATCATGATGCTCAGGGTCCAGTTTGAACGTCACGATGGCGAGGTGATCGACGAACACTACACCCGGCAGTTCGGCCTCGACCTGAATCGAGCCGCTCAACTGCGAGAGGGTGTGCCGGTGCTGCATCCGGGACCGATCAACAGAGGCATTGAAATCGACCCTGAAGTTGCCGACGGACCCAGAAGTCTGATCCTCGATCAGGTGACCTGCGGTGTAGCCGTCCGAATGGCGGCCCTCCAGGGGTTGTTGAGGGGTTCGAGCTCCTGAAGCTCAAGTTCACCTTACACAACCCTATTGCCCGATAAGAACTCCATGAGCTCACCCAAGAACGCCAGCGAACAGCTCCCCATTCCAATCACGGTTCGAATCGCCTCCAAATCGACCGCGTTGCAGGAGATCACCCACCTGCAACCTGGGTCCATCATCGAGCTTCCAAAGCGACCCGATGAGGATCTGGACATCATGGTCAACGCCTCCGTCATCGCCAAGGGGCGTGCCGTGAAGGTCGGTGAGAATTTCGGTGTGGAGATAACCAGCTATCGGGGCCTTGATCAGGGTTGATGAATCGGCTTCCAACGGGAAGTTCCGATTATTCCGGCCACAATAAGGCCATCGGTCCCATTCCGGCGGGTTCATCGCAGCCGCCGGGTGGACCTGACCGAATCAAACTACATGGCACTTCCCTGCCCATCTCGACACCCACGGTTCATGAGACTGTTTTCAGTCGCCTGGTACACGAGCCTCGTGCTGTCCGCTGGAATCATGCTCCTTGTGCTTGGAGACCCCTCGGCCGCACTGCTGCTTGCCATCGTGCTGCCCATCTCCTGTCTCGTCTCCACTCGTGGCAAGACGATCGCGACCACATCCGCCCTGGCGATGACCATGCTGGTGGGTGGCTATCTGTCGATGAGTCCGGCAGTCGATCCCTCCATGAGGAGCGGTGCGCTCACGGTGGTCCTGATGGCGCCAGCTGTTGGACTTCTGATTCTTCTACCTGCATGGATGGCCTCGATGGGAGCCCTTCATCCATCTGGTGTGTCCACTGACTTGTCCGGTGCTGTGGAGAATCAGAGTTCCACGAAGTTCATGTCCGATTCGATGGCCATCGGAACCTTGGGAAGGCTGACTCCGGAAACGAATCGATCCAAGGCCGCATGAGCCGCCATTGCCTGGCGAGTCACGGCCGCATTGAACTGTGAGGGTCTTTGATCATTGATCATCGCCAGCAGTTCGATCGCTATCTGCGATTCGCTCTTGCAGTAGTCGACAGGTTGAATGGCTCTTTCGAAGCTTTGAAGAATGCCGTCGGCATTTTCGAAGGTGCCCGCCTTCTCGACCCAGGTGGCTGATGGCAACAACACATCGGCACGTTCCTTCAGTGCATTGGGAAGCGTGTCGAGAAGCAGCACGAATCGATCGGGGCCGATGGCCGCTGCCAGATTCGGTGTCACCCATTCGCTTGGATAGTTGCCGGTGACGACGAGTCGATCGATCGATTCGTCGGATGCGAGCTTCTGCTCCATCGCGGCCGAATCAAGAACACTCTTCGAGAGGGCTTCAAGAACACGACGAACGCCGCGGGCATTGGGAGCCTTCTCGGCACGGATCGTGTACCCACCGGGGAATGTCTTGTCCTCACCGTCGAAGGGCACTGGTCCAACCGAGAGAATCGCCTCGGGATCGATGGCCAGAGCCAGCTTGGCAAGATGCCAGGCATCCTCACTGGAGAGCATTGGTGAAACCATCAACGCCAGACGACCGGAGGAGTCGAGTCCTTCCAGTGCACGTGCCATGGATTCATTCCACGCCTGTGCCGCCTGGGGCATTTCAAAGTGATCTTGATTTCGGATCACTGGAATTCTGTGACGATTGTCATCGTGGATGAACTTCCATCCGTAGCGGATCTCATCCGAGATCCACCATTTGTTGATCGATTCATTGGTACGAGGCTTGAGCCGGTACACCGATCCCTTGTTGTGCTCGACGCTGATGTTGTCGCCTGATGCGGTTATGCCATCGATGGATGGCGTACGGGTCAGGAACCATACACGTTGAGCGAACAGGAAATCCTTGTCGAGCAATGCCCCGACTGGACAGATATCGACGACGTTGCCACTGAGTTCGTTGTCCAGACCACGGCCCGGGAAGACATCGATCTCCTCCATGGCACCACGACCCTGAACCATCAGTTCGCCGGTTCCGGTGACCTCACGGGTGAAGCGGACACAACGCGTGCACATGATGCACCGATCGCCGTACAGCAGAACATGGGGACCGATGTCCTTCTTGGGCTGCTTGATCTTCTCTTCCTCGAAACGGCTGGTTGCGCGACCATACCGATAGGCATAATCCTGAAGGTAGCACTCACCAGCCTGATCGCAGACGGGGCAGTCGACCGGATGGTTGATCAGCAGCAGTTCCATGACCGAACGCTGATTGGCGACCGCCTTGGGAGAGTCCGTATAGATGACCTGGCCGTCCTGAGCCGGCGTCTGACAGGTCGGCATCAGCTTGGGCATCGCCTCCAGCTTGCCGTCGTTTCTTGGATTGGGGGCCCAGACTTCAGCAAGGCAGATTCGGCAGTTGGCAACCACGGACAGCCCGGGATGCCAGCAGTAATGCGGAATCTCCTGCTCCTGTTCGAGCGCGACTTCAAGGATGGATTGCCCTTCTTCGAAGTCGGCTGGCTTGCCATTGATGGTGATACTGGGCATTGAACCGCTCATGCTAGTAAACAGACGTGGCCTCCCGCAAGCACCGAATCACATTCATCGGGAAGCAGGCCTGGTGACCGCCTGAAGAATCATCCATCCCGAGCCCAGTCTGAAGCCGGATATGGCGACAGAACGACCATCCACCAGTGGCACCACCGCCTCCATGGCGGCCTCGTCCAGAAGGGCGGAAATGAGGGTTGATACTGGACCCTCCAATCTCGGAATCAAATCCTCAAGCCGTGAATCGAGTGCAGTTCTGGCAAATGGGATCGGAAGCCGACCGATTCGGACCCACCCGGGTTGCAGCCGGAATCGACCCTCGGTCAGAGTCGGTCGAAAACCCAATATCAATGGAAAACCACCGGCAGTGCCTTCAATCGAGATGCCCAGGTCAATACCACTTCTGGAAAAATGGATCTGAGGAACCGACAATCCCTGTGGCCAGGGGGCATCCTGATGATTCATCCAGGAACGCAGCCGTGTCGCCAGCCAGGCGTTGATGGCTTCATCCGTTATTTTCAGCCGCCAGAATTCACCGTCAGGTCGAATCTTCTGGAGTTCCTCAAGCAGCCTGAACTCCACCTGCTCACCCAGCTGAACTCGAGCGGGATCATCCTTGCCAACGGGATCAAACCAGCCCTGAGGCCAGAAAATCAGCAAACCAATGGTCAGAAGAAGAACGCCCAGGGCGATCAGGAGTCTGGGGATCTGTCGCCTCATTGGTTTCATTGCAGGATGGTACCCTCCATGCGTGCCGGAGATCGTGAGTCCTCCAGCATCAAACTCGACGTGTTTTTCCCATAGAGGTCAACGATCATGAGCATCATCAGCAGGCTCAAGAAACCACTTCACCACGCCCATTCCCAGGGGTATCCCGAAAAGATCAAGGATCCCCCGAAGGAATCCGGCGACCAGTCTGGAAAGACGGTGTGCCGAAAAACCTGCATCGACTACGGGCCGGATGGAATCGTCGAGCAATCCATCACGGACATCAACGCCTTTTTCTCGGCACCAAGACCCGAGTGCAGTCATGTCAGATGGATTCGGGTCATCGGAACCCCCGATGCCGAATTCCTCCATGCACTTGGCGAGCGATACCATTTTCATCCGCTTGCGCTCGAGGATCTCATCCAGATTCCCCAGAGGCCGAAGGTCGACACCTACACCGAAGACAAGAAGCATTCCTATCTGGCGGTGATCGCATCGGCGCCCAGCATGCATGAGAAGAGGGTGAGAAGTCAGCAGCTGTCCATCTTCGCCAGCAAGAAGCTGGTCGTCTCCTTTCAGGAATACGAGGAAGCCACCGTCGATCGGATACAGGATCGTCTGAAGGTTCCCTCCAGCAGACTGCGTTCATGCAAAGGCGACTTTCTCATGTACTGCCTGCTCGACCAGGCAGTCGACCAGTTGTTCCCCGTGCTGGAGCACATGGGCGACCAGCTGGAGAAGCTGGATGAATGCGTCCTCGATGATCCAAGCGCGGAGAACATGATCAGCATCCATGACTTCAAGCGTTCATTGATGATTCTCCGAAGGGAAATCTGGCCGATGCGGGAGATGCTGCTGTCGCTCAAGTCGCTGCAGACCGAATCCCAGTCGGTCATCGGAGACGATACCGCCCTGTACCTGCGAGACGTCTACGATCACTGCATCCACATCGCGGACATGCTCGAGACCTATCGCGATGCCATCACCGCCATCCTCGACATCCATATGAACATGATGAGCAACAAGATGAACGAGGTGATGAAGGTGTTGACGATCATCGCCACGATCTTCATCCCGCTCTCGTTCCTCAGTGGCGTCTTTGGTATGAACTTCACCAAATCACTTCCCGGACAGGACAGCGGATCGGCCTTCACGGTCTTCGTGGCGGCCTGCTGCTTCCTCGGTCTGGGAATGCTCGGTCTGTTCTGGTGGAGAAAGTGGTTGTAGTCCAAACTGGACTACTTCATCTCATCAGGATCCAGACCGATGCTTCGAATGTAGGCATCCATGCTCGGCTCGCGTCCTAGATAGTCCCGCAGCATCACCGATGCATCGACCGTACCGCCTCGGCCAAGAACATGCTTCCGGTAGTACGCGCCGGCCTCGGGATCCAGCATGCCCAGCGTCTCGAAACGCTGCTCCATGTCCTTGGCGAACACCTTGGACCACAGATAGCCGTAGTACCCGCCCTGATAGCCGGTGAGGTGTCCGAAGGATGCCTGGAACCAGGTGCCATCGACCGGATCGAACAACGTGCACTGTTCATAGAGATCCTTGCCGACCTGCGTGGTGTCGACGACACCATCCGCACTCGTGTGGAACGCCTGATCGCTCATGCCGTAGAAGACCTGGTTCTCGTCGAGCATCCCCGAGCAGAGCGTCTTGGCCTCGATCATCCTCTCGAGCATGTCGGGAGGTAGCTGCTCGCCTGTTTCATAATGTCCACTGAGCATCGGAAGGGTCTCCGGCGACCATACCCATGCCTCGAACATCTGGGACGGCGCCTCGACGAAATCTCGCTCGACGCTCGTGCCGGCGAATCGAGCCGTCTCCGATTCGGTGAGGATCGTATGGAGGCAGTGGCCAAACTCGTGGAAGAAGGTCTCTGCCTGATCGTGCGTCAGCAGGCTCGGCTTGTCACCGGTCGGCTTGGGGAAGTTGCATACCAGCGCCGCGACAGGAGTCTGGACGGCGTTGGGAGTCCATGCCTTGCGTGAGACGAGACCCCATTGTGCGGCATGTCCGTATTTCTCGTCTTCAGGACGTGGATACATGTCCATGAAGAATTCGCCGAGCTTGTCCCCGGAAGCACGATCGATCACCTCGAAGTATTCCACGTCTTCGTGCCACAGCGGCGCATCGGTCGGCGCATCCTTTGACACGTAGTCGATTCCGTAGATTCGCTGGGTGATCTCGAACAGACCATCGCGGACCTTATCGAAGGGGAAATACTCGCTCACGAGCGTTGAATCGACGTCATAGTCGCGTTCCCGGATTCGTTCCATGTAGTAGCCGAAATCCCATGGATCCAGTTTCGCCCGGGGATCCCCCACATCGGCGCGCTTCGCTTCGAGAAGAAGAGCGTGGTCCTTCTCCGCCTTGCCTCGCAGCATCGGCTGAAGACGCTCGTAGAATTCCGCCACGGTCTGGGCATCACCCGACATGCGGACCTCGTTCTCGAAGTCGGAGGCGTGGGCATAGCCCAGAAGCGCGGCCTGCCTGGCCCTGAGCTCAACAAGTTTTTCAAGGATGGAGACGTTCTTCTTCGCTCTCCGCTTCCTCGCCATCCACACCTTCTGGCGCGTCTGTCCGTTCGGAGCCTGATCCAGAACCCTCACGATCGTGGGTGTGTCCATGCCGACCACGTACAGACCGTTGATCTGCTGGAGACCGTCGATCCAGTCCTTCGGCATCCCCTTGAGTTCATCACGGGTGACGAAGACGACTGTTTCATCGGCACTGATGTTCTTGTCGAACTCGATCGAGAGTCTGTTGATCTCCTTCTCGACCTCGGTGAGTTCGGATCGGACTTCGGGCGTCAGTTCCATGCCGGCACGTCGATAGTCTCGCAACGTGTATTCCAGCAGCCTGGCGTGTTCCCCTTCGAGCACTGGATCGGTGGAACTGAAGGATTGGACCGCCTCATAGAGATCCGGTCGCTTGCCGAGCATGACGTACCAGTTGCTGTAGTCCTGATAGGCGGTGCGGGAGACATCGCGCATATCCGGATCGGGATGCACATAGGCCATGAACAGAAGCATTCCGATCGACGCATCAAGTCTGGCATTCATGTCATCCATGGCCAGAATCGTGTTCTCGTACGTTCGCTGGTCGTCGGGCACCGCGACGATGGCCTCGATGGCCTGATTGGCCTCATCGATGGCGGCGTCGTATCTGGTCTGCAGTTCTCCAGTGGTCTGCGGAACGCGCGGCGCTCCGATCAGATCCACTGTCAGCACGAGACACAGGATCGGGCAGAGGGCGGATGCAATCAATCGGTTGATCATCAAGGAGCTCCTTCATGGACGGCCGATCAAGGCCGAAGCTCCTCATGGTAGCCGACGGCTCAGTCAGGAACCCGCGGACGCCAGTGGTTGATCGGGAGCCATTCCGGTTGGATTGATCTCGATCAGCTTCACGTCGGCGACCAACATCTGCTGATCATCGCTGCCTTCCACGGTATGCATGAGCGCCTGCCCGTCATCACCACGAGTCTGTTCCCATGGAACGGCGATCTTTCTCATCTCACCGATCTTCATGCCAGCGAGTGTCTCATTCCATCCGGGAAACATGTCTGTGCCGATTGGCAATACGAGATCACGCCCACCTTCCTGAAGTGTGAGTACTTCGGTTCCATCCTCCGTCCACATGGACATCGAGACGGTGACCGTTCCGGTATCCGAATCGACCGACTGTCCTCTGCCGGGCATGACCGTGGCGAACCATGAGCCACCAGGAGTCTCCTGCCATGTTCGACTGGCGATTCCAGGAAGTGTCGCCGTATCGAAGTCGGGCTCGACGACCATGACCACCTCGACTGGTTCTGCTGCAGGTGTCGCCTTGGCGGAGTTGACCTCGTCGTTTTCCGGTGGTGGCTGTGGTGCTTCTGGATCCGTATCAATTGGCTTCTTTGAATCATCACATCCAACGAGTGTGAAGGCCATCAGTGAAGCAGCCAGAATCGAGGTGCCAGTGAAGAATTTCCGAGTCATCTCAAGCCTCCTTGCAGGGGTTGGTTTCCGATTTCAAGCAGATTACCCAAATACCAAACCATCGTTCTAGGGGACGTGGGTGGTTTGTGGGCAAATCCTGTCGAATCCGTATGTTGATTTCTTTGGATTACCCGATGCCGGGCATTAGGATCTAGATCAGGGATAGAAGGAGGCAACTCATGAAATGCACATTGATGACAATCGCCCTGAGTGGTGTTGGTCTTACCGGAATGACCCAGGCTGATGTCCTGGTTGAGTTCTCGTTGTATACCGACACAAACTGGGATCAGGTGGCCTATGACGTCACGATGCAGATTGAAGGCATCGATCTCATGGGCTCCATGCCCAATTCTGTGAACAGCTACAACCTCGAAATGCAGGTCATGGGAAATCCGGCATTGGGTGGCTGGGGCTCCCCAATCAATTGGTCGGGGCAGATCAATGGATCGCTCTCGGAGTATGAAAATGAGGATGGATGGACTGAGGGATGGGGAGGGCTTGGATTCTTCATACCCAACAGTGATCCGTTTTTCGAGTTCTTCTATCCGGGCGAAAACCACATCACGATGGAGTGGGGTGGCAACTGGGATTGGGATGACGAAGGCAACGAGACCGTCAGCTATAGCTATGGACTGGCGACCTTGACGGGCGGACTGGCTGATGCCGTTGGTCTTGATGTCCTCTATCTCAACAACATCGTTGAAACAACCGTCCCAGCGCCAGCGGCCATTGGCCTTCTGGGCGTGACTGTTCTGGCAGGCCGACGTCGCCGTCGCTGAACATCCTGAAACTCAAACAATGAACAAGGCGACCCGTTACCGGGTCGCCTTGCTAGTTGTATCGAACTTCAGTCTCGCGATCAGGAAACCGCGGCAGCCATTTCCTCGGCCTTGCGCTTCGCATCGTCGAGGTTGCCCACATACATGAAGGCGCTTTCCGGAAGATCGTCACCCTCACCGTTGCAGAGACGCTCGAATGAATCGATCGTCTCCTCGAGTGGTGTCGTGATGCCGGGGAAACCGGTGAACTGCTCAGCCACATAGCAGGGCTGACTGAGGAATCGTTCCATGCGACGAGCTCGTGCAACGACGGACTTGTCTTCCTCGGCAAGCTCATCGACACCGAGAATGGCGATGATGTCCTGGAGGTCCTTGTATCGCTGAAGAATCTGCTGAACCTTCCTGGCGACCTCGTAGTGTCGTTCACCGACAACCTGGGGGTCGAGAATTCGCGAGGAGGATCCCAGTGGATCCACAGCGGGATAGATGCCCTTCTCGGCAATGCCTCGTTCAAGAACGACGAAGGCATCCAAGTGGGTGAAGGTGGTCGCCGGAGCCGGGTCGGTCAAGTCATCCGCGGGAACGTAGATGGCCTGAACCGAGGTGATCGCACCGCGATTGGTCGATGTGATGCGTTCCTGCATCTCGCCCATCTCGGTGGAGAGCGTCGGCTGATAACCCACGGCGGAAGGCATTCGGCCAAGCAGAGCCGATACTTCCGAACCTGCCTGGGTGAAACGGAACACGTTGTCGATGAAGATCAGTGTTTCCTTGCCGGAATTGTCACGGAATTCCTCGGCCATCGCGAGACCGGAGAGACCGACGCGGAGACGAGCTCCCGGTGGTTCGTTCATCTGGCCGAAGACCATGGCCACCTTGTCGATGACGTGTGAGGTGTTGCCGTCAGCATCGGTGTACTCGGCCTCCTGCATTTCAAGCCAGAGGTCGTTCCCTTCACGGGTTCGTTCGCCGACACCGCAGAAGACGGAGTATCCGCCGAAGTTACGGGCAACACGAGCGATCATCTCCTGGATGATGACGGTCTTGCCGACACCCGCACCGCCGAAGAGACCGATCTTGCCGCCACGAACGAACGGGCAGAGAAGGTCGATCACCTTGATGCCGGTTTCCAGCATCTCGGTCTTGGGGTTCAGATCATCGATCTTCGGAGGTGGTGCATGGATCGGTCGGCGAGTATCGCTCTTGACCTCTCCGCGGTTGTCGACTGGATCTCCCAGAAGATTGAACACTCGTCCGAGAACACCTTCCCCGACTGGAACGGTGACTGGTCCACCCGTGTCGACGCACGGCTGTCCGCGTCGAACACCGTCGGTACTACCGAGGGCGACGCAGCGGACCTGTCCACCGCCAAGGTGCTTGCTGACCTCTCCGTAGAGCGAGATCTTTTGATCGCCAAGTTCAACTTCCGTCGTAACGGCGTTGTAGATGTCCGGCAGATCACTTTCTGGGAACTGGGCGTCGAAAGTTGATCCGATGACCTGAATAATGGTGCCTGTACTGGCCATGACGTCCTCATATCCTTGCTGGAAATGGTGGGCCTACCGCCGGGTCCCGAAGGACACATGCTCGACGGTCTGAAGACCCGGAAGGATAGCGGAAAGACCTCTCCATGTCACCGATGGACTGCCAGCTAGCTCCTCAGATCGCCCCATTCCCTCAGGCGAGGTACCATCCCCGTCAGACCAATACCGGGACCATTTCATGAGATTCGAACTGATTGATCACATCCAGGAACGCGGAGAGGCCCATATAAAGGCCGTGAAGCAGGTCTCAGCCGCTGAGGAGTATCTGGGAGACCATTTTCCCGGTTTCCCCATCCTGCCCGGGGTGATGATGCTGGAATCGCTTGTTCAGGCTGCCAGAGCCTTGCTCCAGGACACCGAGAATCACCGTTTGGTGCTCGGAGCGGTCAAATCCGTCAAGTACGGAGCCATGGTCAAGCCTGGTGAGAGGCTTCAGGTCGAGGTCACCGCCATCAAGAAGGATGAGCAGGGCCAGTGGTCCTGCAAAGGCAAGGGCATCGTCCTGCGTTCGGACACAGAATCAACCTCCGGGGAGACAGCCATCTCAGGACGGTTTACCATGCGACCCATACGGGTCTGAACGCAATATCTGCAACGACCCCAAACTCAGGAACTTGAAGGATCAATGGCCATGAGCCCAGATGACATCTATACGAATATGCGTGAGGTCCTCGAGGAAGCCCTCGGCGTCGATGAGGATGAAGTGACACTGGAAGCGAAGCTGGTCGCCGATCTCGGCGCCGAATCAATCGACTTCCTGGATATCCAGTTCCGACTTGAAAAGACGTTTTCCACCGACGATGCGCCCTTCAAGATCGATCAAGGTGAACTGTTCCCTGAGAACCTGATGGACAATGCCGAATGGGTACAGGACGGCAAGTTCACTGATTCGGGCATGTCGATGCTTCGTGAACGCATGCCGCATCTCGACGTGGACGCCTTCGATTCGGATCGCTCACTCGCTGGAGTGGCCGACCTGATCACTGTTCAGGCGCTCGTCAACTTCGTGGAACGCAAGCTCAACGGAACGCCGGCGACTTCCTGAGATCAGCAAGGCGGCTGGGCATGAGATGGATGTGGATCGATCAAATCGTTGCTTTCGCCGCAGGCGAAAGCATGTCCGCCGTCAAGAACGTCTCGCTGTCCGAAGAACACATGCATGATCATTTTCCCGCCGATGATCGTTTTCAGGCGGAACCCGTGATGCCGGCATCACTCATGATCGAAGGCATGGCTCAGACCGCCGGCATTCTGGTGGGTGCGGTCAACAATTTCACCGAGAAGGTCGTCCTGGCCAAGATCGCCCGCGCTGAACTGGATGCCGAAGTTCGTCCCGGCGCAACCATCAGATACGACGCGCTCATCGACCGGATCGATGACGCAGGCGCTGCCACGAGCGGTACGGTTTCGGTCCGTGAACCCGATGCCGAGGAGTGGCACCAGATCGGTCATGTGGATCTGATGTTCAGCCATGTCGATCACAACATGGCGGGGCTCGATTTTCCCGAGGAGAACTTCGTCTTCTCGGACAATTTCAAGACGGTTCTTCGAAGTGCCGGCCTGGAATCACTCGCCGATTCGCAGGACTGAGAAATCAGTCCACTCCCCAGGTACCTTCCATTTCACGGCCTCGCAGCTTGCTGGAAGCCTCCGACTGAACTTCTGCCAGTCGATCGATCACCATCTGTGGAACGACGCCCGTGAGCGTCTTCAGATCACCACCGAGCGCGACGATCTGGCGAATCAGGCTCGATGATGTGAATCCGAATTCCTGAGATGGAAGGATGAAGACCGTCTCTATGTCCGCGACATGGCGGTTGGCCAGTGCAAGCTGGCACTCCGCGGCCGTATCGGTCGCATTGCGAAGGCCTCGCAACAGGGCGGTCGCGCCGATGCTTCTC